>ERZ761602.2453-NODE-2453-length-29032-cov-9.771612_pt1 | contig 29032 bp, 22 predicted proteins | sample MGYA00512165_ERZ761602 | MGnify/ENA primary metagenome ERZ761602 (study PRJEB28899, sample SAMN02445085) | bioreactor sludge metagenome | biome: EBPR sludge; isolation source: Thorneside wastewater treatment plant | place: Australia: Brisbane, Thorneside...
GCAAACTGCCGCACCACCTTGTAGTTGTATGTTGACTGAGTTTCCGACATGGACCCACCTCGTTTATGACTGAAAACCGGTTCTCACCGCCCTGGATGCCCTCACCCGTTTCATGGGCACTTGCTTTTCGGATGCTATTTTAACCTCTTGTGGCGGAACTTGACACCGTTCAAACGCCGGGCGATCGATCGTCGAAGTCCAATTCACAAAAAAAGGGTGCGCCGAAACGCACCCCAACCCCAACAGAGAAAAAGCCTTCACATCCTGCAGCGCACAATGCCAACGCATTGGCGCCCTTGCTGTCGACAATTATCGTAGCCCCCAAAGTATTTGTTTTGATGTGCGTCAAGAGCGCTGGCAATTGGCCGTTCCGGCTTGCGCTCAGTGTTCCCGGCGCGGGCAGTCGGCCGGCGCGGGATCGGGATCGCTTTCCGCTGGCTTGGCGGCCCTGTCGTCATCCATCAGAATGCGGTAAGCTGGGCCTTCGAGGTCATCGAACTGACCATTGCGCAGCGACCACCAAAAGGCGAGGCCGATCAGAAAGACCAGCACGACCGATATCGGAATCAGCAGGTACAGCGTTTCCATCAGAGCTCATCTCCCGCCGACTTGCTGCAGCCGCATAGAATTCAGGACGACCATCAGCGAACTTCCCGACATGCCGATACCGGCCATCCAGGGTGTGATGTAACCGCCCATGGCCAGCGGCAGAGCGACCACGTTGTAGGCGAATGACCATAGCAGATTCTGCCGGATCACCGCCAGCGACCGACGCGCGACGAGCACGCCCCGCCGCAGGTGATCCAGATTCTCGGAGAGCAGGATCAGGTCGGCCTGCGTACGCGCCAACTGTGCCCCCCCACCCATGGCCACCGAAACCTGTGCCTGCGCCAGAACCGGTGCATCATTGACGCCGTCGCCGACCATCGCCACCACCGCCCCACCCTCCTGCAGTAAGCGTACGAAATCGTGCTTCGCCTGCGGTGAGGCAGCAGCCACCACCTCGTCGATGGCCAGGGCCCGCGCCACGCGCTCGACCGCCGGAGCCGCATCACCGCTGAGCAGAATCACCTGCCGCCCCTGCGCCTGCAAGGCAGCAACCATCGCCGCCGCTTCCGGCCGCGGCTCGTCGCCGACACGAAACAGCGCCATCCAGCCGCTCTCGTCACCGAGAGCGACGACCGTATCGCCGCTGGCCAGCAAGGCCTGCGCCGACGACGGCAGCGGCTGGCCGTGCAAGGCAAGCACGTAATCGGGTTGGCCAAGACGTAGCTGGCGGCCAGCCTGCCGGGCGCTGATCCCCCGCCCCGGTTCGTTGCTCAGTGCGTCGACAATTGGCAGCAGCACGCCGTCGCTTGCCGCGCGCAAGGCGACACCTATCGGGTGCTCGGACGCTTGTTCCAGAGCCGCCGCCAGAGCCAGACTTTGCGCCGGCTGCAGCTCATTCAAGGGCAGGACTTCAAGCAGGCGCATGCGTCCGCTGGTCAGCGTCCCGGTCTTGTCGAACACGAAATGGCTGGCGCGAGCCAGGGTTTCGACCGCATGGCTACGGGTCACCAGCAGACCAGCGCGGGCCATCGCCCCGCTGGCCACGGTCAGCGCCACCGGAGTGGCCAGAGACAGCGCACAGGGGCAGGTGACGACCAGCACCGAAACCGTGATCCACAAGGCCTGGGCGGGATCGATAGTCCACCAGACGACGGCAACCGCCGCCGCGATGAACAACAAGCTGACGATGAAACGACCAGCAATGCGATCGGCCAGCTCGACGATGCGCGGCTTCTCGGTTGCCGCCCGCTCCATCAGGCGGACGATCGCCGACAGACGCGTGCCCTCGCCCACCTGCATCACCTCGACCAGCAAAGGGCTCTCGACATTCAGCGCGCCACCGATCACCGCCAGTCCAGGCACTTTTCTCACCGCTGCGCTTTCGCCGGTGAGTAGCGCCTCGTCGCTACTGCTCTCGCCTTCGATCACCCTCCCGTCGGCGGGAATCGTCTCGCCGGGCTTGACCAGCACGATGTCGCCGGGCTGCAGGTCGGCGGCCATCACCTGCTCCACCTCGCGGCTCTCCGGATAGGCAGCGACGCGACCCGCCACGGCCGGCATCAGCTTGGCCAAGGCCTCGGTGACGCTGACTGCCCGTTGCCGCGCGCTCATCTCCAGGAAGCGCCCGCAAAGCAGGAAAAAGACGAACATCGTCACCGAGTCGAAGTAGACCTCGCCACTGGCCGTCAGCGTGGCCCAGACGCTGGCCGCAAAAGCGACCCCGATGCCAAGAGCGACCGGCACGTCCATGCCGACCCGGCGCAGGCGCAGATCGCGCCAGGAATTGCGAAAGAACGGTGCCGCCGAATAGAACACCACCGGCGCGGTCAGCAGCAGGCTCGCCCAGCGCAGCAGTTGCGCGATGTCCGCGGTCATCTCGCCATCGCCTGCCAGGTAAAGGGGCACGGCGTACATCATCACCTGCATCATGCCGAAGCCGGCGACGAACACCCGCCACAGGGCGCGGCGCCGCTCCTTGCCCGCCAATTCCTCGCTCTTCGCCGGATCGTAGGGATGGGCGTGATAACCGATGGCGGCGATCGCCGCCAGAATGTCGGAGAGCTTGATGCGCTGCTCGTCCCAGCGAATGCGCGCCCGCCGGGTGGCGTAGTTGATATCCACCGCGGTGACCCCGGTGAGTCGCGAAAGATGCTGCTCGTTGAGCCAGATGCACGCCGAGCAGGTGATCCCTTCGAGGATCAGTGAGGCTTCCCGTTCGCGGCAACCGGCGCCTTCCCGGTCAGCGTCGCCCGTGGCCGCGAGAAAGCGCACGAAGCTCTTCTGGAAATCCGGGTGATCATAGATCTGCAGGCCGTCGATGATCGCCGGCCGCGCCTCGCGCGGCGAGTTCGGCAACTGGTCACGGTTGCGGTAATAATCGGCCAGCCCATTGGCGACGATCGCCTGCGCCACCGCTTGGCAGCCGCCACAGCACATCGCGCGCGGCTGACCGTCGATGCCCACCTCAAGATCGACGCCGGCCGGTATGGGCTGACCGCAATGATAGCAATTGCTGTGGTTCATCACCGCCAGGGAAAGGAAAGGAACGGGAAAGGAGGGAGAAAGGGGGACAACGCCGCCCAGCACCCACGGGCAGCACAGGAATGGCTTGCCCCGCAGAGCGCTTGCACATGCCGAGTACCGGGCACCGGCCCGAAACTGCCGGCATCTTACTGCGAAACACGAACAACGCGGCAGCGCGGACAACCGCGATTCGGCGCCAGCGTCGGTCGTTTGGCCGACAGCCGCTGACGGTGTAGGAAACTGGTTATAATTGCACGTTTTTTCGCCTGCTCCTGCTCCCGATGCTCGTTTATCGCGGTTATTCCCGGAAAGCGCCCAGCGCCACTGTACTGACCATCGGCAATTTCGACGGCGTGCACCTGGGTCATCGCGCGCTGCTCGCGCGCCTGACGGCGACGGCGGCGAACGCCGGCCTGCCGGCGGCCGTGCTCACTTTCGAGCCGCATCCGCGCGAGTTCTTCGCGCCGCAAGCGGCGCCGTCGCGCCTATCGACGCTGCGCGAAAAGCTCGAACTGCTTGCCGACGACGGCGTCGACCTCGGTTACGTCTGCCACTTCAACAGCGGCTTCGCCGCGCTGACTGCCGAAGTGTTCATCGAGAAGGTGCTGGTCGAGGCCCTGCGCGTCCGCCACCTGATTGTCGGTGACGACTTCCGTTTCGGCGCCCGACGCAGCGGCGACTTCGCCTTGCTGCGCGATGCCGGCGCCCGCCTCGGTTTCCAGGTCGAAGCCATGCACAGCGTCACCCTCGACGGCCAACGCGCCTCCAGTTCGGCGGTCCGCGATGCACTGGAGGACGGGCGGCTGGAGCACGCCGCGCGGCTACTCGGCCGCCCCTATTCAATCGATGGCCGGGTCGTACGTGGGGACCAGCTCGGCCGGCAGCTGGGCTTCGCCACCGCGAACATCCGCATCAAGCACCAGAAACCGCCACTGCAAGGGGTCTTCGCAGTCGAGGTCAAGGGATTGCCCAGCGGCCCGCACCGCGGTGCCGCCAATCTTGGCTACCGCCCGAGCGCCAACCAGGTGACGCGACCGCTACTGGAAGTACACCTCTTCGACTTCTGCGCCGACATCTACGGCGCGCACCTGAACGTTCGTTTCCTGCACAAGCTGCGCGACGAAATGAAATTCCCCGACTTCAACGCCCTGAAGGCGCAAATCGCCGCCGACGTCGAAGCCGCAAAAGCCTACTTCCAGTTCCGAGACCCGCCATGGCTGACTACAAGCAAACCCTCAACCTGACCGACACGCCGTTTCCAATGCGTGGCAACCTTCCCAGCCGCGAGCCGAAGTGGGTCGCCGACTGGCAGGAGAGCAAGCTCTACGAGCGCATCCGCACGGCAGCGCAGGGACGCCCGCGCTTCGTCCTGCACGATGGCCCGCCCTATGCCAACGGCGACATTCACATCGGGCACGCGGTCAACAAGATCCTCAAGGACATCATCATCCGCTCCAAGACGCTGGCCGGCTTCGACGCGCCCTACGTTCCGGGCTGGGATTGCCACGGCCTGCCGATCGAGCATCAGATCGAAAAGCTGCACGGCAAACATGTGCCGGCCGACCAGGTGCGGGCGCTATGCCGCGCCTTCGCCGCCGAGCAGGTCGAGCGTCAGAAGAAGGACTTCATCCGTCTCGGCATTCTCGGCGAATGGCACAATCCCTACCTGACGATGGACTTCAAGACCGAGGCCGACGAAATCCGCGCGCTCGGCGCAATTCTTGAAAAAGGCTACCTCTACCAGGGCCTGAAGCCGGTCAACTGGTGTCTCGACTGTCGCTCGGCGCTGGCCGAAGCAGAAGTCGAATACGAGGACAAGAGCTCGGCGGCGATCGATGTCGCCTTCGAGGTGCATGCCAATCACGCCGACAAGGTGGCCAGGGCCTTCGGCCTGAGCCACCTGCGTGGCCCCGCCTTCGCCGTGATCTGGACGACCACCCCCTGGACGCTGCCGGCCAACGAGGCGGTCAGCGCCCACCCCGACTTCGAGTACCAGCTGATCGACACCGAGAAAGGCGCGCTGATCCTGGTTCGCGAACTCGCCGACGCCTGCCTGCAGCGCTACGCCCTGACCGGCAAGGTGCTCGGTTCCGCCAGGGGCGCCGCGCTCGAACAGGTACTACTCCGCCACCCCTTCCAGCCCCGCGATGTGGCCATCATCTGCGGCCGCCACGTGACCGTCGAAGCCGGTACCGGGCTGGTGCACACTGCGCCGGCGCACGGCACGGACGACTACCTGATCGGCAAGGTCTATGGCCTGCCGGTGAACAACCCGGTCGGCGACGACGGCCGCTTCGTGGCCGGCACGCCGGCGTTGTCGGTCGGCGAACTGGTCGGAAAAAGCGTCTGGGAAACCAATCCGCTGGTGCTCCAGGAACTCGCCGCCAGCGGCCACCTGCTGTGCTCCGAAAAAATCCAGCACAGTTACCCACACTGCTGGCGCCACAAGACGCCGATCATCTTCCGCGCCACGACGCAGTGGTTCGTCGGCATGGAGCAACGGGCAACGGCAGGCGACGATTCGCCGGGGGCACACAATGAAGAGGAAGCCAGCCTGCGCTGGTGCGCCGAACGCGCCGTCGACGAAACGCAGTTCTTTCCGAGCTGGGGTCGCGCACGCCTCGAAGCAATGATCAAGACGCGCCCCGACTGGTGCGTTTCGCGGCAGCGCAACTGGGGCGTTCCGATCCCCTTCTTCCTGCATCGCGAGACCGGCGCACCGCATCCGCGCACCGCCGAACTGGTCGAAGCCGTCGCCCAGCGCGTCGAACAAGCGGGTATCGAAGCCTGGTTCGCACTCGAAGCCAAGGAACTGCTCGGCGCCGAAGCCGAGCAGTATCGCAAGATGAGCGACACCCTCGATGTATGGTTCGATTCCGGTGCCACGCACTCCAGCGTTCTACGCGGTTCGCATCGCACGCAGCTGGGCTACCCCGCCGACCTCTACCTCGAAGGCTCCGATCAGCATCGCGGCTGGTTCCAGAGTTCACTGCTGATCGGCTGCGCCATGGACGGTCGTGCGCCCTACAATGCCTTGTTGACACACGGCTTTGTGGTCGACGGCAAGGGCCTGAAAATGTCCAAGTCAACCGGCAACGTGATTGCCCCGCAGAAAATCGCCGACACCCTGGGTACCGAAATCCTCCGCCTGTGGGTCGCCGCCACCGACTACTCGGGCGAGCTGTCGATCTCCGACGAGATTCTCAAGCGGGTCGTCGAATCCTACCGACGCATCCGCAACACCCTGCGCTTCCTGCTCGCAAACACTGTCGATTTCGACCCCACGCGCGACCTGCTGGACGTCGAGCAGTGGCTGGAGATCGACCGCTACGCATTGGCCATGACGCGTGAAATGCAGGCCCAATGCGAAGCCGACTACGCTCGCTTCGAGTTCCATCATGTCGTCCAGGCGCTGCAGACTTTCTGTTCCGAGGATCTCGGCGGCTTCTACCTCGACATCCTCAAGGACCGTCTCTACACCACGGCCGCTGCATCGCCCGCGCGACGCTCGGCGCAAAGCGCCCTGTGGCACATCCTGCAAAGCTTCGTGAAATTGATGGCGCCGATACTCTCCTTCACCGCCGAAGAGATCTGGCAGATTCAGACCGGCGACGCCGAGCAGTCGGTGATGCTGCACACCTGGCAAGCGCTGCCGGAACCAGCTGACGAGAGCGTGCTCCTCGACAAGTGGCGCAAAATCCGCAGCTATCGCGCCGAGGTCATGCGCGCTCTCGAAGCGCTACGTATTGCCGGCAAGATCGGCTCCTCACTGCAAGCCGACGTGCGCCTGCACTGTGCTGGCGAAAAGCACGCCATCCTCGCTTCACTCGGCGACGACCTGCGCTTCGTGTTGATCTGTTCGCAGGCGACGGTGATCGAGGTGGTCGACAGCGCTGGCGAACAGTTGCTCTGCGCGCCACTGGCGGCCGCCAAGTGCGAGCGCTGCTGGCACGTCCGCGACGACGTCGGCAGCCACGCTGACCGGCCCGGCCTCTGCGGCCGCTGCGTCAGCAACCTCGACGGTGAAGGTGAACGCCGTGCCTTCGCGTAACATCGAGCGCTGGCTATGGCTGGCCGGGTTCATCGTCCTCCTCGACCAGCTCAGCAAGTGGCTGGTCCTGGCCAGTCTGCAGCCGGGCGATTCGATCTATGTCGCCCCCTTCTTTAACTGGGTGCTGACCTTCAACGCCGGAGCCGCATTCAGCTTCCTCTCCGATGCCGGCGGCTGGCAACGCTGGTTCTTCACCTCCCTGGCGCTGGCCATTTCGGTCTGGATTGTCAGCATCCTGCCGCGCCACAGCGGTGAATTCACAATCTCGCTGGCACTCACCCTGATCCTTGGCGGCGCGCTAGGCAATGTCATCGATCGCCTGCGCTTCGGCGCGGTGGTGGACTTCATTCAATGGCACGCCGCCGGTTTCTACTGGCCGGCCTTCAACATCGCCGACGCGGCAATCAGCGTCGGCGCGGTATTGATGATCATTGACCAGCTGTTCGGCAACCACAACCGCGACCAGAGCGATGACCACGTTGCGCGCTCACGCAACGGTGAACGCACTTGAGTCACGCCGGTGACCGCGGCGCTGCCGCATGCAAGCGAGGAAACGCATGAAACCTTCTGCAAGCACTCCAGACTCGCCGGAAAGCCCGCCGACCGTCGGTCGCGACAGCTATCTGACACTGCACTACAGCCTCTCGGACGTGGACAAGACCGACTACGTGAGCACCTTCGATCTCTCGCCGGCGACGCTGCAGATGGGCAGCGGCCAGCTCGCCGAGACGCTGGAGGCTTGTCTGATCGGCATGGCGGCGGGTGAACGCCGCGTATTCGAGCTGGCGGCAGAAGACGCTTTCGGCCCGCACAATCCACGCCTGATCGAACGTATCGCACGCAGCGCGCTGCCGCCGGAGGTCGAACTCAAGGTAAACTCATTGATCGAGTTCAGCTCGCCGGACGGCGGCGGCGACTTCGCCGGCTTCCTTCGCGAACTGACCGAGAGTAGCGCGGTTTTCGACTTCAACCATCCGCTGGCCGGCAAGCCGGTACGCTTCGAAGTCCAGCTCATCGCCATCATGTGAGGTCCAGCATGCGCATCATTCTCGCCAACCCTCGCGGCTTCTGCGCCGGTGTGGACCGCGCCATCGCCATCGTCGAGCGGGCACTCGAAAAGTTCGGGGCACCGATCTACGTTCGCCATGAAGTGGTGCACAACAAGTTTGTCTGTGACGATCTGCGCAGCAAGGGCGCCATCTTCATCGATGAACTGGCCGATGTACCCAGCGACAGCACCGTGATCTTCAGCGCTCATGGCGTCTCCAAGGCCGTTCGCGAGGAGGCGGAAGGGCGCGGCCTGAAGATATTCGACGCCACCTGTCCGCTGGTCACCAAGGTCCACCTGGAAGTCGCGCGGATGCGCAAGGAAGGCCGCGAGATCATCATGATCGGCCACAAGGGACATCCCGAAGTCGAAGGCACGATGGGACAAAGCAGTGACGGCATGTACCTCGTCGAAACCGTCGCCGACGCCCGGCAACTGCAGGTGAAGACTCCAGCCCAGCTGGCCTACGTCACCCAGACCACCCTCTCGATCGACGACGCCGCACAGGTCATTGCCGCCCTTAGGGAGCGCTTCCCCGAAATCATCGGCCCGAAGAAGGACGACATCTGCTATGCCACGCAAAACCGCCAGGACGCCGTCAAGCAACTGGCCCGGGAAAGCGATGTGGTGCTGGTCGTCGGCAGCGAGTCGAGTTCCAACTCCAACCGCCTGCGTGAAGTGGCGGCGCTGATCGGCAGCCGGGCCTATCTGGTTGACCAGGCCGATCAGATCGATCCCGCCTGGCTTGGCGGCGCCAAGCGCGTCGGCGTCACCGCCGGCGCCTCGGCACCCGAGGTGCTGGTGCAGAATGTCGTCGATCGACTCGCGGCGGGTGATCGCAGCAAGCTCGAACAACTCGACGGCGCCGAAGAAAATGTCACCTTCGCGCTGCCGCGCGAACTGCAGTAATGAACAGCAAACAACCCGCTCTAACCGCCCGCTGGACCCTGCCTTACCGGCCGATGAATCGCACTCTGTAGGAGCCCGATTCATCGGGCGATTGCGCGCTAGCGGCGGCCAGCGCCGCGATCGCTAGCATGGCTGCTGCCGGCTTCGAGGGCGTCGAACACCACCTCAAAGCGGCTCTCGCTGCTGACCGCGACCCCCTGTATTTCCCCCGGGCGGAAGCGCAAGCGGGAAAAGGCGGCGACGGCCGCCTCGGCGTAAGCCGGCGGCAGACTGCTGCTCGCCACTTCGACGCGCTCGACCGCGCCATCGGCGGCCAGAAAGACGCGTAGCACCACCTTGCCGCCGCGAAGCGCTTCGCCCGGGTTGTCAGCGGGAGGCTCGATCGAGGGCTCGTCCAGGGGCACGGCGGCGACGGTCAGTTCGGAACGTCGAAAGTATCCCGAACCTGGCGGCTGCTCCGGCAACAACGGCTGCGCAGGGGACGGCGGCACAGCCGCGGCCAGCAGACGCTCCGCCGCCAACTGTTCGCTGGCGCCCCTGGCCATCCTTCCCGGTTCAAGCAGTGCGCCAACTGCGCGGGCTTCCGTGCCGTCAACGGCTTCCTTGGCTGGTGTGGCTTGGCTGGCCGCGTCGGCGTCGGCGTCGGCGTCGGCGTCGGCGTCGGCGTCGGCGGCTACGGCTGCGGGCGCGAAAGCCCCCGCTCGCGACCCCTGCGAATCCGGCCCGCGCAGGCTGAGAAGGAGGCCGGAGTCCGTAGCCCTTACGCTGCCCTCCGCCAGCGCCGAAGCCATTTCACTGGCTTCACCCTGCGTGCGTTGCAGGAGCGACAGCCCCCCCAGATGCAACAGCAGAGATACGCCCAGCGCCAGACACAGCCGCTGCCGTTTTGGCCACCCTGTCAGGCGATGCGAAAAAAGCGACATCAGGAAATCCACTCTCTGCACGAGGATGCCGGAACTGGCAGCAGCTGGATTCTAGGCGACCGAGCATAGGCCTGCCCTGCCACTCGTCCGCTACAAGGCGCCGTATGTCGCCCCGCATTGGCGTCTCAGTGCCCCTCGACTATCATGGCGGCAGTACTTTTTCGCTTTGCCCGGCCACTCTTGGTCCTTGAGGAAAGAAAACGCCGTGAGAAAACACGCTGGCTTCACCCTGATCGAGATCATGATCGTCGTCATCATCGTCGGCATCCTGGCGGCCATCGCCGTTCCCGCCTATTCCGATTACCTGATCCGCTCGCGCATCACCCAGGCCACCGCCGGACTTGCCGAAAGACGGGTACGCATGGAGCAGTTCTTTCAGGACAATCACCTCTACTTTCAGGCCGATCCGGCAATCAGTGCGCCCGCCTGCGCCAACGACACCACTGCCAGCCAGTACTTCAACTTCACCTGCCCGACCCTCACCGCCACCACCTACACCCTGACCGCCACCGGCAAGGGCTCGATGAGCGGCTTCACCTACACCCTTGACCAGGCCAATGCGAGAAGCAGCACGATTGCCAGCCCGGCGCCATCCGGCTGGGTACATGCACTGGCTGCCTGCTGGATGACCAACAAGGGAGGCGGCTGTTGAATAGTGTCCGTGGCTTCAGCCTGATCGAACTGATCGTCGGCATGGCCATTCTCGGCATCCTGATGAGCATCGGCATTCCGGCGTTCAGCGACTGGATTCGTAACGCCAGGGTGCGTACGACGGCCGAGTCGGTGCTGAACGGCCTGCAGTTGGCCAGGGTCGAGGCCGTCCGACGCAACACCAGGGTAGGTTTCTACCTGGTAACCAACACCACCAATAGATGTGAGCTGATCACCGCGAACGAGAGCACCGCGGGCGTCCCTTGGATCGTCAGTGTCGACTCACCGGTCGGCCAGTGCGACGTGGCCCCGTCCGACACGGTCGCACCGCGCACCATTCAGTTGCGTGCCGGCAATGAAAGCGGCAGCGCTGCGACAAATGTGACGACAGATGTGGCTTCGGTAGTTTTCAATGGTCTCGGTCGTTCGACTGGCGGGAATGTCACTATCAATTTCGAAAGGCCAGCCGGTGAGGCCTGCCGGGAAGACGGAGGGCCGGTCCGTTGCCTGCGTGTCGTCGTCTCGGTCGGCGGCCAGATCCGCATGTGCGATCCCGCTTTGCCGGCCGGCGACGCGCAGGGCTGCACATGAACGAGCGCTCCAAACTCGCCCAGGGTCAAGCAGGCGTCATGCTGCTGGAAGCCCTGATCGCGATCCTGATCTTCTCGCTGGGCATCCTCTCGCTGGTCGCCCTGCAAGCCACGGCGATCCAGCTGACTGGCGACGCCAAATACCGTACCGACGCCACCTTGCTGGCCAATCGATTGATCGGGCAGATGTGGGTCAGCGACGGCAACCTGGACGCTTTCGCAACCGGTGGTGCGGCCTACGACGCTTGGTTAGCCGACGTCTCAGGCCCTGAAGGCCTGCCAGGCGTGGTCGCCGCGTCGGACGGCGTCGCCTCGACCCTGCCGACGGTGACCGTTGATGCGGCCGGCGTGGTGGTTGTCACCCTTTTCTGGCGCACACCAGAAATGGCAGCCGATGCAGCCGGCCACCGTCACATCATCGTCTCGCAAATCGTCCGAAACCCATGAACGCCATGAAATCACACTCAACGCGGTCGCCAACAACGCCGGTTCAGCGCCGCGGCTTCACCCTGGTTGAAGTGATGGTCGCCATGGTCATCGGCATGCTTGGCTTGATCATCATGATGCAGGTCTTCTCCGCCGCCGAGGGTCAGCGGCGGGCCACGACCGGCAGCGGCGACGCGCAAAGCAATGGCGCCATGGCGCTCTACGGGCTGCAGCGCGACATCCGTCAGGGCGGTTACGGTTTCAACGCGGCCAACGCCTTCGGTTGCCCCCTCGCCCTCCCCGCGCCGGCCAGTCGTACGCTTACCCAGCTAGCACCAGTGATCATCAATCCGCCGACCGCAGACGTTCCGGCCGGCGATGCGAACACCGACACCCTGCTGATTGCCTACGGCAACAACGAAGGCCCGCCCGAGGGCGACGTGATCACGGCGATAAACGGCCTGCAACTTGCAGTCCAGGCGGCAGCAAATTACGGAGTCGGGCAGCGCGTCATCGCTGCGCCGTCGGCTCCCACAGCGGGCTGCACCTTCACCCTGGCAGCGGTGACTGCGGTGGTGGCGCCCAACGTCACAGTTGACGACGCAAGCGGTGCGGTCGATGGCGGCACGCTGTTCAACCTTGGCGCCAATCCAAGATTCCTGGCCTACGCCGTTCGTGGCGGCAACCTGACGGTTTGCGACTACCTTGCCGCCGATTGCAGCTCCGCCGCCAACTACGTCGCCATCGCCAACAACATCGCCAGCCTGCGTGCCCAGTACGGACACGCCTCGACTGACGTCAGCGGCGTCGACTCCTGGGATCAGACCACGCCGGCAAGCGCCAACCAGGCGACTCTGGCCTGCCTGTGGGCGAGAACATCAGCGCTGCGTATCGCCATCGTCGCTCGCAACAGCCAGTTGGAACGTGACCAGATCACGGCCGTCGCACCGACCTGGGCGGGTAGCGACACCAATGGAGACGGTGACAGCACCGATGCGGGTGACCTGCCTGTCAACCTGAGCGCCCGCGGAAACTGGCAGAACTACCGCTACAAGGTCTTCGAAACCATCGTCCCGATTCGCAACCTGCCCTGGATGGGAACATGTACCTAAGGCACGCTCTCCACCGCCACCAAGCCCTCACCGGAGGCCCTCGCAGCAAGCAGCGCGGTGTCGTTCTGCTCGTCGCGCTGATCATCCTGGTCGCCCTGACCCTGGCCGGCGTGGCGCTCATTCGCTCGGTCGATACCGCCAACCTGATCGCCGGCAACCAGTCTTTCCATCAATCGGCCGTGCATGCGGCCGAGAGGAGCACGGAAGTTGCCCTCGCCAACTGGCTTGAAGCGAACAACGCATTGGGCGACGTGGATCTTCACGACAACAGCGCCGCCAATGGCTACCGTGCCAGGCGCGAGGATCCTCCAGCCGGTAGCTCCTGGGACGCGTTCTGGACGGCTACGCTGGCAGCACAGGCAGCCACCATGGCACCAGACGCAGCCGGCAACACGGTTTCCTATGTCATTCATCGGCTTTGCGATCCCGCGGCGCTTCCCGCGGCCCCGCACCTGGCCAACTGCGCCAAACAACCGTCGTCGATCAACACCGGCGGAAGCTTCGGCGCCGGCAACGTCGCGGCGATCACCAACAATCAGGTCTATTACCGAATCACCACCCGCGTTCAGGGGCCGCGCAACACCGTCGCCTACATCCAGACGATCGTAGCCCTGTAGGGTCACCAGAGAGTCCACGAGGAGTTTGCCATGCGATCCGACCAACTGACGATGCAATCGATTGCCGCTTTGGCGCTGCTGACGCTGGCCTGCGGTGCGCATGCCTTGCCCACCCAGCTGGCCGGTGCGCCGATGTCCAGCGCCTCCTCGGTGGCTATTTCCACCAACATCCTGTTCGTTCTCGACGACTCCGAAAGCATGAAGTTGGGCTTTCTGCCGGACTGGGCCGGATCGACCCCGGAACGCCCTCACGGCCTCGACAGGACCCGCAACGCCGCCTTCAACGGAATTGCCTACGACCCAACCATCAGCTATAGCCCACCGAAATTCTTCGATATCGACGGCGCCGCTGACACCACCACCTATCCCAGCCAGACCGGCCCGATTACCAACAACTGGACAGCCGTCAAGGTGGACGGTTACGGCGTTCAGAGCGAAGACACCATTGACCTGGTTAACTACTTCTACGCCTACTACTTCACAACCGTTGCCGGTGAGTACTGCACCAAGGCCAGCCTCAAATCGTGTAGCGACACGGCTTCCGAGACCTATGCGCATGCGGCAAAACTGCGCTGGTGCAAGACCGCGGCGGCCGCCGTCGCCTTGTCGCCGGCAGCCGGCGCCTGCCAGGCGACGCAGATCGAGCCAGCGGGAAGCGACACCGGCTTCACCTATCCGCGCATGCCGGCGCCGCGTACGAGCACCCTCACCATCGGCGGCACCGGTGCCACCTCGATCAGCAGCATCACCGTCGGAGCACAAGAAATCCTGTCGGCAGCTGTCACGGCGCAGGGCACGCCCTTGACCCTGGCCGATGAGATCAATGCCAGCATCAATGCCTGTAGCTTCAAGCTCACCGGCAGCTGTCAGGTGGCCGGCTACCGCGCCACGGTCAGCAACACTGGCGACTCGGTCACCATCAGCGCACCCGGTATCACCGCCTTGCTGCCGGTCATTGCCAAGGTCGGTCCAATGTCAGTCACGGCGACCGCCTTCGGACGCCCGGCGAGCAATCCGGTACCGGGAGAGAACCTGTTGACCGTGATCCTCCCGGGTGCGACCTATCCCAAGACGGCGAAGCGCAGCGACTGCCAGGGCGACAGCTGCACCTATGCCGAAGAAATGACCAACTATGCCAATTGGTACGCCTACTACAGCACCCGCATGCAGGCGATGAAGACCGCGACCAGTTTGTCCTTCGAGCCGACCGACGAGCGCCAGCGCATCGGCTACATGACCATCAACAACAACAACAGTGGCAACACCGACGCTGCCGATAGCGATTTCCAGAATATCGCCGCCTTCGACGCGGCCCAGAAACACGCCTGGTACAAGAAGTTGTTCGCCGCCGTTCCCAACCTCGAGACGCCTCTGCGCGTCGCCCTGTCGAATGCCGGCCGCCTCTATGCCGGGAGACTGAATGGCAGCTCGATCAACGGCGTCGCCGTCGTCGATCCGGTGCAATACTATTGCCAAAACAACGTCACGATTCTTTCGACCGACGGCTACTGGAACGAAGGTGCCGGCTTCAAGCTGGATGGCGCGACCCCTGTTGGCGATCAGGACGGCCCCGGCCTTGAGGTACGGCCGATGCTCGATGGTGGCGCTCCACTGACTCAACGCATCACGAGCCAGACCACAGAAACGCGAACGCCAACTCTCGCCACCCAGAAACAAATGCGGACGGAGCAGTTCAAGGCTTTGACCGCCGACGTGAAAACGCAGACTCTCACCCAGCCGATACAGCGGACATCTCGACTGCAGCAACACCGCGCGATCGTCTTCGAGCAGAAGGCCTACCTGCAAATGGATGTCCAGCAGCTTCTGTCCAGCATCAAAGTCCGGCGGCAAAGAACATCGCAGCAGGAGATCAAGTCCGGCCCCGGAAAGAAGAGGACCAAGGATGTAGAAATACAAACGAAAACGGTGCTGCAGGAAAGAACTGCTCAGCTGATGAAGCACACCGCCAAGTGGCAGCGCAGTACGTACAACCTGCAGCAACAGCTGACCCAGGTGCAGCAGAGCACCTCGAACAATGGTGGAACCTCCTTCGGAGCCTGGAGCAATGTCGCCTCCTGTACGCCGGTCAGCAGCGGCCCCAACCAGGTGCAGTGCAGGACCCTGGCCCAGAGCGGGTGGAGCGCGGTTGACACTTGCCGCACGATCCAAGGCGGCGAAACAATCAACAACGCCGGCAAGGATAGCCAAACGACGACTTACACCACCGATTCAAAATGCGCCTACAGCGCCCCGCAGGTGACCGAAAACCTGGACTCATGCACCGCGAAGCCGAAGTCGTCCGGCCCCGACTACGATGGCGCGACGGCCGTGCTCTGCCTGCCTAGCTGGCCCGGAGATCCGACACCGGCGGACTCATGTACGGGGTCTGACAGCGTGCGCTGCTCATATAGCGCCTGGACGGTCTGGACATCACTGCCGGCGGGCGCTGTCTGTCAGGAGGCAACACAAGCAAGCGGTGCCAAAATCGCCCGCGAGTGCCAGCCAACGTGGACCGCTTGGGCGAAGATCACCACACCCTCACCGTCCTGCACCCCTTCCGAAACCGTTGGGTGCCAATACAGCGGCAGCTGGAACGCCTGGACAGACACCAACGATGTGTGCACTGAAGTGGGAGCGCAGACAGGGTCAAATCCGTATACGCCTCAGGTGGACTGCAAGATTGACGGCAGCTGGGCGTCGGCCACCGACTGGTGCACCGCGGTCACCTCTGGCCCCTTGCAGACGGAATGCCGTTACACCAGCTGGAGCAGCTGGGAGATCGTCGGCTCATGCACAAAAGTCGATCGGTGGACGCCTGGAGCCACGACGGCCATTGATTGCCAGGATTACTGGACCGATTACACGGACCTGGGTCCCTGCGTAGCCAACGCCACAACCCGCTGTAAGACTGGCTCCACGGGCGTCGTACGGACTGACTCATGCCCGCCTAACACCACCTGCACTTACTCTGCCTGGGGCCAATGGGTTCGTACTGACGACCTCAGGTGCGAGGACTCACCACGGAACCAAGGGTTGGCCGAGATAAAGCAGTGCTCCATTTCCTTTGTGTACACTACGCCGGCGAATGCCACGGAGTCGTGCGAGGTGCTCCCCGGACAGAGGTGCAGCTACACGGCGTGGAGCCAGTGGAATCCGGTTGCCTCCTGTGAGAACGCAACGCCCCAATCCCCAGAAACAGCAAAGACCAAAGACGTCCTGGAGGCCGTTGAGTGCGGGATGGACTGGAAGACCATCTTGCCACCACCAGACTCCTGCGAACCTATCGACGGTGCGGTCAAGTGCGACACGACGTGGCCCACCACGTGGGCGGACGTCGGCAAAGACGACTGCCGCGAGAGCGATACGCAAAGATGCGACAAGGCGCTGGTCATGGACTGGACCGACGTCGGCGACTGCAAACAAGGGGTCACCGACGGCGGGCTCGAGACCCTGTGCACCACCCGTATTCCAGACCCAAGGAAGGCATTCGTCATGCCTGGTGACTGCCAAGAACAGGAAGCCAGCGACGAGAACGGTGGCCTACTCATCAGCTGCGATACGAACACCAAGATCGAGGACAATGTTGCTGATTGTCGCGCGCAAGCACCCGCAGCCACGAACGATCACATTGAAATTTCCTGCCCCGTGGAGTATTTGGGAGCGACACCCGACACCCTCGCCGACGTCGCCGAGTACTACTGGAAGAACGACTTGCGCGCTTTTGAGCTTACGGACGACGTGAGCGCTGCCGACGTTCCGACGGTTCCAGCCTATTGCACGGGAGGACCGATTGTCGTCAGCGGCACGACCATTCACAACGACGTGTGCACCAACGATGACTTGCATCCGCGACAGTACATGAGCACCTATACCCTTGGCCTGGGTGCCTCGGGACTAATGCAGTACGACAAGAAATACCAGACCCAGACTGAAGGTGATTTTTACAGCATCAAGACAGGCCAGACAGCCGACACCAACGCGGGTGTCTGCCCATGGCAGAACAACGGCGAGTGCAACTGGCCAAAACCGGAGAACAACGAGCAAACCAACATTGACGACCTCTGGCATGCAGCCGTCAATGGTCGCGGCACCTACTTCAGCGCCTCCGACCCCGCGTCGCTGGCCGCCGGAATCAGTGATGCCCTGTCCCAGGTCGAGGTCAAGGCGGGTGCGCTGGCCGCCGTTTCAGTCGTCAGCCCCAACCTGGTCGCTGATGAAAACGGCGTCTTCGAAGTCTCGTTCAAGGTGGGAGAGTGGTCCGGGGACGTGATCAAGAGAACCGTCGACGGTGACACCGGCGCCCTGTCGCCCTTGCCCGTGCCGCCAACATCCCATACGCTCCCGGGATGGTCGGCGCAGGAGTCGCTCGACAAGAAGGCACATACCGCGCGCACCATCTACACGTTCAATCCGACTGGCGAAAGCGCCTCCGGCGCTGCCGACCGGCTGAAAACCTTCTTCTGGGCGAACCTCAGCCCGACGGAACAGGGCTATTTTGCAGCAGCGGCCCTCACCGGCAAGCTCTCGCAGTTCTGCGAAACGGGCACCATCTGTCTTGGCGCAAGCACGCAAACAGCTGCCAGCGGCGAACCCGTGGTGAACTTCGTGCGCGGAGACCGAACGAACGAGGGGCCGATCAACGACCTGACCAAGTACTACCGGCAGCGAGCCCATCTTCTCGGTGATATCGTCGGCTCCGAAGCGGTCTATGTGCAGAGCTCGCCGTGGAACTATGCCGACGCGCAATACGGCGCCTTCAAGACCGCCAACCACAGCCGCAAGGAAATGCTCTACATCGGCGCCAACGACGGCATGCTACACGCCTTCGATGCGGCCACCGGCGAGGAAGAATGGGCTTATATCCCGACCATGGTCATTCCGAAGCTCGCCAAACTTGCTGACAAGAACTACCACGTTCAGGGTGCGCACCAATTTACCGTCGATGGGACGCCGGTGATGGGTGATATCTGCGTCAGCGACTGCGGGACCAGCAGTGCGGTCTGGAAGACGATTCTCGTTGGCGGCCTTAACAATGGCGGCCGCGGCTACTACGCCCTGGACATCACCAGTCCGACGGCGCCCAAAGCCTTGTGGGAGTTCACCAACGACAACCTCGGCTACAGCTATGGCAATCCAGTAATCACCAAACTCAAGGATGGCACCTGGGTAGTCATCGTGGCATCCGGATACAACAACATTTCCCCCGGCGACGGCGATGGACACCTGTTTGTCCTCAACGCCAGCAGCGGCACGCTGATCCGCACGATCAGCACCGGTGTCGGAGACACGACGACACCGAGTGGCTTGTCGCGCATCAGCGCCTGGGCAAATTTCCCGGACAACAACAACACCGCGCAGCGCATCTACGGCGGTGACCAGTTTGGCAATCTGTGGCGCTTCGACGTCAATGGAGACATCCCACTGATCGCTGACCCACGGGTCTATGATGCCCAGAGACTGGCCACCCTGAAGAATGCGGACGGCTTGGCGCAGCCGATCACCACCAAGCCGGAACTGGGCAAGGTCGGCGGCCATCCGGTGGTATTTGTCGCCACGGGGCAACTCCTCGGCCCGGACGACCTGGGGACCCGGCAACAGCATTCGATGTACGCGATCAAGGACCGGCTTACCGACAGCGATTATGGTAGCCCACGCCCGCTGACTCTTCCCCAGACAACGCCGGTTCCCGGCACCTTCGTCGCGCAAACGCTAACCACCGGCAGCTGTCCGGAAGGCAACGCCTTCTGTACCAGTGGGAATGCCATTGTAACCGGCTCGAACAACGCCGTTGATTTCAACACTCACGATGGCTGGTATGTCGACTTCCCGGAACTCGGCGAGCGCGTCAATACCGAAATGCGCCTGCAGCTTGGCACCCTGGCCTTCAACACCAACACGCCAACCATCGGTGCCTGCAAACCTGTCGGCGTTAGCTTCGCCTACTACCTTGACTACCGGAGCGGCGGCGCGGTCGAAGGAACGGATGGCATCGCGGGCGTGCGGCTCGGCGACTATCTCAGCGCCTCGCCAAGTATCATCCGCCTGGTCGACGGTACCATCAGGGCCCTGGTCAGAACCGACGCGCCGAGCACCATAAGCACGCCCGTACCGACAGCGCCGACCCCCTTCGATACCCGCCGCGTTTCCTGGCGGGAGCTGATAACCGAATAGCCAGCCCGTGCAGCAGCAGAAGCACCAGAAGGCCGCGAAAGCGGCCTTCTGCTTGATTGTCGCTGCCAGTATGGCGACCACAAGCTGGCGATCGCACCCTGACGCAGAGCACGCCGCGAGCAGAATCCCCGGCCAGTGAACCGCTAGCGCCGCTGCGCTCGTCCCGCGTGCCGTCAATTGACCTTGGCCTGAAACGCCGACACTGATCCCTGTCATTCGCTACAATCGCCGACTATCAGAGCGTGCTCCGGGCAGCCGGCCAAATCACGCGGCAGCTTGGCAGCCTGGCGCTGCCTCGCGAAGCGGAATCGATGTCGCTACGATTGCGGCCGCGGTCGCCCGCCGCTTCCTGTTTGCTCGCCCGCACCAGGCTGGCCCCAATAACCAACCAAGGACTCTTGCGATGAAACGCCATCAGACGCTCCAGGACCTCTCGCGCGAGCACCACAGCGCGCTCAAGCTGGCGCTCGGCGCCCGCCGTGCGGCCACTTCGGGTGATCCCGGGAAGATCGCCGCGGCAATCGCGAGCTGTACCGAGATTTTTACCGCTGAGCTCGAACCCCATTTCATGCTTGAGGAGTCCAGCCTCCTGCCGGCCATGGCCCAGGCCGGCGAAGCGGCACTGGTTGCGCGCACGCTGCGCGAGCATCGCGAGCTGCGTGCCCTGGTCGGCCGCTTGCCGGAGGCCGATGCCACCACCCTGCTGGATTTTGCCGACCGGCTGTCGGCACACGTACGTTTCGAGGAACGGGAACTGTTTGAAGTTGCCCAGCGGCGTCTCGCGCCGCAAACCTGACACGGCGCCGACTGAGCAGGCTTTCGCAAGACATCCATCCCTCGCCGCGACTTAATTCACAGTTTCGCCTTGGCAAAACCGCCATAATCCTTCCTGGCCGATTGCGACCTCCCCAACAGAATCCGATGGCAACCCTTCTGATCGTCGATGACACCCCCGAAAACCTGTCGGTGCTAAGCGGGCTGCTCAGCCCACTGCATCGGGTCCGCGCGGTCAACTCGGGGCGACGCGCCCTGCAGGCGGCCGCCGGCCAGCCGCGCCCCGATCTGATCCTGCTCGACGTCACCATGCCGGAGATGGATGGCTACCAGGTGCTCCGCTGCTTGCGGGAAAACCCGGCCACCGCTGACATCCCGGTGATCTTCGTCACGGCGCTCGACAACAGCGGTGCCGAGGAGCGTGGTCTGGCACTGGGCGCTGCCGATTACATTACCAAGCCGATTCGGCCTTCGGTCGTTCTGGCACGCGTCAGAGCACAGCTCGAACTGAAAGCAGCCCATGATTTTGTGCGCGATCACAATCGCAGCCTGCAGCGCGAGGTGGAGCGGCGAATGGCCGAGAATCTGCAGATCCAGGATGTCAGTATCCGCGCGCTGGGACGACTGGCAGAAATCCGCGACCCGGAGACAGGAAATCACCTGCGCCGCACCCAGGGCTACGTGCGTACGCTCGCCATGGAGCTGTGTACGCATCCGCGTTTCTCGGCTTTCCTGACGGCGCACAACATCGAGATCCTCGTCAAGTCGGCTCCGCTACATGACATCGGCAAAGTCGGCATTCCGGACCAGATCCTGCTCAAGCCCGGCAAGCTGACAGCGGACGAGTGGGAGATCATGAAGACGCACAGTTTTCTTGGCTATCGGGCAATCGAACAGGCCGAGCAGGATGCCGAGCCGCGCATCGAATTTCTCAGCATGGCCAAGGAGATCGCCCACTATCACCATGAGAAATGGGATGGTTCGGGCTACCCGGAAGGGCTTGCTGGTGAGGCGATTCCCATTTCGGCGCGGCTGATGGCGCTGGCCGACGTCTTCGATGCACTGCTTGCACAACGGGTTTACAAAAAGGGCTTCCCCCTTGCCGAGGCCCTGCAGATCGTTCGTGAAGGGCGAGGTAGTCACTTCGACCCGGATGTGGTCGACGCATTCTTTTCCCGCCAGGACGAGTTCCTCGCCATTGCCGCCGCGCATGCCAATGGCGAGACCACTGCAGCCGCGGCGACCCGGTGAAGGGAGGCCTCGTTTTTTTTGCAGGCCCGCAGCCTGCGCGCCAACGTTCTCTCCTCACGGTCATGACGCGAAGAGACACCCCAAACCATGAAAGTCATGACCGTCCCCCTCTTCCCGTGGCCCTTCTCCCGCAAGGGGAGAAGGAAGGTTCGCGAGTCGCTTGCGCGACTTTCACGGTAAGGAATGGCTCCTACCCGTGGCGCAAGTCACTCATTGTCGTGCTGCCGATGAAGCCCGGCGCGCTGGCCGGGCGCTTCGCCGCGTTTCTCCGCTCGCCAGCGGCCGTGCTGGTGCTGCAGGCCTATGACTACCTGCCAGGTAGTCAATGACATCGACTGTCCAACAGCGGCCGACAGTGAAGTTGTTGACCCGCCTGGCAGCGACCCTGGCGCTGGTGGTTGCCGTGCTGCCGAGCGCAGTCTACCTGCTCTACGTCCGCGCCAGTGTCAGCGAGCAAGTCAAGGAATCGCTACGCTTTCAGGCACTGCTTCTCGAAGAGTTCATCGCCAGCCAACCGCAGCAGTGGGACCTGGCATCTGATCGAATGCGCAGCCTCTTGGAGCGGCACGCGTCGCCGCTCTCCCAGTACCAGGTGCGCACGCTCGCCGACGAGATCCTGATTGACTCGGGACGGTCCCTCACCGGCCCGACGCTATCGCACAGCCAGCCACTGCACTCCTACGGCCGGCCGGTCGGCCGCCTGATCATCGCGCGCAACATCGACAGTGAGTTGAGCAGGGGGCTGCCCCTGCTTGCCGCCAGTCTGCTCATCGCCTGGCTGATCTGGAACCCGCTGCGCCGCCTGCCGCTGCGTGCCCTGGCGGATGCCGAAGCGGCGCTCGCGGCGCGTGATCAGTATCAGCGGGCCCTACTGGACAACTTTCCGTTCATGGTCTGGCTGAAGGACACCGACAGCCGTTTCCTGACCGTAAATCAGCGCTTTGCCGACACCCTGAACGAGCCTTCGACGGAATCGCTGGTCGGCAAAACCGACTTCGATATCGCCTCCACCGAACTGGCCGAAACCCGTCGCGCCGATGACCGGTCAGTCCTTGCCAGCGGTCAAGCGCGGCGATTCGAAGAACCGCTGGAGGCAGCCGGCCAGCGGCGCTGGCTGGAGATCTACAAGTCGCCGGTCTCGGTCGACGGCAAGCTCATCGGCACCGTCGGCTACGCCCGCGACATCACGGAAAGCAAGCGCGCGGCGGACGCCCTGCGCGAATCGGAAGAGCGCTTTCGCAGAGTTCTGAACGAGGTAGACTCGATCGCCCTGCAAGGTTATCTGGCTGACGGCACGACGCGCTTCTGGAACCCGGCCTCCGAGAAGCTCTACGGCTACTCGGCCGAGGAAGCAATCGGCAGAAATTTGCTCGATCTGATCATTCCGCCGGAAATGCGCACGGCAGTGAAACAGGCGATCGCCGAGATGCAGCAGACCGGTGTCGTCATCCCCCCGGGCGAGTTGTCGCTGCTGCGCAAGGACGGTTCTCGAGTCGCCGTCTTCTCCAGCCACGTCCTGATCGCAAGCCCCGGACGCCCGGCAGAAATGTTCTGCATCGACGTCGACCTTACCGAACGCAACCGTGCCGCCAGCGAACTCGCGCAGCACCGTCACCACCTGGAAGAGTTGGTGCACACGCGCACCGCGGAACTGGCCGAGGCCAAGGAGGCTGCCGAGGCGGCCAACCGCGCAAAGAGCACTTTCCTGGCCAACATGAGCCACGAGATCCGCACGCCGATGAACGCCATCATCGGCCTCACCCACCTGCTGCTTCAGGAGTTCACGCAGCCCCGGCAACGCGCCCAGCTGGCCAAGGTCAGCGAGGCCGCGCAACATCTGCTCGGGATCATCAACGACATCCTCGATCTGTCGAAGATCGAGGCCGGACGGCTGCTGCTCGACGAGAGCGAGTTCTCGCTGCGGCAGATAATGGAGCATACGCTGGGCATGCTCGGCGAGCGAAGTCGCGCGAAAGGCCTGCATGTGCAGCTGGAGGTCGACCCGGCGATCCCCGGCCGCCTGCGTGGTGACTCCCTGCGCCTGGGACAGGTACTCCTGAACTTCCTGAGCAACGCTGTCAAGTTCTCGGATCACGGCCGAATAGCCGTGCGTGCGCACCTGATCGAGCAACAGGGCGCAAGCGTCGGCGTGCGCCTGGAGGTCGAGGACCAGGGAATCGGCATCAGCGATGAGCAACAAGCGCGTCTGTTCCAGCCCTTTTCGCAGGCTGACCAATCGACCACCCGCAAGTATGGTGGCACCGGCCTCGGTCTGGCGATCTGCAAGCGGCTGGTAGCGCTGATGGGTGGTCACACCGGCGTCGTCAGCGCACCAGGTAGCGGTAGCCTCTTCTGGGCCACCGTCCAGCTCGCTCGCGTGGCCGGCGACAAGCAGGCGATCGCCGTGCAAGGCGCTCCACCACCGGCGATCGCGGTAAACAGGTCCACCGCGCAGCTCCTTGCCAACCGCTACCGCGGTACGCGCCTGCTGCTCGCCGAGGACGACCTGCTGAGCCAGGAAGTCATGCGCGAAATACTGCTGACCGTCGGGCTCGAGCTCGACGCCGTCGGCGATGGCCAACAGGCGATCGATCGGCTCGCCGCGGCAGCGCCGGGCGGCGGCGACGACTACGCGCTGGTACTCATGGACATGCAAATGCCGATGGTCGACGGCCTCGCCGCGAGTCGCGCGATCCGCCTGCTTCCGGGGCGGGCATTGCTGCCGATCGTTGCGATCACCGCCAACGCTTTCGCAGAAGACCGACAGTGCTGCCTGGACGCCGGCATGAACGACCACCTCGCCAAGCCGGTCAGCCCCGAGCAACTCTACGCAGCGCTGCTGCGCTGGCTCCCGGAATCCGCCGCGCGGGCGGATTTTCAGGAAAGCGGCCGCCGGCCCCGACAGGACGCTAGCTTGCAGATGCCACTCGAACCGCAGCGGCGACAGACGGATCGCATGCGGATCCAGCACATCCTGATGCGACTGGAAGCGCTGCTCGCCGAGGACGACACCCGCGCCTGCGATCTCTGGTACGAATCGGCAGCGCTAATCGAGGCGCATCTCGGCGCAGTGGCCAAGCGTATCGGCAACCAAATCGACCACTTCGACTTCGCCAAGGCACGCCAGACCCTGCGCCAGGCGAACCAGGGGAGCGAACAAGCACTGTCGCCCCCCCCGCGAGGCACAGAAGGGAGCACCTGAGCACTGCCAGAGCAATCGCACAGCACCGCCGTGTGTTTGCCCGGTTTCCATTAGAATCGAGCCTTTGCCGACTCAGCCTACACTCTGGCCACCCTCAGGCCGTCCCCCAGGAGAATGCTTCATGACCTTGCAGAGCAAGCCCAACACCGACGACGTTCGCATCCGGGAAATCAAGGAGCTGGTCCCGCCAGCGCACATTTTTCGCGAATTTCCGGTCGGCGTTCGCGCTGCAACCACCACCTATGAGGCGCGCCAGAACATCCATCGCATCCTGCACGGCGCCGACACTCGCCTGCTGGTGGTTATCGGACCGTGTTCGATTCACGATGTCGATTCGGCCATCGAATACGCCACGCGACTGCACAAGGAAGTGCCACGTTTCGCGAACGATCTGCTGATCGTGATGCGCGTCTATTTCGAGAAGCCGCGCACCACCGTCGGCTGGAAGGGCTTGATCAACGATCCGCGCCTTGACAACAGCTTCAGGATCAACGAAGGGCTCCGTCTGGCACGCGGTTTATTGTTGCAGATCAACGACCTGGGCCTGCCCTGTGCAACCGAGTTCCTGGATACCATCACCCCGCAATACACCGCTGACCTGATTTCCTGGGGCGCCATCGGGGCGCGCACCACCGAATCACAGGTGCATCGCGAACTGGCCTCCGGCCTGTCCTGCCCGGTCGGCTTCAAGAACGGCACCGACGGTAATATCCGCATCGCCATCGACGCCATTCGCGCCGCGCAGTCGCCGCACCACTTCCTCTCGGTGACCAAGGCCGGCCATTCGGCGATCGTCTCCACTTCCGGCAACGAGGACTGCCACGTAATCCTGCGCGGCGGCAGGGAACCGAACCACGATGCCGCTCACGTCGACGCCGCATGCAAGGAAATTGCCGCCGCCGGGCTCGCCGCGCGGCTGATGATCGACGCCTCGCACGCCAACAGCAACAAGCGCTTCAAGCAACAGATCGAGGTCGCCAGGGATACTGCCAAGCAGGTGGCGAGCGGCGACGAACGGATCATCGGGGTGATGATCGAATCGCACCTGGCCGAAGGGCGCCAGGATCTGGTGCCCGGCCAGCAACTCGAGTATGGCAAGAGTGTTACCGACGCCTGCCTGGGCTGGGAAGATTCGCTGCTGGTCCTGGAATCACTCGCCAAGAGCGTCCGTGACCGCCGCCTGGTCGAAGCCGCCGAGTAAAGGGCGTCATCCGCACGGCGTCAATCCGCCCCGCCGCTCGCAGCGATCGCGCAGCGGCGGTCATCCCGGAGCCTAGGCAACCCCAGTAGCCGGAACCACAGAGCCCGAACGACAGACAGCGGGACCGCCGCTTTTGCGGCTGCCCCGCCTGTAGGAACAACTTTCCGTCAGTAGCGCGCGAGCACGCCCGCGCGCGCCGCCTAACGGAGCTTGATTTCCTTGTAGATCACGTGCTTGCGAGCCTTGGGATCGTACTTCTTGATCTCCATCTTGCCCGGCATCGTGCGCTTGTTCTTGGTCGTCGTGTAGAAGTGGCCGGTTCCGGCGGTCGACTCGAGCTTGATCTTGTCACGCATAGCTGCTCTCCTGGTCAGATCTCGCCGCGCACACGCAGGTCTGCGAGCACCACGTCGATACCGTTCTTGTCAATGGTGCGCAAACCGGCGTTCGATACGCGCAAACGCAACCAACGGCTTTCGCTCTCGATCCAGAAACGGCGATACTGCAGATTCGGAAGGAAGCGGCGCTTCGTTCTATTGTTGGCGTGGGAAACATTGTTCCCCACCATCGGGCTTTTGCCCGTGACTTGGCAAACACGCGCCATGATTGTCGCTCCAATCGTCTGAGGGAAGAAAACCCGCGATTCTAGCGCAGGCAAGGGGCTACTTCAAGCGTTTTGGCCCAATCGTTCAGGCTGCCGTCCGCCGCCAGCTACAGCAAGCCGCGCTCGGCAAACGAAAGTGGCGGCGATTGCCCGGCAACGATGAAATGATCGAGCACCCGCACCTCGACCAGCGCCAACACCTGTTTGAGCTCGCTGGTCAGCAACTCGTCGGCACGCGACGGTTCGGCCACCCCCGACGGATGATTGTGCGCCAGCACCACCGCCGCCGCATTGTGCCGCAGCGCGTGCTTGAGCACCTCGCGCGGGTAGACGCTGGTTTGCGTCAGCGTGCCGCGAAACAGCTCTTCGGCGACAATCAGGCGATTCTGTGCGTCCAGCCACAGGGCCAGAAAGACCTCATGCTGCAGGCCGGCCAGATGCAGCCGCAGGTAGTCGCGCACGCCACCGGGAGAAGCGAAGGTCAGCCCCTGCTCCTTCAGCCCTTCGCCAAGCGCCCGCCGCGCCATTTCCAGCACCGCCTGCAACTGCGCGTACTTCGCTGGCCCCATCCCCGGCACCGCGGAAAAATCGGCCTGGCTGGCGGCAAACATGCGGTTCAGCCCGCCAAAACCACCGATCAGCTCACGCGCCAGATCGACCGCGCTTTTTCCCTTGCTGCCAACGCGCAGAAAGATCGCCAGCAATTCAGCATCCGATAGGGCAGCGGCACCGCGCGCCAGCAGGCGCTCACGTGGTCGCTCGTCTTCGGGCCAGTCGCGGATCGCCATCTCGACACCTCAAGGGGAAGCCTCGGTCAGGCATATTACCCACTCCGCGCAAACCGGTACAGGCAAGTTCGCTGCCCATGAATTCTTGTGGGGTCTGAATGCTTGGGGTCAGGTCTTTCCCCGTGCCTTGGGAAAAAGTCAAGACCTGACCCCGTCGGCGGGTGGACCCCGTCGGCGGGTGCTTCGTACATGACGGACGTCGGCTGAGGCCCGGCGTACGAGCATCATTGTGCGCGCTGATCGCCGGTTTTGCACTTCGGAAGCCGAGCTGTCGCCTGTGCCGCGCCCTCGCCGCTAGCGCCGGCACGCAGGTCCGCCCGGCGCAGCCAGGCACTGCCGGCAATTGACGGCAGTGACCGGAAGCCCGGATACTCGCGTCGGCGCCGTCAAATCCCCCCCTTCGGTGGACGCCCGTCCGGCAGACAGCGACGGCCGATGATTTCCGACAACGAACCAGCGAGGCAGTGAATGGGACCGGCAGAACTTACCTTGGGCGATGCTTCGCTGATCACGGCCACCTTCCTGTTTACCGACATCGAAGGCTCGACCAACCTCTGGGAAACCGAATCGCAGGCCATGCGCATCGCGCTACAGCGCCACAACACCTTGCTTTCGGCAGCCATCGAGCGCCACCACGGCTATGTCTTCAAGACCGTTGGCGATGCCTTCTGCGTCACTTTCGATGATGCCGCCGAGGCGCTGCGCGCCGCCTGCCAGATTCAGGCCAGCCTCGCCGCCACGCGCTGGCCGACGAAGTCCGCGCTGCGCGTGCGTATCGCGCTGCACACCGGCCCGGCCTATCTGAGCGCCGGCGACTACTTCGGAACCACGGTCAACCGCTGCGCCCGCGTGCTGGCGGTCACGCTTGGCGGCCAGACCCTGCTCACTTCGCCGACCGAAGCCCTGGTTCGCGAGTCCTTGCCGGCGGACACCAGCCTGCGCGATACCGGCATGCTTCGCCTGCGCGATCTGCCGCACCCGATGCACGTTTTCCAGCTGATTCATCCGGGGCTGTCACCGAGCTTGTGCGAACTCAGCGACACCGCGGACGGACACAAGCTGACCGCCGAGCCGATGGCCCGGTTCCGACCGGTCGATCTCTACGAAGTCCCGACCCTGCCGGCCATCGTCCTGCAGGCGCTGAAAGTCCTGCAGAATCCGAACAGCGATGCGCGCGCGGTCGAGCGGGTGATCGTCAACGACCCGGCGATCTCGGCCAAGATCCTCCGTGTCGCCAATTCCGCGTTCTTCGGCTTCTCGCGCCGTATCGGCACCATCGCCGAAGCGGTGCGGGTGCTCGGTTTCACCAATGTTCAGGGGATGATCTTCTCGGTCGGCGCCTTCGACGCCTTCCGCACCGAGCGCCTGAACTTGACCGAGTTCTGGAAACACTCGATCGCCACCGCCACCGCGGCTCGTTTCCTCTCCCCACACCTCGAGTGCTCGGCAGATGAGGCCTTCATGGCCGGTATCCTGCACGACATCGGCAAACTGATCTTCGCCATCCAGGCAGAACCTGCCTACCATCAAGTGCTTGAATTGCGGCGCGGCCCGACACCGATCAGCAGTCTCGAAGCCGAGCAAACACTGTTCGAATTCACCCATCCCGAAGTCGGCGAGATGGTCGCCGAACGCTGGGATC
>ERZ761602.2455-NODE-2455-length-29005-cov-7.527876_pt1 | contig 29005 bp, 26 predicted proteins | sample MGYA00512165_ERZ761602 | MGnify/ENA primary metagenome ERZ761602 (study PRJEB28899, sample SAMN02445085) | bioreactor sludge metagenome | biome: EBPR sludge; isolation source: Thorneside wastewater treatment plant | place: Australia: Brisbane, Thorneside...
CGCTGCTTGGTATGACGCGCGTTTTCGGTATGTACAGAATGGCGAATTCGATCGCACTGCTCGATTCACACATTCGCGGCGTCGGACCCGACAAGGCGATGGGGCCCAAGGGCTTTGACAATTATTCGTGGCATACCGATCTGCCACCAGGCCACACTATGGTCACCGGCCAGCAGACGGTCGAATTCGACCTAAACTCGGTCGAGCAAGCAAAAACCGTTGTTGTCTGGGGAATGAACTGGATCACGACCAAGATGCCTGATGCTCACTGGCTTACCGAAGCAAGAATGAAAGGCACCCGCGTCGTGGTCATCGCCTGCGAATATTCGGCAACGGCCACGAAAGGCGACGATGTCCTTGTCGTTCGTCCAGGAACGACACCGGCTCTCGCACTCGGTTTTGCCAACGTGATCATGCAGGAAAACCTGTATGACAAGGAATATGTGCAGCAGTGGACGGACATGCCGATCCTCGTTCGCATGGACACGCTCAAGTATCTCAAAGCGGCAGAGGTTTTTGGGGGCGATCCCGCAGTCCTTAAACAAACATTTATCGTCAAGGATGGTGAAAAGGCTCCGCCGCCGATCCAGCAGACGGTCCAGAATGTCGTGCCCGAAAAGCTCCGGCTTGAATGGGGCGATTACGTCTTTTGGGATGCGAAAAAGAATGCCGCACAGCCGCTTACGCGTGACGATGTTGGCAAGAATTCCAAGGCTGTCGACGCAATGCTTGAGGGTTCGATCGAGGTCACGCTCGCCGACGGCACCAAGGTAAAATGTCGTCCAGTCTTCGATCTCGTCAAGGAGTACGCGGCACATTTTACGCCGCAGACTGTTGAGGAACTCACATGGGCCCCGGCCGCCGCTGTGCAGAAGTTGGCTAGGCAATTTGCGCAGGATCCCGGAACAACGCTTTTTGCACTTGGAATGGGCCCGAACCAGTTCTTCAATAGCGACAACAAGGATCGCGACGTTTTCCTGCTCGCCTCCCTCACCGGAAATGTCGGCAAGATCGGCGGCAATGTCGGATCCTACGCCGGAAACTACCGCACGGCTCTTTTTAACGGAGCACCGCAATACATCAACGAGGATCCATTCGACATTGAGCTTGACGAGACAAAATCAGCTCGGCCAAAGCAGTACTGGCGGGCAGAGTCGGCTCACTACTACAATCACGAAGACCATCCCCTGCGTGTGGGCAATGCTCTTTTGACCGGCAAGACCCATATGCCGTGCCCGACGAAATCACTGTGGTTTGCCAACGCAAATTCGATCCTCGGCAACGTCAAATGGCACTACAACATGGTCGTCAACGCTTTGCCGAAAATCGAGTTGATCGCCGTTAACGAGTGGTGGTGGTCGACGTCGTGCGAATGGGCGGACGTGGTCTTTGGCGTCGATTCATGGGCTGAGCTGAAGCATCCGGACATGACCGCGTCGGTAACAAATCCGTTCCTGCTCGTCTTTCCAAAAACCCCGATCCCGCGAATCTTTAATACGATGGGGGATATCGAGGTTTACGCTACGGTCGCGTCAAAGCTGGCCGATTTGACTGGGGACAAGCGTTTTAACGACTACTGGAAATTTGTCCGCGAGGATAGGACGGACGTCTACTTGCAGCGGATACTCGATCATTCGACAAACACCAAAGGCTATTCGTTCAAAGATCTCCACGAAAAGGCGATCAACGGTGTTCCGGCGATTATCAACAGCAGAACGACGCCGAAAAATGTCGGATACGATCAATTGGTCGACGCCACGCCCTGGTACACAAAGAGCGGTAGGCTTGAATTTTATCGCGAAGAGGACGAGTTTATCGACGCCGGCGAGAATCTGCCCGTTCACCGCGAACCAGTCGATTCGACATTTTACGAACCAAATATCATTATCTCCGCGCCACACGAAGCGATGCGGCCGAAGACCCCGGAGGATTACGGAGTCAAACGCGACGACCTAAGCTGCGAAACTCGCTGCGGCCGCAACGTCATCTACACTTGGGCAGAAGCGAAACAGACGGCTCATCCTCTGATCAAGGACGATTACAAGTTCATATTCCACACGCCAAAATTCCGCCATGGCTCGCACACCACGCCGATCGACACGGATATGAACGCGATGCTTTTTGGCCCGTTCGGCGATATATATCGCCGCGACAAACGCTCGCCGTTTGTCACTGAGGGATACGTCGATATCAACCCTTCGGACGCTCAAGAACTTGGTGTCAATGACGGCGACTATGTTTGGATCGACGCCGATCCCGAGGATCGTCCGTTCCGCGGATGGCAAAAGGATAAGAAGAATTATGCATTTGCCCGGCTGCTCTGTCGTGCTAGGTATTATCCGGGTACGCCCCGCGGCGTGACGCGTATGTGGTTCAACATGTACGGCGCGACGCCCGGTTCGCAGCAGGGACAGCAAGAGCGTAAGGACGGCCTAGCAAAGAATCCACGGACGAACTATCAGGCTATGTTTCGCTCCGGCTCGCATCAATCGGCAACCCGTGGTTGGCTAAAACCGACCTGGATGACCGATTCCCTGGTTCGCAAAGGTATGTTCGGCCAGGAGATGGGCAAGGGTTTTGCGGCCGACATTCACTGCCCGACCGGTGCTCCCCGTGAATCATTTATCAAGATCACCAAGGCCGAACCCGGCGGCATCGGCGACGAACCGCTATGGCGACCGACTAAGCTTGGCATCAGACCGCGAAACGAATCGGACGCTATGAAGCGTTATCTCGCCGGAGATTTTATAAACAAGAAATAGTTTAAATGGACGCGACGCGAGTACACATATTTCTAAACTACGTCCCGCTGATCGGGATCTCGATCGGAGTCGTTCTTCTACTGATGGGAATGCGGCGGCCTGTCAGCTACGCCACGCGGGCGAGTCTAGGTCTATTTATCGTAACGGCGTTGTTGACTCTACTGGTTTATGCAACTGGTGAAATAGCCGGCAAAGGAGCTCACCTTATGGCCGGGCCGCCCTGGACAAACATAGTCGCCCATAGAACTTCTGCAATGCCGACATTTTTCGCGATCGAACTGACCGGCGTATTCGCTCTCGTCGGTCTGATCCGGATGATCCGCGGAACAGGCCTGGCACGTTGGCACGCACTCGTTGTTCTGATCCTAGCGATTGCTTCCCTTGCCCTGGCCGCGCGAACAACGCACATCGGAAGGCAGATCTTCGTTCTCAACGCATCGTTCGCGCCCCTGCAGCATGTAAACCTCACGGGGCACCGCAGAGACACAGATAGAAAAGATAAAATCACGGAGAAAAACCTATGGCACGCGTAAACAACTGGCAACTTGGACGAGAAATGTCCTATTGGTACCCGGAAAGCAGGCCGCAGAAGCAATTTGCCGCCGTTTTCGATACGAATAAATGTATCGCGTGCCAAACCTGCACGCTGGCGTGCAAAACGACGTGGACCTCGGGCAAGGGGCAGGAGTATATGCTCTGGAACAACGTCGAAAGCAAGCCTTACGGTTCCTATCCGCTTGCTTGGGATCTTAATCTCCTGAGTTTGCTCGATGGGCAAAATTGGGGTGAGGAAAATGGCCAATCTGTTTATAAAGGAAGCACCATTTTTGAGTCAGCACCTGCCGGCGAACGCGTTCTCGGTTGGCGGCCGGAGGATGAGGACTACGCCTATCCGAACGTTGGCGAAGACGACTGTGCCGGCGGCATCGAGCACGGAGCGAGTATCGACATACCACATCAGATGGCGTGGTTCTACTATCTCGCCCGTATCTGTAATCACTGCACTTATCCGGGATGCCTGGCCTCGTGCCCTCGAGGTTCGATTTACAAGCGACCCGAGGACGGCATCGTGCTCGTCGATCAAAACCGATGCCGCGGTTATCAGGAATGTGTTCGTGGCTGTCCATACAAGAAGGTCTTTTTCAACCCGATGACATCGACCTCGGAAAAATGTATCGCCTGTTATCCCAAGATCGAACAAGGGCTGTCACCACAGTGTTTCGCCAACTGCATTGGAAAGATCCGTGTTGCCGGATTCATCAACACGCCAGACAAGGCCGAGGCTGACAACCCGATCGATTATCTTGTCCATATCAAGAAAGTTGCCTTGCCGCTCTTCCCGCAGTTCGGCCTTGAGCCTAACGTTTACTACATTCCGCCGATTCACGTGCCGACTGCCTTTACCCGCCAGATGTTCGGCCCTGGTACCGACAAGGCCGTCGAGATCTACCGAAACGCACCGAACGATCAGGATCTGACCAGCTTATTAGGCCTATTCGGCTCGACCGAGGCGATAATGCGCAAATGGAAACGTGTCGGTGATAAGGCTATCGGGATGGATGAGAATGGAAAAGAGCTGGTCAATGTTCCGTTCAAGGAACCGGTGCACATTCGCCCGGCATACGACAAGCTCTATCAGATCACGCGCACCAATTGTCCGTGAGGAGGTTCTTTATGCGATTCGTAACGTCGCTCACTATTTTGGCTCTTTTATTTGCGACTTCGTGCAATAAGGTTCAGGTCCCGACACCCGAGGTCAATGTCGCCCAGGTCAAGGAGATCACGCTTGACCCAAATGCGGCCGTCTGGGAGGCGGTTTCGCTCCACGCATCGAAAATGATCCTGCAGGATCTCGTAGAGCCGCGTCTTTTAGAACCGTCAACGTCTGAGGTGTTGGTCAAGGCGATCACCAACGGCAGCGAAATAGCTTTCAGGCTCGAATGGCTTGACGAAAGCCAAAGCGACATGCCAGGGCCTCGACATTTCATTGACGGTTGTGCGGTACAGCTTCCTTCCAAGGTCGATTCGAATGTCCCAGCCCCGCAAATGGGCGAAGTCGGGAAGACAGTTGAGATCTCGTATTGGCGTGCCGATTGGCAGGCGATCGTTGAAGGGCGAGCCGACAATATCAACGCGATATATCCAAATGCATCAATCGACCACTACCCGGCCGAGGCCAAGCCGCTAGAGAGCAACCCGCAGGCTCAGGCAGAGACTGCTGCTCGATACGCTCCGGCACGGGCACTCGGAAGCCGGCGTTCCGGCCCACGCGAACAACCGGTTGAAGACCTGATAGCCGAAGGGCCGAGCACATTGTCGCCGGCCCCGAACGCTGTCTCAAAGGGAAAGGGCGTCAAAACGCCCAAAGGCTGGGCCGTCGTCATCTCGCGGCCGATGCCAGCCGGTTTCTCGATAGCGACGCCATCGCAGATCGCGTTTGCTGTCTGGGAAGGTTCCCACGTCGAGGTGGGAGCAAGAAAGATGCGGACCGGTTGGGTGCCGCTGATTTTGAAGTGATCGGGAGAAACTATGGCGGTGATCAGTGATCTAATGAAGGTTCACAAGGTGATCGACGAATTATTCTTCGAACACCAGCGGGCACTGCTTCATTTTGATTTTGAAAAGGCTCTCCACATTCTCATTGCTTACGAGTCCACGCTTCTTAATCATATGGCGGACGAAGAAAACATTTTGCTCCCAGTTTATGAAAAGCGGGCAGAGTTCCCGGCCGCGGGAGCTCCGAAACTTTTCTATGACGATCACATCAAGATGCGTTCGCATCTTGAACTTTTTAAGCAAAAGACACACGACATGCCGTCAGAAACGGAGTTGGATCGTGTACTGCTTCAGCTTCTGGATCGTGAAGCATTCTATCTTCGCCTCTGCAGCCATCACGACCGGCGTGAAGGCGATTTCCTTTATCCAATGCTCGACGAACTGCTATCCGATAAAGAAAAGCATGAAATGCTTGACCGCGTGAGACTTCGCGGGGAAATGCACTAACTAGGTGTCCACTATGAAAACCCAGGAAAACTATACAAGAGATCTGCTCACCGAGGCGGCGGAATGGCGGCTGATAAGCCTACTATTCGATTGTCCGTCAAATGCTTGGCTAAAGCAGGTCGCAGATCTCGCAAACCCCGTTAGAGACAAGAAACTGAAACGTGCCGCAAAAGCCGCTCAGAAAGAGGCCAGTGAAGGACTATTTCATTCCATCTTCGGACCTGGCGGACCGGCCCCGGGTCGCGAAGTAAGCTATCGTGGCTGGGTTCAACCGGGTTATATGTTGGCAGAATTGAATAGCTTTTACGCCGCGTTCTCGTATAAACCGACGACGAACGAGGTGCCAGATCATGTTGCAGTAGAGACCGGATTCGTCGCGTATCTGCGATTGAAAGAACTTTATGCTCTGGAAAACGGCGATAGCGAAAGTGCAGACGTCACTTCCAGGGCGTCAATAACGTTTGTCGACGATCATATTTCAAAATACGCCCAAAGGCTGGCTAAGTTGCTTGCGGCATCCGGGATAAATTACCTTAAGCTCGCAGGGGCGGCGCTGTTTGACCGCGTCGGCCCGGACAGGGATAAATCGAAACAAATATTTTTGCCGGTGCTCGATGACGAGGATGAATCTAAGTTTGAGTGCGGTGGAGCGATTTAATACCTTTGGATTCTTACAGATCATGCCATCGTCAATAGAATATCCCGGATGTCTTTTTCAGTGGTGTCCGGGTTGATGAAACAGAACCTCGATACGGTTTCGGGGCCTTCCGGGTTTCTCCATTTGGTTGGAGCGACCAGAGCGAACCCTTCCTTGTGATTCTTGTACGTCCAGGCCCGGTAATCCGCGGCCTCCCATCCTTTTCGACGGTACAGGACACAGGAGAGACTGGGTTCCCTTACGAGTTCGGTATGTTCGAATTCTGATATCAGTCGGCCGGCGATCTGGGCGAGTTCGATCCCACGTTCGATAGCCTTTTCGTACCTATCCGTGCCGTGTGTTGCCAATGAGAACCACAACGGAAGGCCGCGCACACGACGGGTTAGCTGTATCTGATAGTCCGACGGATTAAATCCCTTTGCCCCTTCGTCGCTGAAGATATCGAGGTAGGAACCTTCCTGGGCGTGGGCTTTCTTTGCGAGTTCCGGATCTCGATAGATGATCGCACCGCAGTCGTAAGGTGAAAATAGCCACTTGTGGGGATCGATCGTGACGCTGTCGGCTTGTTCGATGCCGTTAAAAAGGTGACGCACCGAACGGGCTGCCAATGCTCCGCCACCGTAGGCCGCATCAACGTGAAACCATATCTCCTCTGATTTACATATCGTAGCGATACCCGCGAGATCGTCAATTATTCCCGCATTGGTCGTACCGGCCGTTGCTATCACAGCGAAGACCCTGGCACGGTCTTCCGCAGACATTCGTGCAAGAGTCTCAGCCAAATGAGAGCTTTCGAGCCTGCTCTCCGTTTCGATCAGGAGTACATCGGCGTCGATGACTTTCGCCATCGCTCGTATCGATGAATGAGCCCCGTTTGAGGCGATCACGATCCCACGGGTTTTAGAATTGCCTTCTTCGCTGTCTCGCCAATATTCGCGAGCGGTGACCATTGCGGAAAGATTTGCCTCTGTGCCTCCGCTTGTAAAAACACCAAATGCACCGGCTGGCATTCCGGTCAGTGAGACCAGCCATTCCATTGCTTGGTTCTCGGCAAAGATGCAGCCGGCTCCCTCCAGCCAAAACGCACCATGAACACTGGTTGCGGAAGTCACGAGATCGAACATCACTGCCGCCCGGGTCGGAGATGCGGGCACGAACGCAAGATGTCGGGGATGATCGATCGGGACACTTGCTTTGACCAAAACGTCCTTAAAAAGGGCAAATGCCTTCTCGCCGCCGATGCCTTTAGGTGTGACCGTATCGCCTACGAGAGCCTTTAACTCTTCTGCTTTTCTCGGAAAGCCAAGCTGAGGATCGGTGTCGGAAATGCGGCTGATCGCGTATTTGATAACATCGAGCGACATCTCGACAAGATCAATGTCTACATTGTGCATAAATTCGGGATCCCAGCCGCCTTACGAGGTAGCTGTGGTATCAGAATCCGGCGTAGTGTCCGATCACGACCGACAATACGACGATCGTACCGTAGATGATCTCCCAGACGCCGATCTGCATCGCTTTCAATTTGTTGCGTCCAGGCGAAAGGCCAGCGATAGCTCGATAAGCCAGTACTGACATAGCCAGGATGGTTAGAAACGGACTTAGGCCACAATAAGCTAAGGCTGCAGTCAGGAAAAGAGCTGCGATATGTGCGAACGTCGGGATCGATCGCGAGTACCGCTTGCCTTTCTCCAGACGCAATCGCTCACGAACATACAGAATAGAGGCAATTGACCTTGATGCAAAGATCGCCCAAAGAGCGACGGCATTCGCGCACGACATATTGGCCGATAGTCCGATCGATGCGATCGACGCAGACATAACAATTGCTCCGGTCAACTCGGGTATAAGCTTGCGGCTTTGTCCCGATGCATCAATATATATCTGAAAGACAGCGAACGGCAGGACCAAAACAAAAGGAAGTAAAGGCTGAACGCCGACTGTAAACAGCGTGCCCGCAATACCCAAGGCGAAGATCGCACCATAGCCGACCAGGAAACGAAACGCCAGACCGGCACGAGCCCTATTGCGCATTCCAAATCGGTCGGCGATGAGGACCTTCAACGGCTGTCGGGTTAGAAACGCACCTACGGTAAGAAGGGCGATCCAAGGAGCTCCCGATGAAAACGCTATCGCCATCGCGGCGACTAGGGGTTCGAACAAAAACGCCCATCCGCCGTGTTCCGAGGGCAGAGCGACTTGCCGCACACGAACAGCTCTGTGGGGTGTTGTGATCGGTGCGGCAGTTGCCATATCTAACTTCATTCGGAGCTAGTATCAGGCTCGGGCATTCTGTTCGAGTTCGATCGCACGGGGAAAGAGGAGATTGTTCTCCAGATGAATGTGCTGGTGTAAGTCACGCTCAAACTCACCGAGCCTATGAAAAAGCGCGGTAAAACTCGGGCAAGCTCCGTCCGGCAATTTGTAATCGTTTGTGATCTCGCGCATTTTGGCCAACAGTTCGCCTACTTCTTCATGCTCGACATTCATCATACTTACCGGATGCTGAACTGTTCCAAATGGCGGATATGCAACCTGATGGTGATTTGCCGCGGCATACGCTAGCTTCTGGATGTAGGGGAAAAGGACCATTTCTTCTTTCATCATGTGCGGTTCGAGATCATCACACAACGCCTGAAACAGGTCTTTCAATTCAAGTAGATAAGTATAGTGATCGCCATGACGACTAGCGACTTTAGCCATCAACGGTGTCAAATGGCTCATTTCGTCGCGTGTATAGACGTGATGCTTATCCAAAATATGATCGACGAGATCGCTCAAGTCCATCTTAGAGAACGAATCTTGATCGCTAATTATTGATTCGTCCAAAACGCTATCTATCTTCTCTTTAACGATTTCCGGTATCGCCCCTACGTTTCGACAGGCGTCGTCGAACGGCGTGTCTCCATGACAACAATAGTCGATCTTGAATTCCTCAAAGACGCGAGTCGTCAACGGCATCTCAAGTGCTATTTCGCGTACTGTCTTACCTTGAACACTAAGCATTAATTCATCCTCCAAATGTATACTCCAACATCATTGTCGCCGGTATATACAGGAGGAAATATGATCTCGGTCATGTTCGAGAAATTATTGAGTTCAGCAGGAGTCGTCGCCTTTGGGATGAGGGTAGCGGTCAGACTGGTCTTCGTCATTGTGGGCATTCAGACAAACAAAGTCCTTTTCGATGAGGATCTTAAGCTTAGTTTGGTCGTCCGCAACAAAGACCCCGGCAAGGCTAACTTCGTCGGAGTTCGCCCATTTATCGGCATCTAAGGCAGGCACCTGGACCACTATCGTTCCATCAATAAATGAAGCGGAAAAATCACTTTGGAGAGTCTTTTCGAGCGAGTAACCAAAGTCATTCTTTCCTACACCAAAACGGACAGTGTCCCCGATGGTTCCCGTGCGATCAAAAGTCTCGACTTCAGAGCGTCCAAGACGAAAACGAAGGGTGTTCTCTCTTATTCGAATTTTCATGATCCAGCTTCCACCAGCGAGCAGATTAACACGAGCACGGTTGACTCAAATATGATCCAAATCACGTTTCAACAAAAAATACTAACGGACTAGATCTCGAAGACTCTCAGTCGTTTCGACGAATATTCTTCCGCCGATAATGTTCAGATGGCCATTTTTCGCGAGCTTCCGGATGCCCCGAATCGTGGTTTCGAGCGAGAGCCCCGCCATCTCAGCTATATCCTGCCGTCGATGTGTGATTTTCTTTATTTCACCTGCTTTCATTTCACCTGCCAGACGTAAGATGACAGTCGCGATGCGGTGCTCGGCCGATGGCGTCGCCATGATCTGAACAGTCTCAGCACGGTCACGCAGAATGCCGCACATACGATTTAGGACGAGTGAAGAAAATTCAGATGATGATCGCATCAATTCCAAAAAATCTTCTCGCGGAACCAACAATAGTGAGCTGTCCTCAATTGCAACGGCGGTTGCCGGAAACGTCTTGCCGTCCATCGCCGGCGGAATCGCAAAAATCTCGCCCGCCTGAAACATCCCAATTATTATCTCCTTTCCCGCTTCAGGATAACGAACCATTTTGATCGTCCCCACCAATATGATCGGCAAGAATGTGGCTTGATCTCCCTCGAAAAAAACATGTTCTCCGGTACCAAACGTCCTTTTCGCTCCAACCTCAAAAAGGCTGCCGGTTAATTCGGTACTGAAGTGGCCCGATATTTGACTTATAGAAACAGACATATTCAGACGGCTTGGAACTCGGGGCGTTCCCGAAATTTAATATTCGCATTTTGTGATGCAAATCATAAATTGCTTTGTCAAGAACTGATAACTATTAGAGTAACGGAGCAATGTCCGGAAATTCAATGAAACACTTAACCAGTCACGTCATATTGATGGCTTTCGTCGCAGCACTTGCCACTGCTGGGGTTGCTCAAACACCATCTCCACCCACACTTCTGGAACTTCAGAAACAGGTAGTTGAACTTGAGACAAAACTCAAAGCGATCAGCGATGAGCTTGGCAGATTGAAACAGTCCAGCTCGACAGTCGTTCCCGCCGTTGCGGAGGATTCATCAAACGTTTCCGCTAGTGCAGTAATGTCGCCTTCGGCCACTAAGGACACCGAGCCTCAAAAGAAGAAAGACCTTGGCGTTGATATCGGCAGCGCACGCCTTACTCCGTACGGAACGATATTTTTTAACGCATTTGGAAACAGCGGTGGTACGAATAATGCCGATGTCCCCATTTTTGCCACACCAACCGGCAGCGGGAATACGAGTGCAAGCGTCAGGCAAACGCGGCTTGGCATCAAACTTGAGGGAGCCAAGGTCGGAAAGGCTCGTCTAGGGGCAGTCATCGAGGGCGATTTCTTCGGTGGTTTCCCGTCGGTCGGGATCGGTGAGAATTTTGGGATCTTTAGAGTTCGTCTGGCATATGCCCGTCTTGATTGGGAACGGACATCGGTGACGATCGGCCAGGACTGGATGGTCTTTGCGCCGGTCAATCCTACATCGATTGCAACTGCCGGCAATCCACAAATGGCGGCCGCCGGAAATAACTGGGCGCGGCTTCCTCAAGTACGGCTGGAGCGTAAGATCGGTGATCACCTAACCTGGCAAGGGGCGTTGCTAGAGCCACAAACCGGGGATTTCGCGACGAACGCCGCCTTCTCTGTCCAACCTACAAGCGGGGCTACCTCCAGGCTTCCATTCATTCAGAGTCGGATCGCATTCGCTAACAAGAACTGGTTCGGTGCAAAAAAGGCGGGCAGTATTGGCCTTTCCGGCCACTACGGTCGATCACGGGTTTTTACCGGGGCAACGAATGCCCGTAATGACATCGAGTCAGTTGGGATTGCGCTGGATTGGAACATCCCGCTTAGCGAACGTATCACCGCTTCCGGCGAAGCCTTTGCCGGACGCAATCTTGGAGGCTTTCAGGCAGGTATCTTTCAAAGTTACAACAATGATTTCGCTTATCGTGTTGGCTCGTCACTCGTTCGATCAGGTGTCCGATCGATCGGCACACGCGGCGGTTGGATGCAGGTCGGTTTTACGCCACCGGCCCTTCACGATCGATTGACGCTGTACGGTTCTCTCGGCATTGATGACCCGGATAACCGAGACCTTTTAAGTATTTCCAGTCGTGATTGGCGGACGAGGAACCTTGTAATCGCCACAAATGTAGCCTACAGGTTCACTCCTCAGTTCACTCTCGGGGCGGAATTTAGACGTTTGAGGACAAACTACTTTCTTAGCGGCCTCCAGATCTCAAATCATGTGAACTTGGGCGCGTCCTATTCATTCTAGGCGTTTCGGCTCGGCAGTTATCTAAGCGCGAGCTTTCACGCTGCTAGTCGACAAAAATACGCGCTATGAAATTTCCGCGAGTAGCGAATCAACTATATAATCCAATTCTAAAGTTAACGAATTGATGTGAGGGCGGGCAAAATGACCGTCTGTTTAGCTGGCACTCATTTTGCATCCACTGAGTAATTGCCTTATAGGAAACCCGAATGGCCATAGATAAAACAAAGCTAGCGAATTCGATTGACTATCGCAACCCGACCTTAATTGGGCTCGGAGCGTCGGCGGCTTTGACTGCTCTCGTTATCATCGGTTCGCGTAATCTTGAACATTTCGACTCGGCCCTTTTTGGATATCTGATCGCGAGTATCGTTGCCTTTGGAGCTATTTTTTTCCGATATGCACTTTGGCTTCAGCGACCCGCGACACGTGCGTATTTTTCTCGAGGGCTAAAGTTGTTTTTCCAGCGAAAGAAATTTGCCCGCAATACGCTGGATGCGACAAAAACGGTCGGGATCAATATGCTCGCCCAGAAGTTCATCTTCAAACGGGCCAGATCAAGATGGCTGATGCATTTTCTGATCATGTGGGGCTGCATCCTGTCAGCCGCCATTACGTTTCCGCTCGTGTGGGGCTGGATACATTTCAAACTTGAGAGTGAGACTGGATATAGGGCCTACGTATTTGGCTTTCCCATGCAGTCGATGGACGTACACAGTGTAATGGCCTTTTTTACGTTTAAGGCACTCAATTTTACGGCCATTATGGTACTTATCGGCTGCGCGATCGCTATTCACCGACGACTCAAAGACCGAGGGGCAATTGCAGTTCAGCAATTTCTCCTTGATTTCGTTCCTCATTTATTACTGATCGCGATATGTGTCTCGGGGCTTATGCTAACGGCGTCGAGCGCGTTTTTTGGTGGGTATATGTACTCGTTCATCGCTCTGACCCACCAAGCGATCGTGATAATGACACTTTTCTTCTTGCCGTTTGGAAAGCTGTTTCATATCGTACAGCGTCCAGCATCGATCGGGGTGGAACTTTATCAGCAGCGAGCAAAAGAGATGGAGCAAGCAAAATGCCGACGGTGTGGTGTGGAATTCGCATCCGTTATGTGGCTCGGCGATTTGAAGAGTGTCGTAGAAAAGGTTGGTTTTGACTATACGATGGAAAATGGCGAAACGCTTCAGGACTATTGCCCTCGCTGCAAACGTGTGATGCGCGGGCTAGCATACTCTGTGCTTATGGACCGCCCGGATAAGGTCTTTCATGGCACTCGTGCAGACGGCGAATAAATAACAATGTCAAAAGTAGAAAATCTCGCAAGCATAATTGACCGTTTCGGCCCTCATCTGCACGATGAGCCTATCGGCGGTTGGAGTGCCGAGCGAAAGATCGACAAGATGGTGCCGACCCATTGCCCATACTGCGGAATGCAATGCGGCATGAATCTGCTGGTCGAAAAGAATAATGTTGTCGGCGTCGAACCGCGTTACGATTTTCCGGTTAACGAGGGCCGTCTGTGTCCCAAGGGAGTGACGGCCTATCTACAGACACATCACCCAGATCGGCTGGAATATCCGCTGATAAAGCGAAACGGTAATTTTGAACGGGCAAGCTGGGACGAGGCTCTCGATCTAATCGTTGAGAAATTTAAGGGGCTGCAGGAAAAATACGGAAAAGACGCGATCGCTGTTTATTCGGGCTCGTCGCTAACGACGGAAAAGACATATCTTGTCGGTAAGTTTGCCCGTCTTGGTTTGCAGACCAGATACATTGACTATAATGGGCGGCTTTGCATGGCATCTGCCGCAGGTGGCAACAACAAGGCGTTCGGCATCGACCGGGCGGCAAATCCATGGAGCGATATACCGCACGCCGAGGTTCTGATAATCGCCGGAGCAAATTGTGCCGAAACGTTTCCGATCCTGAACGGATTTCTTTGGAAGCAGCGTGACAACGGCGGCGTCTGGATAGTTATAGATCCGCGTGAGACCCCGACCGCTCGTCAAGGCGATCTACATTTACAGCTCAAGCCCGGTACGGATGTCGCCGTCGCAAACGGTATCTTGAATGTTCTGATCAATGAGCACCTTATTGATCAGGCATTTATCGACAACCGCACTAACGACTGGGAAGCGGCGAAAGCAGCTGCATTAAATTACCCGCCCGATGTCGCATCGGAGATCTCCGGCGTCCCAGCCGAGAAGATCATACAGGCAGCTCGCCTCTATGGTCGTGCAAAAACCGGCATGATCATGCACGCTCGCGGCATCGAACATCATTCCAACGGAACCGAGAATGTACTGAGTTACATCAACATCGCACTTGCGACCGGTAAGATCGGCTCCGAGGGCCGGGGCTATGGCACCATCACCGGACAAGGCAACGGACAAGGCGGCCGTGAACATGGTCAAAAGGCTGATCAACTTCCCGGATATCGATCGATGCTTAATCCTGAACATCGGAAATACATCGCTGAAGTATGGGGCATCGACGAATCTGAATTACCTCAACCAGGCGTGTCGGCGGTCGAGTTATTCAACAAGATGCGTGAGGGCGAGATAAAAGGCCTGCTGTCGATTTGCAGCAACATGATGGTCTCTTTGCCGGATACTAATCAAGTACGCAAGTCGCTCGAAGGACTTGAGTTTAACGTCTGCATCGATTTCTTTTTGTCGGAGAGTGCCCGGTACGCCGATGTGGTATTGCCCGGTACAACATGGTCCGAGGACGAAGGCACAACAACCAGCGGCGAGGGACGCGTTATCAAGATCAACAAGGCAATCGACCCGCCCGGAGAAGCTCGCCAGGATTGGCGAACACTTCAGGAGATCGCTCGCCGGATGGGACGCGGGAAGTATTTTCAATTTGAGTCTCCAAGAGAAATATTTGACGAACTACGCGTCGCGTCCAAAGGCGGTAAGGCGGATTATTTCGGCATTACCTACGAAAAGATCGACAAGCAAGACGGTGTATTCTGGCCGTGTCCGACCGAGGAGAGCACAGGGACGCCGCGTCTGTTTGAGGAGCGGTTCGCTCACGACGACGGGAAGGCCAAATTTCACGCGATCGAATACAAAGGAGCCGCCGAGTTACCGGATGAAGAGTATCCTCTGATTTTTACCAGCGGGCGTATTGTTCATCAATATTTGTCTGGAAATCAGACACGGCGTATCGGCTTTCTTGTTCAACAGTGTCCGGAACCCTTCGTTGAGATCCATCCTGAAACAGCGATGAAATATAAGATCAACGACGGCGAGCGGGTCAAGGTAATCTCTCGTCGAGGTGAAGGTATTTTTCCCGCATTAGTGGTAAAGACCATTCGGCCTGACACAATCTTTATCCCGTATCACTGGGGCGAGGAACTCGCGGCAAATCAGATCACTAACGCAGCGCTCGACCCGACGTCTAAGATACCGGAATTCAAGGCATGTGCTGCCCGATTAGAGAAAGTACACACGAGAGAACTGCCGATACTAGGTGAAGTGCGAAAAGGTACGTCGCAGAACGAAGTACAGAGAGGAAAATAACGCATGAATGAAACCATGTTTATCGATCCGCAGCGATGTATAGGATGCCGATCCTGTGTCGCCGCTTGCCGCGAATGCTCAACGCATAAGGGCTACTCGATGATCTTTGTTGACTACATCGACCGTAGCGAGACAACGGCAACGATGCCGACTATCTGCATGCATTGTGAAGAACCGACTTGTGCAATGGTCTGCCCCGCGGATGCGATCAAACAAAATGAAGATGGTGTGGTCATGTCCGCTCTGAAACCACGTTGTCTCGATTGCCGAAATTGCGTGAACGCCTGTCCCTTCGGTGTTCCTAAATACAACTCGGCAATGCATCTACAAATGAAGTGCGATATGTGCTACGACCGCACAAGCGAGGGGCTCAAGCCAATGTGTGCGAGCGTTTGTCCGACCGGAGCTTTGTCGTTCGGCACGTATGAACAGATCGTTCCACTGCGTAGGACCAAACCGGTCAACGCTCACGTTTTTGGCAATCAAAGTGTCAAGACAAAAGTCTATATGATGTTGCCGACGGATGCCGACGAAGTTAGCATCGACGGCTGCGGCGTTTTTGAGGGACAGATCGCCCTCGATGGCTCACCCAAGAGTGAAGAATCGTGGATAGACACCCAAGTTGAGGAATCCGATAAGAGCAATGAATTCTAAAGCATTCGATCAAGAAATAGTTAACAAGATCCTGGCCGCAGACAGCGAAGTGTCGGAAGAAAGCAACGTCCGCGCGGCAACCGCTCCGTACCAGGCCGAGTTCCCTTACGAACGCGACAGCGAGGCACAGGTTACAAGGCGCGAGTTTTGCAACTTTCTCTTTTTGACTTCAAGTGCATTATTCGTCGGTGCGGCCGGATTTGCAGGCAAAGCCGCATATGATGCCCGAACGCCAGCGAAGTTCACTCCGGCGAAGATCGACGGTGCTATGAGCATCGAACCTGGTTCAGCACTCAATTTTTCATACCCGACCGCGGAAGATACCGCAATTCTGATACGCGGTACTGATGGTAGCTACGCTGCATTTGGTCAGAAATGCACGCATCTGTCCTGTCCGGTCTTTTATTCACAGGAAAATGACCGCCTCGAATGCCCGTGTCACAACGGTGGTTTCAGTTCGAAAACCGGCGAGGTCTTATATGGCCCGCCGCCGCGTCCGCTCGATAGAATCGAGCTTGAAACAATAAACGGAGAGATCTTTGCAGTGAAAAGGGAGGTTCGCGGCCATGAAGGATAACTCGAAACCCACTAGGCCCCAGAGCCGTGGACTTGCCGCCGTTTGGCAGGCCCGACTCGCGATGCTTGTAATGATCAATGTTGCACAGCTCTGGATACTCTCCGCTGCTGTTGAAGCAGCACTGGCCAATGCTTACGCGCAACTGGCCCCGCTCGTCATTGCTTCGGGTGTTTGCTGGGTGATTGCGTTAACGATCTTCCTATGGTGGCGTCCGACGTCGGGAGGAGAATAAATTGGTCCATTCGAGGATTGGCTTTATAGAGGTCCTTAAGGCTCATCCAAGCGCGAAGTTTTCCACGCTTCACGGTTCGCCTTTGTCCGCTATTTGCAGCTAAATAGTTGTAACACAAGCGTTTAGCCCTTCTCACAAGCTATTTAAAACTGGGCACAGCCATTGCTTGGTAGCGGTATGGCACGGATGTGACTCGGTCTTCGTGCTTTTCGATCATGGAATCAACGACCCCGCCCGGAGCGATCCGGATACTGATATTAAATACACTCGCGTTCACCATATGTTTTTCGGCGTGGATGCTGAATGGCGTTCTTGTTACGTTTCTTTCGGTAAACCAAGTCTACAAATGGACCGCCTCAGAGATCGGTTGGCTGATGGGAATACCGGTTCTCGCAGGCTCTATTTTTCGTTTGCCTGCGGGTATGTTGACCGACAAGTTTGGTGGCAAGCCGGTAATGACGGCAACCTTGATCCTCTGCTCAGTTCCCATGTTTCTACTTTCAAGAGTTGATTCATTCGTTGGTTTTGCTCTGTGTAGTTTCGGATTTGGGCTTGTCGGTGTAAGTTTTTCGATCGGCATAGCCTACACATCGGTTTGGTTCCCGAGATCAAAACAAGGATTTGCTCTCGGTATCTTCGGCGCCGGAAATGCCGGTTCCGCAATCACTACTCTTGTAGCTCCAACTTTACTCAACACGTTTACGGCAAACGGTTCGGACATCGAAGCCTGGCGCAGACTGCCAGTAGCCTATGCCGCGGTCCTCGCGGTTACGGGCGTAATATTCTTTTTGGCGACGACAAATAAGAAGCCGCTGTGGGTAGCGAAGACTTTTGCCGAGCAACTCGCTCCGTTAAAGAATATTCGTGTGTGGCGGTTCGGACTGTACTATTTTCTTGTTTTTGGGTGCTTTGTCGCTTTTTCTCAATGGCTCGTCCCGTACTTTGTAAATGTCTATTATTTGCCGCTGGTCACGGCCGGGTTTCTGGCCGCACTTTTTAGCTTTCCCTCAGGTGTTATCAGAGCATTCGGCGGATGGCTGAGCGATCGTTTTGGCGGTCGAAAGGTGATGTATGGCGTTCTGGGCCTTTCGTTATTACTATCCGCCCTGTTGATCATCCCTAAAATGGAAATATCGTCACCCGGCAAGGGTGTCGTTTCCGAACGCGATGGCATTGTAACCGGCGTCGACGTTAATTCTGTAACCGTCGGCGACAAGAGATATCAAGTAATAGCTAAGCAGGAAAGCGTTTCAACCGAGCAGGAGCAAATGCTTGTCTTCCCCACAAAAGAGATCTGGCAGGAACCGGTAGTACAGGTCGGACAGGAAGTAAAACGAAAAGAGCTCCTGGCGAAAGGGACCACCAAGATCTTTTTTCAAGCCAATGTGTGGATATTTGCGGGGATCGTGATGCTCTTAGGTATTGTCTGGGGCGTCGGCAAGGCAGCGGTCTATAAGCACATACCTGAATATTTTCCAGAGGAAGTTGGCGTCGTTGGCGGGATGGTTGGAGTTCTAGGCGGCCTCGGCGGTTTTGTAAGCCCGATCATCTTTGGCTATTTGCTTGATGAAACCGGCCTTTGGACTAGTTCGTGGATGATGATGCTGGTTCTTTCAGCAGTCTGTTTGATCTGGATGCACCGGGTAATTCAGAAAATGATGCACGAACAGCAGCCTGATCTGATGAAGAAAATTGAGGATTAAGGAAAAACTTTATGTCAGCCTGGTTAGAAAAATGGACCCCCGAAGATGCCGATTTTTGGGAAACAAGCGGAAGCAAGATCGCTTGGCGGACCCTGATCGTCACAACGACAACGCTAACGCTCTCGTTCGCTACGTGGTTTATGATGAGTGCGATCGTGGTCAAACTGCCCGGGATCGGCTTCAAGTTTTCCACTTCGCAACTGTTTTGGCTTGCAGCGATGCCGGGACTCGCGGGCGGGACCTTGCGAATATTCCATACGTTTTTACTGCCTATCTTCGGCACGCGAAAGATCGTAACTATCGCCACATTTCTTAAACTGATCCCATGCATCGGAATAGGTTTCGCGATAATGAATCCTGAAACTCCGTTCTGGTTGTTTATGGTTTTGGCATTTTCTGCCGGGTTTGGAGGTGGCGACTTTTCGTCCTACATGCCCAGCACTAGCGTTTTCTTTCCGAAGCGGTTGCAAGGAACGGCCTTAGGTATTCAGGCCGGGATCGGCAACTTTGGGGTAAGTCTCGCTCAATTCGCGACACCTATGATCATCACTTTTGCGATGGTCGGGGGTTCGCAGACGATCCAGACGCTCGATCCAAACACCAAGGCAGTCACGGGGTCAACTTCGATATGGCTGCAGAATGCAGCATTCTGGTACGTTCCCCTATTGATCATTCTGGGTATCTTGGCTTGGCTATTGTTGCGAAGCGTGCCGATCAAAGCGTCGTTCACCGAACAGCTAGACATCTTCAAAGACAAACACACCTGGTTTTGCACGGTTACTTACCTGATGACCTTCGGAGGCTTCTCGGGGCTCGCAGCAGCCTTCCCACTGCTCATAAAGACTCTGTATGGAGGCTTTCCTAACCCGCCGGATCCGCTCAAATATGCATTTTGGGGGCCTCTTATTGGATCAGCCAGCCGAGTGCTATTTGGGTTTGTAGCGGACAAGGTCGGCGGAGCGATCTTGACTACGATATGTGGGATAGCCCTAATTACCGGAACGACGGCAATGATCGCGTTGGGTCTCTTTGCACCGACCTCGGTTGATCAGTTCGGACTATTTGTGACGCTTATGCTGACCCTCTTTTTCTTTACGGGTATGGGCAATGCTGCGACGTTTCGTCAATTTCCGATCATTTTTGGACACAATCCGCGACAGGCCGCGGGCGTGATAGGTTGGACAGCGGCCGTCGCTGCTTACGGCCCATTCATATTCTCGATGTTGATCAGCACAATACTCTCGGCAACCGGAACCGTCAATCCATTCTTTATGGGCTTAACCGTATTTTTTGTAGTTGCCACCTTTATTAATTGGTGGTTTTACAATCGAAAGAACTGCGAGAGGCCGAGCTAAGCGTCGTTGATCTTACGAGAAGCTGTCTTAAACTGGAATTACTGACTGATTTTCCAAAGAGGTTGCCCAAGAGCGAGGACTCACAATTTGAAATCTTTAAGGACACAATGCCCAATGATTGATGGATTCGTATTGGCTGGCGGCCAAAGCCGGCGAATGGGACAAAACAAAGCTGCAATGTTGCTAGGCGGCAGGACGCTCGTCGACCGTGCTGCGGAGACGCTCGGTTCCATCTCAGACAAAGTCTATGTTGTCGGCAATATAACCGGCGAAACCATTTCGCTTCCGATAATTCAAGATCATCCCTTTAAGAGTAATTCCCGCGGGTCAATAGTAGGTCTATACACAGCGCTTGTAAACGCTAAGACCGATTGGATTGCGGTACTTGCCTGTGACCTGCCGTTTATCACAAGCGAATTGATGACTCGGATGGTAGACATTCTACGGCATGACGTTACCCCGCAGGTGATCGCTGTGGATGCGATCTTCGCCGAACAGCCTGACGGACGCATTCAACCGCTTTGCGGTCTGTACCGGCGGATCTCCAGTCTTCCGGCGATCAAAAACATGTTATCCGATGGTGATTGGCGATTACAGCGGCTGAGGGAGCGATCAAAAACACGGGTGCTTGGGCTCGCCGATATCGCGGATATTCCAGGATCCGAGTCTTTGTTCTTTAACTTGAATACGCCCGAGGAATATCGACTGGCAGTAGAAATCGAACAAAGGCAAGAATTCGATCGGCCATTCTGCACCCAAGATACTAAGGACGCATATGGTAGACCGTCGAACGTGATTGGCCATCCGCTCTCATCCTGACCGTTTCGATCTTCCATTTAAAAAAGAACTATATAGACTCTCCATCGTCGATTTCGTCAAGACGCTTCACGGCTTCCAGCAGCAGTTTGTCATCCGTTTGCGCATAGACCGTCGTAATACTCATATCGGAGTGTGCAAATAGGTTCTGCACGATCAACGGATTGGTGTTTCTCCGAATCAGCTCGCTGGCAAAGTAGCTTCTCAGATCATGAAAGTGATAGTTCTCTTCTCTCGTTCCGCCTTTCTTGTTGATGCCGGCGTTTCGGAGTGCCGTGTACCATCTTTTGCGAAAGTCTTTTACCGGGAAAGGAAGCTGCCCGTCCTCGATCATCGCTTTAAGAATCTTTGTTGCAGTGGCGTTTAGCGGAACCAGACGAGGCGGCCTTCCCTTTGAGCCGATCACAAGGACCTGTTCGTTTTCAAAGTCGATAAAATCTTCAGTGATGGCCATAAGTTGGCCACGGCGGAGCGGCAGGTTGACCGCCAGGACGATCAGCCGATACAGCAGAGTGTCCTTCTCCAATTCTTTCCAAAGATCTTGCTTTTGTTTTTCATTGAGCAATCTCCTCCGGGGCGGTGGTTCGGGTAAAGCTTTCACATACTGCATGGGGTTTCGGTCAAGAATCCCCTCCTCGCAGGCCAAACTCAGGATCTTTGAAAGCGTCGACATTATTCGGTTTATCGACGATGGCGATAACTCACTAACCTTCTTTCTTTTGTTTTGCCGGGTCTGCAGCTTGGACCTAAAGTCCCTGCAGTCTTGGGGACTTATGCTGGCAAGGGGTCGCTTCTTGAAATGTCCCAAGAGAAGCCGGATGTACAGGTTCTTTGCTCCTTTGTTGACATTATTTTGCTCGACATATGGCCGGTATTTCGCCTCGATAAATGACGCCAGCGTGGTGGTGCTATCGGCGACACCATAGTTGTGATTAAAAGTAGTCTTGATGATCTGACGTTCGGCTAACTCAGCTTCCTGTTTCGTAATGGCCTCAGGTATAGCTTGATGAAAGACCTTTCCATTCAGGCGTTTATACATCCACCAACGAGCCTTCGCGTAAGCCGGATGCGAAGATGTTATTCGCTTGCCATTAAATCTCTTGAAAACTGACATAACTACCCCTAACAAGTTCAAAGTGAAAAGCCGAAATCGAACCCAGTCTTGCATTCGCAAGTTCTGTTCCGCTTGTCTGCCGCCTATTTTTGGGGGGTTTGGGGGAGAATATCGGAAAATTGGAACGCCAACGCACCAATAGGTGCACGTTTAGACCAAGGGTGGTTCGCTCGTGAAAGGGGAAACTGATGGTTGCAAAATGGATGCAGTTTTTTCGAGGCTAGCAGGTACTCTAAACCATTGATCTAGAGACACTTAGACGACAGCCCGTTCGCGGGATAACCGAGAACTGCAACCATCTGCACAAAAAAAGGGCTTTCGAATTTCTTCGAAAGCCCCATGTTTATTGGTCGGGACGGCGAGATTTGAACTCACGACCTCTCGCACCCCAAGCGATCCTGGTCGGTTTTTATATCTTGTCAAAAGTGCTCAAAACATCTTAGAATCAACGACTTACATTCATTTGCTGATTCATTGAAATTAGCCCTGATTGGGAACGGTGCAACCAACCTGCAACCAACTTACCATAGGCCAAGCCACCCAATCAGTGTTGAAGACAGCATCCAACAGGCCCGTTTCAATTTAATAAAATACCCGTATTTCGCCCTATCGTCAACCGCTTATTTTTGACGAAGTTAAGAACGACACCTAACGAGACCTCGATCCCAAAAAGACCTCATTTTATCGCATCTCGGACCTGCTGGCGTTAGATCAGACTCTTGCGAAAGTAATCAATATGGTCGATAGGCTAATAGAGTCGATAGGCGGGACCGACGGGCATCACTGTTGAGTCTACTATCACTCAAGAATCGGGGGACGCTCTCCAAGAATAAACGAGAAAAGGAGTTTCGCCCGAACTCACAACCGACGTGGTCCTATAGATCGAATTTGCAGTTCGACAAATCACTAAATCCCTCGATCGATAGAATTTTCGCAGGACGTGAACGTGTAAACGCTGCCCCGAGTTTACAGGGCTAGAGCTAATTTTTATTTTCCTATTATTATTCCTTACCTGCGTATAGAGAAGGCTTCGCGCGAGTAATCGTCCAATTTTTGCAAGGTAAAACAAACCCAGCTTGACAAAACTGTTTTTTTGACTCTAAATATATATTTATTGATTATCACTAAATATATATTGTTTTTCGTATTGGCTTAAAATTAACAATGATGTCAAGAACAAACAACTTCGTATTCTGGGCCTTATACATCGTGGCCTGGATCATTTTTGTCGGCTTGTCCATTGAAGCAGGGGGCTTAATAGTAAATTTCTTTTTCAGCTTGTTTAAGCCTGAATTTGTCCAAAATCTTTATCAAAAGTTGGATCTATCTGAAATGTATAAGCAGAGTAGATTGGCTTTTTTCGGCATCTATTGCTTCATTCTTTCGATTTCAATTCTGAAAGCTTGTCTCTTTTACATAGTCATCCACCTGATGCACAAAATGGATTTGTCAAAACCGTTCAACAGTTTCGTTTCGAGACAGATTTTGATGATTAGTTATTTCACCCTTTCAATTGGGTTGTTAAGTCTCGTAGCAAGGCAGTTGGCCAAAGCTTTATTGAACTATGGATTCGTTACCCACGATTTAAACCAATTCTGGGCGGATGGTGAAGCGTTCATCTTGATGGGAGCCGTCGTTTACATCATTGCGACTATATTCAAAAAAGGAGTCGATCTGCAAGTCGAAAACGATCTAACTGTTTAAGTTATGCCAATCATTGTCAACCTAGATGTCATGATGGCAAGGCGAAAAATGTCGCTTAACGAGCTGTCAGAAAAAGTCGAACTAACACTTTCTAACCTTTCTATCTTGAAAACTGGAAAGGCGAAGGCGATACGGTTCAGCACCTTAGAAGCTATTTGTAAAGCCCTCGACTGTCAGCCCGCTGATATTCTTGAATATGCCGAAGAAAACGAAAACTAATCAAATTATGAAGGCAATTTTTATATCGTCATTGTTAGTACTGCTCTCCTTTGGTGTAAATGCTCAAAATGACAAAAGCATTACCATCGGAAAAAAAGAAACCATTAATTCCAAGATATTAAATGAAGACAGGACGATTTGGATTTACACTCCAAACATAACTTCTCAGTTTACGGTTCCTGATAAGCGATACCCGGTATTATATCTACTGGATGGCGATGCTCATTTCTTTTCGACGGTCGGCATTATTCAGCAACTTAGTCAGGCAAATGGCAATGGAGTTTTACCTGAAATGATTGTTGTTGCCGTCGTAAATACCAACAGAATACGGGATTTGGCTCCCTCGGCTGAGGCAGGCAAAACAAACCCGTTTGTTGATTTCTTATCTGCCGAACTCGTACCGTATATAGACAAAAACCACAAAACTGCCCCTTACAAACTATTGGTCGGTCATTCCCTGGGCGGATTAACGGCCATTGATATTCTCTCGAGATCCCCTCAGTCATTTAATGCCTATATCGCAATTGATCCGAGCTTGTGGCTCGCTAATGAAAAGATCGCGAACAATGTAATCGCTCGATTTCCGACACAAAATATGACCGGCCGAAGATTATTTATCGGAACGGCTAATACGATGCCAAAGCGAATGGTTGTATCACAGGTTACGAGAGACAACTCGCCTGAAACACAGCATATCCGTTCAATTTTCAAACTCGATGAGTTTTTGAAGACCAATTCCAATGGCTTGCTTTATGCACAAAAGTATTACGAATCGGAACGGCATAACACGGTACCTCTGCTAAGTGAATATGACGGGTTGAGATCTATTTTTGATTATTTTTTCCTGGACCTCGGTGAAAAGGACTTTGCAGACCCGACTGCATCAATCGCCAGAAAACTGAAAACGCATTATGCCAATGTTTCGCAGAAATTGGGCTACACAAATTCGGCTCCGCAGGCCCTCATCAATTATCTTGGATATGAAGCCCTGGGGAAAAATCAGTATGAAAAAGCACAAGCGCTATTTGAACTGAACATCGATAGTTATCCGGCAAGCAGTAATGTCTATGATTCATATGGCGATTATTTTCTGGCTAAAAAGGACACTGCCAATGCCATCACAAATTACAAAAAAGCATTGCAGATAAAGGATACTGTCGAAACTCGAAGAAAGTTAGATGCGCTGGTTCAAAAAGAAACTTCAGCTTCTCAAAGCGTTGATCTACAAAAATACACGGGCCTCTATGTCTTGGAAACTTATAATATACCGATAACCTTAGAAATTCGTGACACTAAATTGTGGGCAAAAGTTGAGGGACAAAAAGATGAGGAACTTCAACTACTTTCTGAAAACGTCTTCAGTCTCAAAAGCAAACAAGGACATACAATTACTTTTCAAATGGACGGCGACAAACCGACCGGATTTACTTCGGTGGAGCCTATTGGGACATTTAAAGCAATATTCAAAAGTAAGTAATCTGAACCCAATATCCTACGGAGCGAAAAGCATAAAGCCGAGTACGGTTTGTCCCGTTATCTTGAGAGAAAAGACGGGAATTTGTCGATATTGGTATTTCGTCATCCGCTTGCCGGTTATCAATTGGTCAAAGGAACTCTAGAACCGCATGAATTAGCAGATGCTGCTGTATTTAGAAATTTATCAGAGGAATCCGGCATTGAATCTGCAAATGTTATCTGCCATTTGGGCATTTGGAGATCCAATTTTCAAGATCAAATTTGGGCATTCTATTTATGTGAAGCAAAGGGATTGGCTGACTAATGGGTGCATCACATGCACGACAGCGGCGGACTGGATTTCACTTTTTTCTGGCAGCCTCTTGACGACAAATTAGACACTGATTGGCATCCGTTATTTAGAGAGGCCCTGCTGTGCATTAGAAGTGTGAAAGAGAACGAAAAGTAAGACTCTCCGAATGAACATCATTTCCGGCAGATCTAGCTGACCGCGATATCCGCTTTTGAAAAAGGATCCGAAAGCGCGACTTTAGTCTTCGTCGGCGAACTATCTAGCTTAAAACTTCGTAATTCTCTCATGCAATTCCGAATGAATCAGCAGACAAGTACAGGACTTTACAATTGTGAGTATATGAAAACAGCAGATGGTAAATTGCGGGATTTCCCGATAAACGTAAAGTTCAAATTATCGGCATTGTGGGCATCGGTGATGTTTTGTTACATATACGGAGATTTTTTCTCGTTGTTTCTACCGGATCGTCTGCAAAATTTGATGAACGGCGTATCGGGTGTTGGAGCGACAACTCCCATGAAATTGCTGATGTTTGCCGTTTTGATGACGCTTCCGTCGGTGATGGTTTTTCTGTCTTTAGCCTTAAAAGCTAAGGCGAATCGTCGACTGAACATAGGGTTCGGCATATTATTCACGGCGGTAATGATGCTCGTCGGAGCGACCTCAATCGGTGAATGGAAGATTTTTTACACTTATCTAGCCACCGTTGAAATCATCCTGACTTCGACGGTCGTTTGGTTGGCGTGGCGTTGGCAAAAAGAAGACGGTCAGGGAGGGATTCGATGAGTTTGGCAGCAAATAAGAAGACAGCTCGGTTAGCTGGCCTCCTTTACCTGCTCGTTGTCATAACCGGAATATTCAGTTTGGCCTACGTTCCGTCCAAACTGATCGTTCGGACGGATGCCGCCGCGACATTTCAGAATATCGCTGCGTCCGAAACGCTTTTTCGAATGAGCCTCGTCAGCAGTGCGTTCTGTTATCTGGCGTTTCTTTTGCTGCCGTTCGCACTATATTTTTTATTGCGTTCGGTCAATGAAACAGCGGCGAAAATGATGGTGGTGTTGGCGATCGTCAGCGTTCCGATCTCAATGCTCAACCTGCAAAATAAATATGCGGTTTTGACACTGATCAATGGAGCCGAGCACCTGAAAATCGTCGACCAGCAGCAAATTTATTCCCAATTGATGATGCTGCTTAAAAACTACGATCACGGCATTCTGATCGTTCAGATATTTTGGGGATTGTGGCTGTTGCCTTTTGGTTTCTTGGTCTATAGATCGGGCTTTCTACCGCGAATCTTAGGAGTTCTTTTGATGCTCGGCTGTTTCGGTTATCTCTTCAGTTTTGTCGGGAATACAATGATGCCGGAGTACGGCGCGACAGTCATCGCCCGCTTTGTCCGAATGCCTGGCTCGTTCGGCGAAATCGGAACCGGCCTTTGGCTTTTGATCCGAGGCATCCATGAACGGCCTTTGCCAGAAGTGCAAGCCTGGATGAATAAGTAACCAATCTCGGTTTCTTGAGATCTGATCTGTTGCAGTTGGATTAGCTTAATTCATCCAACTTTTTAACCGCTGTCGGCAAAACTTTTTCATCGGTTTAAGCGTTGACAGCAGTGATGCTGATATCGGAATGCTAAAAGAGATTCTGCACGATAAATGGATTCATGTTCCGTCGTATTAACTCATTCGCGAAATAACTCCTGAGATTGTGGACATCGCACTTCTCTTCTCGCCACCTTGCCTTGGTCGCGCTTTTCCTCCGCTCCGCTTTCCATATCCCTTCAGTGTGCGAAACGCGGCTTGCGAACAGCCTAGATAAAGCTTTTACAATCAAATACACTCAAATCGAAACCACGTATTTCGTACGGATTTTTCGTATCCGCCAAATTAAAAACTCACCTTGATTCCGGTTTGGACGAGACGCGGGCCTGAGGGCAGCAATCCACGCGTGCGGTCAACGATATATGTCCGGTCGAGCAGGTTCTTGCCCGTAATAAAAAATGTCGTCCTCCATTTCTCGACGCGGTAGTTTGCTGTCGCGTTCCAGTAAGTTTGGCTTGGTATCGCGCCAAGTTGGCCATTCGCGTTTGGGTTAACGGCGTTCAAATCATCGCCGAACTGGCGCCCGATATAAACGTTCTCGACAAAAGCGTCGAACCCTCGGGTATGTGAATAGCCGATGCTTGTCGTCATAAGAACACGCGGAGCATACGGAAGGCGATTCTCCGTTATCGAACAAGCCGTTGGCGATACACGCCTGGTGGTCGGGCAGTACGAATTGAGCGTTGCCGAACTGGTGATAGAGCTTAGACGCATGCCTCGGAACTCCGCGGTCGGCAAAAAAGTATAGGCGGTTCGTAGGTAAACATTATGGGGGCTGCGGAAAATTGTGCCTGAGTCAATCTGCCCCGTAAATTCAACACCCTGCTGTAGTGTGGCTCCGCCGTTTGTGAAGGCCGCCCCTCCGGCGACCGAAGCCGCAACGATCTGGTTCTGATAATCGTTGCGGAAAAGTGCACCCGAAACTGAAATTCCTTTGAGTGGCTGGGTACGCACACCGACCTCATAGTTCCAACTCAACTCCGAATCAAGCTCGATCACGCCGCCAGAATTTGTGACCACGTCCTCTGCCCTAGGCGGGGAGAAGCCCCGATGGACACCGGCAAACAGCGTTGTCTTCTTAAAACCGGAGTAAGAGACGCCAATACCCGAGATGACCTCGGTCACGGTTGTTTCGCCCGTCACCCCTGTCCCGTTGTTAGCAAGACGATTCGTTCGGCTAAATACTACCCGCTCAAAACGGACGCCCGGCGTCAAGGCAAGATTCTTCCATGTGAAGCGATGTTGAATAAATCCGGATTGAGCGGACGCTTTCCGCTCGTTGTTTTCAACCATGACGCCGTCACGCGAGGTTGGAAGATCGCCGTTTCGCTGGATCCGTTCCTGATCTTCACGGTGAACCCTAAAGCCGACAACAAGTTCATTCGCGACTGATCCGAAATTAAAGTTTGTGGTAAGCCGCGTCTCTACTCCCTGAGTAAGATAATCGCGAAGCCTGCCTTCGTTGCCGCAGGTGGTGTTTAAAGCGGCCAGACTGAGGCAATCGGGATCGACAT
>ERZ761602.2456-NODE-2456-length-29000-cov-5.329038_pt1 | contig 29000 bp, 25 predicted proteins | sample MGYA00512165_ERZ761602 | MGnify/ENA primary metagenome ERZ761602 (study PRJEB28899, sample SAMN02445085) | bioreactor sludge metagenome | biome: EBPR sludge; isolation source: Thorneside wastewater treatment plant | place: Australia: Brisbane, Thorneside...
ATTATTTCGATCAGCTGGCTGACCGGTTCGATCGCCTTCCGGCCCCGGGTCCGGACGGGCTTGCCGATGCGGCCGCTGACAACTCTGTGGAACATGCGTCATGACCCAGCCTGGCATTGAAGAATGCGTTCGTGCGAACCTGGAAACCTACTTTCGAGATCTCGACGGCACGCCGCCGAGCGACATGTACGACATGCTGGTGCGTCTGGTGGAAAAGCCGCTGCTGGAAGTGGTGATGGCGCAGGCGCAGCAGAACCAGTCGCGCGCGGCCGAGTGGCTGGGCCTGAACCGCAACACCCTGCGCAAGAAACTCGTCGAACACCAACTCCTCAAGCCCTGAACGGGCCTTCGCCATGAACGCACTCCTTTCCGTATCCGACAAGACCGGCATCGTCGACCTCGCCCGGGCCCTGCATGCCCAGGGCATCCGGCTGCTGTCCACCGGCGGCACCGCCAAACTGCTGGCCGACAACGGCCTGCCGGTGACCGAGGTGGCCGAGATGACGGGCTTTCCCGAAATGCTCGACGGCCGCGTCAAGACCCTGCATCCGCGCGTGCACGGCGGCCTGCTGGCGCGCCGGGACGTGCCGGCGCACATGGCCGCGCTGGCCGAACACGGCATCGGCACCATCGACTTCCTGGTGGTGAACCTGTATCCGTTCGAGGCCACGGTGGCCAAGCCCGGCTGCACGCTGGAAGACGCGATCGAGAACATCGACATCGGCGGCCCGGCCATGGTGCGCAGTGCCGCCAAGAACTGGAAGGACGTGGCGGTGCTGACCGATGCGTCGCAGTACGCCACGGTGATGGCGGAGCTCAAGGCCAACGGTCAGGTGTCCCGCAAGACCCGGTTTGCGCTGTCGGTGGCGGCGTTCAACCGCATCAGCCAGTACGACGGTGCCATCAGCGACTACCTCTCCGCCGTGCAGGTGGGCGAGGACGCCCCGGCCGATGACCAGGCGCCCACGCTGGACCTGTTCCCCGGCCAGAGCAACGGCCGCTTCGTCAAGGTGCAGGACCTGCGCTACGGTGAAAACAGCCAACAGAGTGCCGCGCTGTACCGGGATCTGTATCCCGCGCCGGGCTCGCTGGTCACCGCGAAACAGCTGCAGGGCAAGGAACTGTCTTACAACAACATCGCCGACGCCGATGCGGCGTGGGAGTGTGTGAAGAGCTTCGACACGCCGGCCTGCGTCATCGTCAAGCACGCCAACCCCTGTGGCGTGGCCATCGGGGCCAACGCGCTGGAGGTGTACAGCAAGGCCTTCCAGACCGACCCGACCAGCGCCTTCGGCGGCATCATCGCGCTGAACTGCGAGCTGGACGAGGCCGCGGCGCAGCAGATTTCAAAACAGTTCGTCGAGGTGCTGATGGCGCCGGGCTTCACCGCTGGCGCGCTGGAAGTTTTCAAGAGCAAGGTCAATGTGCGCATCCTGCAGATCGACCTGCCCGCGCCGCTGGGCGCTTCCCGCTCGGGCGTGGCCGCCTGGGACCAGGGTCGCAACGCGATCGACATGAAGCGCATCGGCTCCGGCATCCTGCTGCAGACCGCCGACAACCATGTGCTGCAGCGCGCCGACCTGAAGGTGGTGACAAAGCTGCAGCCCACGGCGCAGCAGCTCGACGACCTGATGTTCGCCTGGACCGTGGCGCAGTACGTCAAGTCCAACGCCATCGTGTTCTGCAAGGACGGCATGACCATGGGCGTGGGCGCCGGGCAGATGAGCCGGCTCGATTCCGCCCGCATTGCCAGCATCAAGGCCGGCCACGCGAACCTGTCGCTGCAGGGCACGGTGGTGGCGAGCGACGCGTTCTTCCCGTTCCGCGACGGCCTGGACGTGGTGATCGACCACGGCGCCACCTGTGTGATCCAGCCGGGTGGCTCCATGCGCGACCAGGAAGTCATCGCCGCCGCCGACGAGCGCGGCGTGGTGATGGTGTTCAGCGGCGTGCGCCATTTCCGGCACTGATCCGTTTCCGGGCCACCCGGCGGGGGCCGCCGACGGTGGCCCGGGCATCAAAAAAAGCGGCCTGGGCCGCTTTTTTTGATGATTTTGGCCGATGGCCAGCGTCAAATGGTCATTGTTTGCTATAAAAATTATAGTAATCTGAACACATCGCGTGCCGCCGCCACCGTCTCGTCGATGTCCGCTGCGGTGTGGGCTGCGCTCACAAAGCCCGCTTCGTACAGGGCCGGAGCGATGTAGACGCCACGGTCCAGCAGGCCGTGGAACAGGGTGTTGAAGCGGGTGCCATCGGTCTTCATGACCTGGGCGTAGTTCTGCGGCAACTCGGGCAGCAGGAAAAAGCCGAACATGCCGCCTTCGCTGTCGGCGCAGAACGGCACGCCGGTTTCCTGAGCTGTGCCAGCCAGCCCGTCGACCAGGCGGCGTGTCATGGCGGACAAGGCGTCGAAAAAGCCGGGGCGGCTGATCTCGTGCAGCGTGGCCAGCCCGCAGGCCGTGGCCACCGGGTTGCCCGACAAGGTGCCCGCCTGATAGACCGGGCCCAGCGGCGCCAGCTGCTCCATCACCGCGCGTTTGCCGCCAAAGGCCGCCAGCGGCATGCCACCGCCGATCACCTTGCCCAGCACCGTCATGTCGGGCTCGAAGCCGGGGATGTCGCGGGCGTAGACGCTTTGTGCACCGCCCAGCGCCACCCGGCAGCCGGTCATCACCTCGTCGAACACCAGCAGCGCGCCGTGCTGGCTGCACAACTCGCGGCAGCGGCGCATGAACGGCAGGCTGGTGCGCACGAAGTTCATGTTGCCGGCGATCGGCTCGATCATCAGGCAGGCCAGGTCCTGGCCATGCAGTGCGAAGGCCTCTTCGAGCTGGGCCACATTGTTGTATTCCAGCACCAGCGTGTGCTGCACCACCTCGGCCGGCACCCCGGCGCTGGTGGGGTTGCCGAAGGTGGCGAGGCCCGAGCCCGCCTTGACCAGCAGGGCGTCGGCATGGCCGTGGTAGCAGCCTTCGAACTTGATGATCTTGCTGCGCCCCGTGGCGCCACGCGCCAGCCGGATCGCGCTCATGCCGGCTTCGGTGCCCGAGCTGACCAGCCGCACCATGTCCATGGATGGCACCAGCGCCAGGATGGCTTCGGCCAGTTCGATCTCGCGCTCGGTCGGCGCGCCAAACGAAAAGCCGTCGACAGCGGCCTTCTGCACCGCCTCCAGCACCGCCGGATGGCCGTGGCCCAGGATCATCGGGCCCCAGGAGCCGATGTAGTCGATATGGCGTTTGCCGTTGGCATCCCAGAAATACGCACCCTGTGCGCGCTGCACAAAGCGCGGCGTGCCGCCGACGGCGCGAAAGGCGCGGACAGGTGAATTGACGCCACCGGGAATCACGCGGCGGGCGCGGTCGAACAGGGCGATGTTGCGGTCAGTGTCGGGTTTCATTGAAGGGGTCATCGAAGATGTCGCCAGGTTGAGGGGACGAGGGGTCGGTGCCCTCAGGATCGGAGGGGTCTGTGCCGTCGCCCTGCGCCCAGAACAAGCGGTCCGGGACGAACCGTCCCATGCCAGGGCGGAAGCCGGCGTTGAGGGCCTCGTCAAGATACTCCAGAGCCTCGGCGACCGCCGTGTTCAGGTCGCTGCCTGTGGCCAGCAAGGCTGCAAGTGCCGCGGACAAGGTTTCTCCGGCGCCGACAAAGCGGGCCTCAAAGCGCTCGAATTTCCGGGTGAACAGAACCGACTGTGGCGTGGCCAGCGTATTCTCGATTGACCCGGTTGCCGGCGTCTGTCCGGTCACCAGGACGTAGGGTGTGCCGTGCTCCGAGGCTGCGCGCGCGATATCGCGTGGCCCGGGGTTCTGGTCACTCTCCCAGTCCGGCAGCAACCAGCGGCGCAATGTGCTGTGGTTTCCTACCAACAGCGAAGCTTGCGGTAAGAGAAGGTCTGTAAACGCCTCCTGGTAGGAATCGATGTGGGTCTCGTCCCACCACGACAGGTCCGGCATGTAAGCGATAAGTGGTACGTCCGGATAGTCGGAGGACAACTCGGCGATCTGCCCGAGGATGGCCGGGGAGCCGGCAAAGCCCACCTTGATGACCCCGACCGGGATGTCTTCGAGGACGGCACGCGCCTGCTCCGAAACCGACTCGTCGTCAAAGGCCGCAAAGCCGTGGATTTCGGCGGAATCCCTTGTGTAGGCGCCAGTTACGACGGGCAAAGGGTGGCAGCCGACCGAACCGATGGCCTGGACATCGGCGCCCAGTCCCGATGCCCCGCTGGGGTCTACGGCGTTGAAAGTCAGGACGCTGACCGGCTGATCCGCGACCTCAGCGGTCTGGTGAGAGGGGTCTTCTGCGTCCGGGACCCGGTGGGGGGGCAAAGTCATGCGGCGGAGCGCGGCCGACGCGTCAGCCGCAGAGGGATCGCCCCAAGGGGCTCGATACAATGATTGCATTCTATGTGAAGGACTTTTAAGCTGTGACCAGTAACACGCACAACAAGACTTGGATGTGTCTGATTTGCGGGTGGATCTACGATGAGGCAACCGGCGCACCGGACCATGGAATCGCACCGGGAGTGGCTTGGAGTGATGTTCCGATGAACTGGACCTGTCCTGAATGTGGAGCCCGCAAAGAAGACTTCGAGATGGTGGAAATCTGACAGACCTTAGGCGGGCGCTCGAGCAATACGCGCCCCCATTCCGACTACAGGGGTTCAAATCTTGAGTACACCGCGAACCGCTATCAGGGTGCTGGTCATCGACGACAGCAACACGATCCGGCGAAGCGCCGAAATCTTCCTCAAGCAAGGCGGGCACGAAGTCCTGTTGGCCGAAGACGGTTTTGACGCCTTGTCGAAGATCAGCGACAACCTGCCCGATATCATTTTCTGCGACATCCTCATGCCGAGACTGGATGGCTATCAGACCTGTGCCATCATCAAACGCAACGCCCGCTTCGCCCATGTTCCGGTGGTGATGCTCTCGTCCAAGGACGGAGTCTTCGACAAAGCGCGCGGGCGCATGGTCGGGTCACAGGAGTACCTGACCAAACCCTTTACCAAAGACCAGTTGCTGCAAGCCGTGCAGCAGCACGGAAACCATGCCCCAGGAGGACAGTGATGCCAATCAAGAAAGTACTGATCGTTGACGATTCCAAGACCGAACTGATGTTCCTGACCGATTTGTTGCAGAAGCAGGGCTTCCTGGTACGGACTGCCGAGAATGGCGAAGAGGCAATGAAACGGCTTGCTGAAGACAAACCGGACCTGATCCTCATGGATGTGGTGATGCCGGGCCAAAACGGCTTCCAGGTAACCCGGGCCATCTCCCGCGACCCGCTGTACTCCGATGTGCCGGTGATCATGTGCACCAGCAAGAATCAGGAAACTGATCGGGTATGGGGCATGCGCCAGGGAGCGCGGGACTATGTCACAAAACCGGTTGACAGCGAGGAACTGCTGTCCAAGATTCGCGCGCTGGGTTGAATGACCCATGGCCAGTCGTGAAGCGCTCCGGGATTTTCAGGGCCGTCTGGCAGACAGGCTCAAGCAGGCCCGCGCGTCCGGCGCGTCGGCGTCCTGGTTGGCGCTGGTTGCTGGCGGACACCGGTTTCTCTTCCCGCTCAGTCATTCGGGCGAGATTTTCCCAATGGTGCCGTTGCAGCGGGTTCCGTACACACGCGACTGGTTTCTTGGTGTCGGCAATTTGCGCGGCAACCTTTTCGGGATTGTTGACTTCGGTGGGTATGTCAGCGGCAAGCCGGTGCCGCCACGTTCTGAGACCCAATTGGCCCAGTCTCGGGTGGTCGTCTTCAACCCGGTGTTCGGTGTCAACTGTGGATTGCTCGTCGACAGCCTGGTGGGTTTGCGCAACACCGATTCATTTCTTCGCTCCGGTACCAGCCCAGCGGGCTCTCCAGCCTTCTTCGGGCATCTGTATACCGATGAAAGAGGACTGGATTGGCAGGAAATCAATCTGCAAAGCCTCTCCCAGCAACCCGAATTTCTTTTAGTCAGCGCCTGAACGTTTCGAGGAAGGCAAAAAATGTCCCTGATCCAGAAAATTGCCCAAAAGCTTTCCAGCAAAGGAAAGTCTGCCCAGTCGGACGCACGCGAGGGGGCCAGTGTCGACTTTTCCGTGGTGTCGGAAGACCGGTCGATCGCAATGGATTCGTCGCAGTCGCTGGCCGTCGACGCAACGGCGGCAATGGCGGCCCCGGTTGCCCAGGCGCCATTCGACGCATCGGCCCAAAGTGCCGATGGCGAGGATGCGGGCAGGCCGGTCGGGGATCTTGTCACGGTGCCTATTCTGGGCTCTCGAACCGCAGCCGAACACCAGCGGACGTTGGGGATTGCGCTGGCGGTCTCGCTGGTGGCACTGGCCGGCGTGACCTTCTATGCGCTCAATCAGGCGGATAAGGTGGCCCAGCAGGTGGGCGCGTCGGGACAGGCGCTAACCCAATCGCAGCGATTGGCGAAGTCGGTTTCACAGGCTTTGCTGGGAAGCCCCCAGGCCTTTGCCGAGGTGAAAGAAAGCTCGGAGATTTTGGCCAAATCTGTTCGAGGCCTGAAGAACGGCGACGCCGAACTGCGCCTTGATGCGGTCACGGGCATTGATCCGGAAGCGCTCGACAAATCCCTTCCGTTGGTTGATGGTGCGGAAAAGAGCGCTGCGGCCGTCATGGCGCAACAGAAGATCCTGACCCAAGTCGGCTCAGCCCTTCGAACCATCAACCGCCAGTCATCGGATTTGCTGGAGATCGCGGAGACGGTTTCTTCGCTGAAGCTCCAGCAAAACGCACCCGCCGCGGAGATCTCGGCGGCCGGTCAGTTGGTGATGTTGACCCAGCGTATCGGTAAATCCGCCAACGAGTTTCTGACCATGGAGGGCGTCAGCCCCGAGGCGGTTTTCCTCTTGGGCAAGGACTTGAACTCCTTCAAGGAGATTTCACAGGGACTTCTGGACGGCAGCGCCGAACTGCGACTGTCTCCGGCCAAAGATGCGCAGACGCGTGAGCGCCTCGATGCTTTGCTCAAGTTGTACGAAGAAACCCGCGGGCAGGCCGGTGCGATTCTGGGCAACCTTCAGGGCTTGGTATCTGCCCGTGAAGCCCAGGCGGCGATCATTGCCGACAGTGAACCGCTTCGCCGCAGCCTGCAGGAGGTTCAAGAGCAACTCGCGGCCAAAACGGGTCTGGGTACGGGCCCGTTGCTGATGCTGGCCCTGAGCGCCTTGGCCGCGCTGGGTTGTGCGGGGGGCTTTGCCTATGTTCAGCTGCAAGATAGCCGGGCTCGCCAGTTGGTTGCGGAACGGCAACGGCAAGAAGCGGAACAACTCGAACTGGAAGCAAAACGTATCAACGACGCCAACCAGGCCGCCATTCTGAGGCTGATGAACGAACTTCAGACCGTTGCGGAAGGTGACCTGACACAGGAAGCCACCGTGACCGAAGACATTACCGGCGCAATCGCCGATTCGGTCAACTACACCGTGGAAGAACTCCGGCTGCTTGTGGGCAACGTACAGTCGACAGCAACCCGTGTGGCCCAGACTACCGGCCAGGTGGAGAGTACGTCCACCGAGCTGTTGGCGGCATCTACGGAGCAGCTGCGCGAGATTCGTGAAACCGGTCAGTCGGTGCTGGACATGGCGTCTCGAATCAACGAGGTGTCGGGCCAGGCGCAAGAGTCGGCCACGGTTGCGCGTCAATCACTTATGGCGGCGGAATCTGGACTGGGGGCCGTGCAGGCGGCCATCGGCGGCATGAACTCGATTCGCGATCAGATTCAGGAGACTTCGAAGCGGATCAAACGACTGGGCGAATCGTCCCAGGAGATCGGGGAAATTACTGAACTGATCTCGGACATTACCGAACAGACCAACGTGCTGGCCTTGAACGCCGCCATTCAGGCGGCCTCCGCCGGTGAAGCCGGGCGGGGCTTCTCGGTGGTGGCTGAAGAAGTGCAGCGACTGGCCGAGCGGTCGGCGGATGCAACGCGGCAGATCTCTGCGCTGGTGAAGGCAATTCAGACCGATACGCAGGACGCGGTGGCCGCCATGGAACGCTCGACGCAGGGTGTGGTCGAGGGCGCGAAACTGTCCGATAACGCGGGGACGGCGCTGTCGGAGATTGACCGCGTTTCGCGCCAACTTGCCGAGCTGATTGAGCAGATTTCGACGGCTGCTTCTCGCGAAGCCGAATCGGCCAACGTGGTGGCGGGAAATATCCAGCACATTTTTGCCGTGACCGAGCAGACGGGAGAAGGTACCCGATCGACAGCTGACCAGGTTCGTGAACTCTCCCGCATGGCAGACGAGTTGCGCCAGTCGGTTTCGCGGTTCAAGATCGCGTGACGCAGCGCGCGTTTACCGGCCTGTCAATTTGGAGCCTGACGAGTGATGCCAATCAATGAACCGAATGGTGCAGCGGCTGTTCAGGCAGACGCGGTAGATCTGGGTCCCCTCGCTTGGGTTCTGGATGAAGTTCGCAAGTCGCTTGATGTCGGAAACAAGGCGCTGCGCAAGTTCGTCCGTGATTCCGATGCGGCAAGAGGGACAGACCTTGCGTCGGTTGATGCCTCGCAGTTACGTATTGCCCGTCAGCAGTTGCATCAGGCGGTGGGTGCGCTGGAGATGGTGGGTCTTGAAATTCCTGCGCAGTTTCTTCGCGCGATGGAACAGGCTGTGCAACGCTATATCCAGCGTCCGGAACAATGCACAGATTCGAATGTCGGCGTTGTCGAGCGCGCCGGCTTTGCCTTGGTCGAATATCTGGAGCTGCTGCTGGCAGGACGCCAGCCTTCGTCTGTGGGCTTGTTTCCGCAATATCGTGATGTGCAAAGCCAGAATCACGCGGACCGAATCCATCCCGCTGACCTGTGGTCCGTGGAATGGCGTTGGCGTTCGATTGACGGCGTCACGCTGGGTGAGCGGGAACTGCCGGCTCGCCGGGAGCTTGATCAGGCGGTCCTGAATCTGATCCAGTCCGGCGATGTGAACTCCGCGTTGCGCCTCCACAGTGCGTGCCTCGCGGTGGCTGCGCAGGGCGGCGACCGGCATCTTGCCGTGCTCTGGACGGTCGCTGCTGGCTGTTTTGAAGCAATGGGTAAAGGCCTGGTCCGTTTGGATGTCTACACCAAGCGGATGGCTTCTCGGATGCTTTTACAGTTTGCGAGTTTCATCCAGGGTGATCGCAGCAGCCCGGAGCGTCTGGCAAAGGATCTTGCATTCTTTTGCTCACAGGCATTGCCAGCCCTCCCAGGAGAAGCGCCTGTTTTGATGGCGGTGCGCAGGAGTCTTGGCCTGGAGGCGTATCAACCGGTCGATTACGACGTTCCGGTCTACGGGCGCTATGACCCGTCGCTGCTGACGCAGGCGCGCAAGCGAATTGAGGCAGTCAAGGAGGCGTGGTCCGCCGTTTCCGGGGGAGATCTGACCCGCCTGAAGAATCTCGGTGATCAGTTTTCCCTGATGGGTGACTCCATCGCACGGCTTGTTGAAGGGGGCGACCGACTGGCCGGCGTGTTGCGCCAGATGGCGGAACAAACGGTGCGTTCAGGGGCTGCCCCTGCAGCTCCGCTGGCCTTGGAAGTCGCAACGGCCATTCTTTACCTGGAGGCATCGCTCGCCGAGCGACGGCTGGAGGGGGCAGAAACGGCGGCCCGTATCGATACGTTGGCGTATCGTCTGGAATGGGTGGGCGGTGGTGGCGAGTCGCAGCCTCTTGAATCCTGGATGGAGGATCTCTATCGCAGTGTCAATGACCGGCAGACCATGGGTACTGTGGTCGGTGAGTTGCGAACCACCTTGTCTTTGGCCGAGAAGGCCATGGATCAATTCTTTCGCAATCCGGCAGACCGCCAATCGATTGCGGAGGTTCCGGCCTACCTTGGTCAGATGCGGGGCGTGTTGTCGGTTCTTGGCCTTGATCAGGCTGTGACAGCGGTCGCGCGGATGCGAGATTCGGTCGAAAAGGCCATTCAGGTGGATATCGCCGGTGGCGACGACACAGGTGACTTTGAGCGTTTGGGCAACAACCTGGGTGCGCTCGGGTTCCTGATTGATATGTTGAATTACCAGCCGGCGCTGGCCCGCAAGCTGTTTGTTTTTGACGCCGATGCCGGTGAGCTCAAGCCAGTCATGGGGCGTAGCGTCCAGTCCAGCGGACTTGATCTGGAGTTCGCGGGCGACGCCGCGCCTGAACCCACTTCTGAAACTGCGCAGCAAGAACCTGCCGCGAGCCTTGACCTTGATTTTCTGGTGCCTGAGGTCGCGACAGCGATCGTGCCCGCCCCGGTTGTGGAGTCTGCGCCTGAAGTCGATCTCTCCGGTGTATTTGCAGTCGATCAGTCGGCATCCGTCGTCGCCTCGCAGGGCGATGGCGGGGCATTGTCCGCGAGAGTGGACGACGTGTTGGAGTCTGTGCCGGTAGCGGTCACCCTTCCCCAGCCACCAGCGCCGGTTAGTTCGGCCGTTGATTCCGGCGATGAGGTGGACGACGAGTTGCTTCAAATCTTCCTGGAAGAGGCGGGTGAAGTCATCTCAGGCGGGCGTGATGCGCTGGCAGGTTTGCGTGACCTGCCGTCCGATCTGGAAATGCAGACAACCTTGCGGCGCGCATTCCACACCCTCAAGGGCAGCTCCCGGATGGTTGGCCTTACCGAATTCGGCGAGGCCGCATGGTCCATGGAGCAGGTTCTCAATGCGTGGTTGGCCGAGAACAAGCCTGTCACGCGGGAACTGGGTACCTTGTGCGAGCAAGCGTTTGACGTTTTTTCCGAGTGGGCCGACGACATCGCAATGGCACGTCCGACCGGATGGACACCGATGCCGGTTCGTGTGGCGGCGGACGCCATGCGTTTGTCTGGACAGTTGTTGCCTATCCACAAGGCCGAAGCGGCTGAAGCGGTGGCTGCGCCAGCGTTCTTGGTTGGCGATACGCCCGGGGGAGACGGCTACACCGAACCTGAAGGTCAGGAGTTGCCTGCTGTCGCAAGGGACTACGGGGCCGACTTGGCGGTTGAACCGGCCAGTAGCCTGGTAATTGAAGTTCCCCCTGTTGATGTGACGTTTGTGGTGGAAGAGCAGGTTGCGGCGGCGACGGAGGGCGCCTCCGAGATGATCAATGTCTTCGGTGACGTTCCCGCGGTTGGCGAGACGTTTGAAGTACCGGCAGACAGCGGAGACTACGTTCCCGGCGAGTTTGTCGATGTCAGTGAATCATCGTCGGCGCCCTCTTCGGTCGACCAGATTGAAGCAATGGAGATGGAGTGGCCTGAGGGTCAGCTCGATGGTGTGGCCCCGCCCGCGTTGGCGTTGAGCTCTGAGCAAGCTTCGCCTCAGGTGGCACCCACTCCGGTGGAAGCGGTCGACTCCTGGGATGCGCTTGCCTTTGCCGATGCGGCTACCGGTGACGGTCTTGAACCGGTGGAGGAATCGGTCAAGGTTATCGGGGATCTGCGCGTCAGCATTCCGCTGTACAACGTATTCCTGAATGAAGCGGACGAATGGTCGCGTTGTCTGGAGAACGCGCTCAACGAATGGGCTCTGGCGCCGGATGCCCCGATTCCGGAGTCTGCTGAAGCGTGGGCGCATTCCTTGGCAGGAAGTTCCGGAACTGTCGGATTTCTGTCTCTCTCGGCTGTGGCCAGGGCGACGGAGCACGCCATTCAGCGCCTGCGGCTGCAGGATCGTGGTACCGCCCAACAAGGCGCGGTTTTACGACATGCGGCTGAAGAGATCCGTCGCCTCCTGCATCAGTTTGCTGCCGGCTTCCTGCGTGAGGCCCCCGCCGGTCTGGAAGACTTGCTGCAGGCCTTGGAGCCTGTGGACGCTGATGAAGCGCCGACGAAGGATGAATTCCTGCTCTCACCAGAGGATTTGGCGGCGGAATCATCGGGCTCCTCCGAGTTGGCTGAATTGGAGGTGACTCCACCACAAGCCTCTTTGGACGACAGCGCCTGGCAGGCACCCGCTGCACTGACATTCGCCGCGGCTGCCTCCGTTTCAACCGTTTACGAGGCCGCCGAATCTGATCTGGACTCAACGGATACCTTGGACCCCGATCTTTTCCCGGTGTTCGAGGACGAAGCGCTGGAACTGTTGCCCCAATTGGGTGGTGCCATGCGACAGTGGGTGGAGCGACCGGAAAACCTTTCGGCACGGGCTCAGGTATTGCGGGTTCTGCATACGCTCAAAGGAAGTTCCCGCCTGGCGGGAGCCATGCGACTGGGTGAATTGACCCATCGCCTGGAAAGTGAAATCGAAAGCCTGGGGTCTGAGCCGGTGAATACGGCGCAGATTGCGCCCTTGATGGGGCGGGTTGACGAAATTGAAGCGGTCTTTGAACGTTTGCGCCAGTCCAGTCAGGATCACGGTGCGCTCCCGATTTCAGCGATTGCTGCCCCCGGCGCTCCTTCGGTCGTCGAGTCGGTTCTGCCTGCGTCGGACGAGCTTGCTGTCCTGGTCGAACCCATTGCTGTCGGTGAGGCGCCGATCCCCCCATCGTCTCCGGCGGCCGAGCCGATCCAGCGGGGCGTCGTGGCCCAGCCGGCGGCCTTGATTCTGGCCGGAACGCGCGCGGGTGCGCAGCAGGCTGTACGGGTGCGTGCCCAGGTCCTGGATCGATTGGTCAACCAGGCTGGTGAGGTCATGATTTCCCGCTCGCGGGTTGAGTCCGAACTCAGCCAGCTCCGCGCGGCGATGCTCGACCTGACCGGAAACTTGGACCGTTTGCGCCAGCAACTCCGTGACATCGAATTGCAGGCCGAAACGCAGATGCAGTCGCGACTGGCGCAAGCAAAAGACTCCCAACTGAATTTTGATCCGCTTGAATTCGATCGATTCACCCGCGTTCAAGAGTTGACTCGCATGATGGCTGAGTCGGTCAATGACGTGGCGACGGTGCAGCGGACCATTCAGAAAGCCGTTGATGCGACGCAGGATGATCTGGTGGCCCAGTCCCGGCAGACGCGCGAGCTTCAACGCGATCTGCTTCGAACCCGAATGGTCGAATTCGAGAGCATCTCGGAGCGGCTTTACCGCGTAGTCCGTCAGGCTGCCAAGGATACCGGCAAACAAGTCAAGCTGGATATCGTCGGTGGGTCGATCGAAATGGATCGCGGCATTCTTGACCGGATGACGGCCGCCTTTGAACATTTGCTGCGCAATTGTGTTGTCCATGGAATCGAACATGCGGATCAGCGGAGCCGAAGTGGTAAAGAGCCGATTGGGGTCATTACGATCGAGCTCAACCAGGCAGGCAATGATGTGTCGGTGGAGTTTCGCGATGATGGTGCAGGGCTTGATCTCGTTCAGATTCGCAGGAAGGCGCAGGAAAAAGGACTGCTCACGGGCGAAATCAGTGACAGTGACGCGGCGAATCTGATCTTTTCTGCAGGCTTTTCCACGGCCACCGAAGTGACAGAGCTGGCCGGACGTGGTATCGGTATGGATGTGGTTCGTACCGAAGTGCAAGGTCTCGGTGGCCGTATCGAGACGCAGACCAACAGTGGTCAAGGCACCAGTTTCAAGCTGATCATGCCACTGACGACCGCCGTTACGCAGGTTGTGATGATCCGCTCGGGCGGGCTGACCTTTGGTGTGCCAGCCAACTTGGTGGAAATCGTCCGGCGCCTTTCCGCGCCGGAACTGGAATCGGCCTATTTGCATGGGTCCATTGCAGTTGGCGGCGAGCCTGTGCCCTTCTTCTGGTCTGGAGCTTTGCTTCAATCCAGCGGCGCCAGTGCGGATCCTGTCGGCCGGACGACGCCAACTGTAGTGTTTCGCAGTGCCGACCAACGCGTTGCAGTTCACGTAGACGAGGTACTGGGTAACCAGGAAGTGGTGGTCAAGAACCTGGGGCCGCAGTTGGCGCGTATTGGGGGATTGACTGGAATGACCATGCTGGCCTCCGGCGCGGTTGTTCTGATTTACAACCCGGTTGCGCTGGCGGCCATTCACGGAGCGCAGGCACGCGAGTGGTCCGTGCGGGCTCGCAGCGAGGGCGCCCAGCAGTCCGCGGCGACAACTTCCGGCGCTGCCGTCGCTCGGCTCGAAGCCATCGCGCCACAGATTCCGCTGGTTCTGGTTGTCGACGATTCCATTACGGTCCGCCGCGTAACGCAACGCCTGCTGCAGCGTGAAGGTTATCGGGTTTCAATGGCGGCCGACGGATTGCAGGCTCTGGAGCGTTTGCAGGAAGAGCGTCCGTCGGTGGTGTTGTCCGACATTGAAATGCCCCGTATGGACGGATTCGATCTGGTGCGAAACATTCGCGCGGACGAACGCCTGCGCGATCTGCCGGTGATCATGATCACATCCCGGATCGCAGAGAAGCACCGTGAACATGCCAAGGAACTCGGAGTCGACCACTACCTTGGCAAACCGTATGCCGAAGACGAGTTGCTGGCACTGATACAGCGCTATACGGCGGTGGCCGCGACAGCCTGAGCTGTTTATCAGGCTGTCACCATCCCGTTCCGGTTGTTTTCAGCCGTTTCGGACGACCTCGTAGCGTTCTAAGGTCTTACGGCGTGCCTCATCATGGGCGACCCGGGGGAAAGGGTAGTCTTGCCCGAGTACGACATTGGCTTGGGCCAATGTTGCTGTAGGTGCTTCCCATGGCGCGTGAATTGCCTCATCCGGCAAGGCATGCAGTTGTGGCAGATAGCGACGGATGAATTTCCCCTGCGGATCGAACTTTCGACTCTGGCTGACCGGATTGAATATGCGGAAAAATGGCTGTGCGTCGCATCCGGACGAGCTGGCCCATTGCCAGCCACCGTTGTTTGAAGCGAGATCGAAGTCGTTGAGTTTTTCGGCGAAGTATGCTTCTCCTTGTCGCCAGTCGATTCCCAAGTCTTTGACCAGAAAACTCGCTACCACCATGCGCAAGCGGTTGTGCATGTAGCCGGTCGAATTGAGCTGATGCATGGCCGCATCAACCAACGGGTAGCCAGTTTGCCCTTCGCACCACGCCAGAAAGTCCTGTTGGGCGTGTTTTCCGTGTGCCCAATGGATTCGGTCGTAGTCCCGCTTGAAGCTGTGCCCGACCACATGCGGGAAATGCGACAGGATCTGGGCATAGAAGTCGCGCCAGATCAGCTCGCTCAACCACGTGACCGCGCCCTGGCTGCCGTCTTGGGCCAGTCGATGAGCGTGCGCTGCCAAACGACGGATCGAAACGGTTCCGAAGCGCAGGTGAACGCTCAGATAACTCGGGCCCTTGTTGGCCGGGAAATCGCGGGTTTCGTGATACGAATCGATCCGATCGAGGAAATCGGCAAACAGGGTTTGACCTCCGCTTGCACCGGTGGGAAGCCGAAGGTTGTGCAGGTTGGTTTCTTTGAAACCAATATCTGCCAGCACAGGCACGGGCGAAATCAGGTCTGGCGGCCTTGATGCCAGCCCGGACGAATGGTGCTCGACGGCATAGGGGCGGAGATAAAAGTCGTCCACTTTGGCCATCCAGGCGTTTTTGTATGGCGTGAACACCGTGTAGGGCCGGCCGGCTTGTGTCAGCAATTCATCCCGTTCGAACACCACATGGTCTTTGACCGTGTGCAGCGCGATGCCTCGTGCCGCCAGCTCGCCGCGCACCTGCGCATCCCGGGCCAGGGACTGCGGTTCGTCATCATGGCTGGCGAAAACCGCCTGAACCCCCAGCTCACTTGCCAGACGAGGAATTTCGGTGCGGCTTGCGGCGTGGCGAACAATCAGTCCTGCTGCGTCGTTACCGGCAAGAGTGCGCAACAGGTGGTCGAGTTCAACCAGCGAATCGCGTATGAAATGAACCCGGCGGTCTGAGCGGGGCAAGGGATCCAGAATTTCCCGGTCGAACACGAAGACGCAGAAAACCCGTCGGCAAGCCTTGAGGGCGTGAAAAAGCGCTGCGTTGTCATCAGTCCGCAGATCGCGGCGAAACCACATCAGCCCGTCATGGAAAGTTTTTGTCATGGGCGCCGTTAAAATCGTCGGATGGCCGCCGATTCTGCCCCGATCGATCTGACCAACCATTTCCTTATTGCGATGCCCGGCCTCCGGGATGAGCTATTCGGCAGGAGTGTGGTGTATCTGTGCCAGCACAATGACCAGGGTGCTTTGGGTTTGATCATCAACAAACCCGGATCGATCAATCTTGCGGAACTCTTCGACAAGGTGGAGTTGCCCCTGCGACGATCGGACCTGGTGAGCGAGCCGGTTTTTGTGGGCGGTCCGGTACAGACGGAGCGGGGATTTGTTCTGCATGAGCGAGTGGCTGCGGACGACACAGACGAAACCGGCAGCATCTATGCCACTTCGTTGGCTATTCCAGGCGGCTTGGAGATGACCACATCCCGCGATGTTCTGGAGGCGTTTTCTTCCGGTGCCGGCCCGCGACGGGTCCTGATGTCGCTCGGTTATTCGTCTTGGGCACAGGGCCAACTGGAGTCCGAGCTGGCCGAGAACAGCTGGCTCACGGTTGCTGCCGACCCGGCACTCATTTTCGAGACCCCGGTTGCCGAGCGCTACGATCGGGCGCTCGGCCTGCTTGGTCTGGCACCGTGGATGCTCTCACCCGTAGCAGGGCACGCATGACCCACGTTGTGGTTGCGGACGTCCCTGCCCACCTGCACACCTTCCTGGCTCTGGATTTCGGACTCAAGAGAACGGGTGTTGCCGTGGGCAACCGCCTCCTGAGAACCGCCACGCCACAGGCCACTGTGCGTGCAGAAGGCGACGCGCGGTTTGTCCAGGTGGCCGCACGCCTACGTCAATGGCAGCCCGACGCACTGGTGGTTGGTGTGCCGCGATATCCGGATGGGCAACCCAACGAGAACACGGCGCGGGCGCAACGCTTTGCGCGGCAGCTGGCCGGGCGGTTTGGCCTTCCGGTGTTCGAAGTGGATGAACGCTACAGCACGACCGAGGCCCGCATGGCGGGAGGGGCCGACGACGATGCCGGCGCCGCCTGCATCATTCTTGAACAATTCCTGAGGAATCTGCCATGAGCCTGTTGGCCCTCGATGCCGAGGCACTGTATGCCGAGTTGCTGCGTGGTGTACGAGCCCTGTGCCTCCCTGATACCCGACTGGTGGGAATCCGCTCCGGCGGAGCGTGGCTGGCTGATCGCCTGCACCATGATTTGTCATTGACCGGCTCGGCGGGGGCGATCTCGTCGGCCATGCACCGGGACGACTTTGCGAGCCGGGGACTTTCGGCGGGTGGTCAAACGGTACTCGGGTTTGACGTCAATGGGGCCGACATCATGGTCCTGGACGATGTGCTCTATACGGGGCGCACGATCCGCGCTGTGCTGAACGAGTTGTTTGACTATGGTCGTCCGGCCCGCGTCCGCCTGGCAGTCCTTGTGGACCGCGGAGGGCGGGAGTTACCGATTCAGGCCGACTTTGCCGCGGCCCGGGTCAGTTTGCCGTCATCCCAGTCGCTTGCCTTGGCTCGGGAAGAGGGCGACCGATTCAGTTTCAAGGTCGAGGACTGTTGACCATGCTGCATAAACGCAACCCCCAACTCAACCGCAACGGTGAGCTGATTCACCTCTTGTCCACAGAAGGTCTGTCGCGTGACATCCTGACCCACATCCTCGATACGGCCGCCAACTTTGTGAGCGTCAGTGATCGCGAAGTCAAGAAGGTGCCGCTGTTGCGGGGCAAGAGCGTGTTCAACCTTTTCTTCGAGAATTCCACCCGAACCCGAACCACCTTCGAGATCGCTGCCACCCGTCTGAGCGCGGACGTGATCAATCTCGATATCGCACGCTCGTCCGCCAGCAAGGGCGAGTCGCTGCTGGACACGATCGCCAATCTCAGTGCGATGGCGGCCGACATCTTTGTGGTCCGGCATAGCGAGTCCGGTGCACCGTACCTGATTGCCCGGCATGTCGCACCGCATGTCCATGTCATCAACGCCGGTGATGGTCGACATGCCCATCCCACCCAGGGTCTGCTGGACATGTACACCATCCGGCATTTCAAGAAAGACTTTACCAACCTGACCGTGGCGATCGTCGGTGACGTCTTGCACTCCCGGGTCGCGCGCTCGGACGTTCACGCGCTGACCACTCTGGGGGTGCCGGAAGTGCGCGTAGTCGGGCCGAAAACACTGGTGCCTGGCGATCTTGCCCAGATGGGTGTGCGGGTGTGTCACAGCCTGGAAGAGGGCATCCGCGACTGTGATGTGGTAATCGCGCTGCGTCTGCAAAACGAACGGATGAGTGGTGCCTTGCTGCCGTCGAGCCAGGAATATTTCAAGAGCTACGGTCTGACGCCCGAGCGGTTGCAGCGGGCCAAACCCGACGCCATCGTCATGCACCCGGGGCCGATCAATCGTGGCGTCGAAATCGACTCGGCGGTGGTTGATGGCCGCCAGAGCGTGATCTTGCCGCAGGTGACCTTCGGCATTGCGGTCCGCATGGCCGTGATGTCGATTGTGGCCGGCAACGAAGCGTGAGGAATAGAGCAATGAAGATACTGATCCGAGGCGGCCGCGTGGTCGATCCGGCAAGCGGACGCGACCAGATGGCGGACGTGGCCATCGCCGCAGGGCGTGTACTGGCGATCGGCGCAGCGCCCGATGGCTTTGTTCCCAGCCGGGAGATTGATGCCCGCGGCTGTGTCGTAGCGCCCGGCCTGGTCGACCTGGCGGTGCGATTGCGCGAGCCCGGTCATGAACATGAAGGCATGTTGGAAAGCGAGATGGCCGCAGCCGTGGCCGGGGGGGTGACTGCGTTGGCCTGTCCGCCGGATACCGATCCGGTGCTGGACGAGCCCGGACTGGTCGAGATGCTGCGCATGCGCGCAGAAAAACTTCATCAGTCGCGGGTCTTTCCGGTGGGCGCGCTGACCCGTGCGCTGCAGGGCGAAGTGCTGACCGAAATGGTCGAACTCAGCGAGTCGGGCTGTGTGGCCTTCGGTCAGGCCGATGTGCCGATTGCGAACACCCAGGTTTTGCTGCGGGCACTGCAGTACGCAAGCAGTTTCGGGTATGGCGTCTGGTTGCGTCCTCAGGAGCTGTATCTTGGGCGCGGCGTTGCGGCCAGTGGGCCGCTGGCTACCCGTATGGGCCTGGCGGGTATTCCGGTCGCTGCCGAAACCATCGCCTTGCATGTCGTGTTTGAACTGGTACGAGCCACGGGGGCCCGCGTTCACCTGTGCCGTCTGAGCAGTGCCGCTGGCATTGAACTGTTACGCAAAGCCAAGTCGGAAGGTTTGCCGGTTACGGCGGATGTTGGCATTCACTCACTACACCTGACCGATACCGATCTGGGGTACTACGACACCCGCGCGCGCCTGAGTCCGCCACTGCGGCAGAGCCGGGACCGGGACGCCCTGCGTGCTGCCTTGGCCGAGGGGTTGATCGACGTGCTGGTTTCGGACCATACCCCGGTCGATGCGGACGCCAAGACCTTGCCATTTGCCGAGGCCGAGCCCGGTGCCACCGGGCTGGAGTTGTTGCTGTCGCTCACGCTCAAGTGGGCTGCCGAGCAGGGCGTCGATATGACTGCTGCGTTGGCGCGGGTGACGAGTGAGCCGGCACGGGTTCTTGGTCCGGCGCTTGGAACCCTGCAGGCCAGTGTCGGGCGGCTGGCCGTGGGCGGTGTGGCGGATCTGTGCCTGTTCGATCCCGGCCGGCACTGGACTGTCGGGCCCGCCAGCCTGCGCAGCCAGGGCAAGCACACCCCGTTTGAAGGTTTGGAGTTGCCAGGCGTAGTGCGATGCACGCTGGTAGGTGGCCATGTGGCCTATGAGGCGCCCTGATGCGAAGCTGATGCCGCGCGATCGATCGAGACATGCATGAAGGCCATGGGGGCGGTCTGGCGCCTGTTGCGGGGGTTGGGGCACCTGCTGGTGGGCTTGTGGATCATTCAGACCCGGTTCCACCGCCTGTCCCCGGCCCACCAGCAGGCGCATGTTCAGATCTGGTCCCAGCAGTTGCTGGCCCTGTGGCGCATCCGCATTGAGGTACGCGGCGACCCGGTCACATCGGGGCCGGCCTTGCTCGTGGCCAACCATATCTCGTGGCTGGACATTGTTGTTATGCACGCGGCGCGTTACTGCCGCTTTGTCTCCAAAGCGGATGTCAAGGACTGGCCAGTGGTTGGTGCGCTGGCCACCGGGGCCGGGACCCTGTACGTGCAGCGCGAATCACGCCGCGACGCGATGCGGGTGGTACACCACATGGTTGATGCCCTGCGCGCGGGCGAAGTCGTGGCGGTTTTTCCGGAGGGCACCACCAGCGACGGACTTCATCTGTTGCCATTTCATGCCAACCTGATCCAGGCGGCGATTTCGGCGCCGGCACCGGTACAGCCGGTTGCGTTGCGCTTTCTTGATGCTCGCACGGGCCTGACCAGCCTGGCGCCCTGCTACATCGGGGACGACAGCCTGCTGCGATCCGTCTGGCGGACACTGACCACGCCCGAAATTGTGGCCACGGTTACCTATGGCACGCCGCAGACCGCCGATGGACGCGACCGCCGAAGCTGGGCTGCGGATCTCCGGGCAAGTGTCGACGCATTGCGAACGGATATCGCTATATAAAACATAGCTAAAAAGTACCTTTTTACGCTGGCTATGGGCTGTTTAGTTGATGATCATGCGGCCCAGGCCGTTTTCGGGTCGCCATGGTGTTGCCGTCGGAGCATGGTTTCGCATACCACGGACAGCAGCACAAATGTCTTTGCGGCTGGCAGCCGCCGGGGTGGCGAACCCGCAGGTTCAGTTCGTTGCCGCCGCGATGGGAATGGCTCCGGGCGGCAGTTCGCTGCGGGCGGATTGCGCATGATGGCAGTCCCGGGTGCACGGCGCGGTGCAGGGAAGCGCACACATGTCACCATGTTCTGCGGGGCAGGCGCGGTTGAAGGTCACGACGTGGTCAACCTGTGCACGGATGCCGATCCACTCGCCGATCCGATGGTCATGGTGGCTGGGAACATGGGCGAGAACGGTCTCGCCACTGGCCAGCCGCAAGGTGTACAGGAACTCGGAACCACGAAAAGACTTTCGAAGGATCTCCGCCTTTACCGGTGCATCGTCGTCATGCAGGATGTCGTCTGCCCGTAACAGCAGGTCGCACTGGCCCTCGGAAAAGGCGCAAGGCAGTGGACACTCGGCCATGTCGGTCAGGTCACCCAGCGCAGTCTGCACGACCACGTCGTGGCCGCGTTCCCGGATCGTCGCCGGCATGAATACGCCGTGGCCGATGAATTCCGCCACGAACCGGGTCGCGGGCCGGTGGTAGAGGGTGTAGGCGTCGTCCCATTGCTGCAGGGTGCCTTGGTGCATCACGCCGATCGTGTCGCCGATGGCAAATGCTTCCAGCTGGTCGTGCGTGACGAACAAGGCAGTGGCCTGAGCCTGCTTGAGGATGCCGCGCACCTCGTGCGCCAGGCGTTCGCGCAGATCAACGTCCAGGTTCGAAAACGGCTCATCCAGCAATAACAGGCGTGGCCGCGGTGCGAGGGCCCGAGCCAGCGCCACGCGCTGTTGCTGACCGCCCGAGAGTTCGTGCGGAAAGCGCCGCGCCGAACCGTCCAGGCCGACCAGGGACAACACCTCGTCCACCCGCGCGGCCCGCTGTTCACGTGCCAGGGCGTTCAAACCGAAGGCCACGTTCTGGCCCACATCCAGATGGGGAAACAAGGCGTAGTCCTGAAACACCATGCCAATGCGCCGGTTCTCCGGTGGTAGCACCTGACCCACCCGGCTGACTACCTGGCCGTCAAGGCGGATTTCGCCACCGGAGACGGACTCCAATCCGGCAACGGCTCGCAGCAGGGTTGTCTTGCCGCAGCCCGAGGGCCCGATCAACACGCCGATATCCCCGGCGCGCAAGCCCAACGAAACCTGCTGCACCGCCGGTTGCGACCGGCCGCGGTAGACCACATCGAGTTGGGAGACCTGCAGAAACATGACTCGATTGTAGATGCTTACAATTCTCATTCATTCAATCCCCCGGTCCTCCCCATGCCGCTGCGCCGGCTTCACGCTGCCCTGTTCCTGCTGATCGCGGCATTCCTGTGTCTGCCGGCGGTGGCCTTGTTGCTGTCCTGGCTGCAATGGGACGGCGAGACACTTGCCATCCTGCGAGGAATGGCCGCTACCGTTCTGCCCGACTATGTCTGGACCACGGTTCAGCTTTCGCTGTGGGTTGGCCTGGGCGTGGCGCTGATGGGCGCGGCCACGGCTGCAGCGGTCAGTCTGTTCGACTTCCCGGGTCGGCGCTTATTCGAATGGGCGCTGCTGTTGCCGCTGGCCATGCCGGCCTATGTGGTCGCCTATGCGTACACCGACTTTTTGCAGTTCAGCGGCCCGCTGCAGACGGGCTTGCGTGCGCAATTCGGCTGGGAGGGCCGCCTGCTGCCCGAAATTCGCAGCATCGGTGGCGCTGCATGGGTCTTCACCGTGTCGCTGTATCCGTATGTCTATCTGCTCACCCGAACCGCCCTGAGCGAACGCGCCGCGCAGCTGATGGAAGCCGCGCGGCTGTTGGGTGCTCCGCTGTCGCGGCGTATCCGGGAGGTCGCGTTGCCTATGTCCCGGCCTGCCCTTGCGGCAGGGGTGGCGCTCGCGTTGATGGAGACCCTGGCCGACTACGGCGTCTCCAGCTATTTCGGCATCCAGACCTTCACGACGGGCATCTACAAGGCGTGGTTGTCGATGGACAACCGCGTCGCGGCCTCGCAGTTGGCCACGGGGCTGCTGGTGGTGGTGGTGATCTTGCTGCATCTGGAACAACGGGCGCAGCGGAAGATGCGGTTTGCAACCGGTCGGGGCGGGCGCGGCGGCACCGCTGATGCGCAGCCCGTCCGTCTGTCCAGGCGCGGCTGGCCGGTGGCCTGGGTCCTGTGCGCACTGCCCATCCTGTTCGGTTTTGTGCTGCCGGTCGCCTTCATGGTTCGCCCGCTGGCCGCCGACTGGTCGGTGTTGCCCTGGGATCGGTTTGTCGACTGGTCGTTCAACAGCGTGCGTCTGGCGGCGCTGACCGCCGTTCTGGCGGTTGCCGTGGCGCTGGTGCTGGCGTTTGGCCAGCGCCGCAGCCCCGACCGACTCACGCGGGCGGTCGTCGGGTTGGCGGGCCTGGGTTATGCGGTGCCCGGCGCTGTCATTGTGGTGGGACTTTTGCTGCCGGTTGGCTGGCTGCAGCAGGTGGCGCCCCAGTCCGGCGTCGGCTTGCTTCTCACGGCGACATCCCTGGGTCTGGTCTGGGCCTATCTCGTGCGCTTTTGTGCGGTGGCCCTGCAGTCGGTACAAAGTGGCTACGCCCGCATCCCGGTCAGTCTGGATGACTCGGCCCGCATGCTTGGCTCGGGCGCCGCGGCGGTGCTCGGACGGGTCCATGTGCCGCTGCTGCGCCGCTCCCTCGTTGCGGCGGCGCTGCTGGTTTTTGTCGACGTGATGAAGGAACTGCCCGCGACCATGGTGCTGCGCCCGTTCAATTCCGATACCTTGGCGGTCGTGGCGTTCCAGCTCGCGCGCGATGAGCGGCTGGGCGAGGCGGCCCTGCCTTCGCTGGCGCTGGTACTGGTTGGCCTGATCCCGGTCATTTTGCTCAGTCGCACCCTGCGCAGCGCAACGCACTGAATCGACGGTGGCCGCTTTCCGGATTTCGGGGCCATAACAAGCGTATATTCGCAACTATCGAATTGAACGCTCGCCGGGCGGTCGACCGTCCAGGCAGGGGAACCTCATGGGAAAAACCATTTCGCCGCCACCCGCGCGCTCCGCTTCCGACGACTCATTGGCCGAGACCGATGAGGTTTTCGAGCTCGCGGCCGAGGTGTTTCGTGTCATGTCGGCGCCCATGCGGCTGAAAATCATCAGCAGCCTGTGCAACGGTGAAAAGAATGTCGGTGAGTTGCTCAGCGAGATCAACACCACCCAACCCAACATGTCACAGCATCTCAACACCCTGTATCAGGCGGGAGTGCTTGGTAAGCGTCGTGAAGGCGTGCAAATCTACTATCGAATCATCAATGATCGGGTGGTGACACTGTGCCGAGCGGTGTGCACGCAGATTGCCATTGAAAACGACGTCACGTCGCGCTGAACCCCGGTAGCTGGGGGTTTCCCCGGTTTCAAGGCGGGAAAGCCTCTGATAGTATTGTCAATCTGAATATAACCATTCAGGCATATTAAGCTGGATGCGGTCGGGTTGTGGACTGGAATCGTTCTTTTGACATAGGAGATGCAATGAAAAGCTGGAGACATGGACTGGTACTTGCAGCGCTCACGGTTGCAGCGCCATATGCGTCGGCCCAGGCGGCTGATGCCTTGCAGGTGCGTAACTGGGCCGCCGCTTGCGCCAACTGCCACGGTACCAATGGCGTGGCGCAGCCGGGCATGGAATCGCTGGCGGGTCAGAAACAGGAAGACCTGGCCAAAAAGATGCTTGATTTCAAGAATGGCCGCAAGCCAGCGACGGTCATGCACCAGCTGGCCAAAGGCTACAGCGACGAGCAAATCCAGCAGATTTCCGCCTATTTCGCGGCACTGAAGAAGTAAACCGGAGGAACTACCATGAAACGTCGTCAGTTTGTTCAGACTCTGGGTGCCGGTTCAGTTCTGGGTGCCTCGACCCTGATTGCCGGATGTGCCACAACCGGTGGCAGTGGCGGCCCCCGTGTGGTGATCATCGGCGGTGGTTACGGTGGCGCCACAGCTGCCAAATACATCCGTATGTGGTCCGAGGGCACGGTCAATGTCACTTTGGTGGAGCCCAACGCCAGCTTCGTCTCCTGCCCGATCTCCAACCTGGTGCTGGGTGGTCACAAGACCATGGCCGACGTCACCACGCCTTACGACAATCTGGTCAAGCGCCACGGTGTGCAACTGGTGCGCGACATGGCTGCAGCCATCGACCCTGACAAGCGCGTGGTCAAGCTCGCCTCTGGCCAGGAATTGGGCTACGACAGGCTGATTGTGTCGCCTGGCATCGACTTCATGTGGGAGACCTTGCCCGGAATGTCCAAGGCGGGTGCGCAGGACAGGGTGCTTCATGCCTGGAAAGCCGGCCCGCAAACGGTTGCACTGCGCAAACAGCTCGAAGCCATGCCCAACGGGGGTGTCTATGCGTTGACCATTCCCCTGGCACCCTATCGGTGCCCCCCGGGGCCGTACGAGCGTGCCTGCATGGTGGCCAGCTACTTCAAGAAGGCCAAGCCACGCAGCAAGGTCATCATTTTTGATGCGAACGAAGACATCCAGTCCAAGAAGGGGCTGTTCCTCAAGGCCTGGAAAGAGCATTACGACGGCATGATCGAATACCGCCCGAAGCACGCGGTGACCGATGTCGATGCTGCCACCAACACCCTGAAGTTCGAGTTCAACGATGACTTCAAGCCAGCCGTGGCCAACGTTGTTCCTGCCATGCGTGCCGGTGATATCGCTGTCAAGACCGGCCTGGCTACCGCCAACAAGCGTTGGTGCGAAGTGGACTGGCTTACGTTCGAATCCAAGGCTGTCAAGAACGTGCATGTACTGGGTGATGCCCTGCAGATCGCGCCGGCCATGCCCAAGTCGGGCCACATGGCCAACCAGCACGGCAAGACCTGCGCGGCTGCCGTGGTGGCGCTGCTCACGGGCAAACAGCCGGCCCAGCTGCCCATCTACAACAACACCTGCTATAGCTTCGTCACCGAAGAAGATGTGGTTCACGTTGCCAGCGTGCACCGGTATGACGCGGCCCAGAAAACCATGTTGACCGTGCCAGGTTCGGGTGGTGTCTCCAGTGCCGCCAGCGAGCTGGAAGGCCGCTACGCGATGGCTTGGGCGCGCAACATCTGGGCCGACGTCCTCGCCTGATGCGCCGATAAATTGCCGTCGGTCACAAGCCGGCGGCCATTTTTTTGTTCGTCCCGTTGACTCTATTTTGGATGGCCCTTACCGTGTTGGCATTGACTCCCCCCCAATTTCTGGCCCGCTGCATTCTTGCGGGTTTGACGGCTTTCGCCGCCAGCGCCGTGTTCGCCCAGGCCGACGAGGCACGGGCCAAGAAAATTGTCTCTGGCGTTTGCTTCGTCTGTCACGGTGCTGAGGGGGAATCGGCCAGCGAGGTCTTTCCGCGTCTGGCTGGCCAGCATGCCGAATACACGGCCAAGCAGTTGGAAAACTTCAAGAGTGGCAAGCGCAAGAGCACTGCCATGGCAGACATGGTGGCCAAACTGACTCCCGACGAAATGATCGCGTTGGGCAAGTATTTCGAGAAAAAGTCCCATCAGGCGGAACCACCCAAGGACCCGTCACTCGCCGCAGTGGGTCGCTACATCTACCACAGTGGTAACAAGTTCAGCGGCGTCGCAGCCTGCGCAAGCTGCCATGGTCCCGATGGCAAGGGCACGGCCAGTCTGCCCATGCTGGCCGGACAGTTTGCGTCTTACACCGAAAGCCAGCTCAAGCTGTTCAACCAGCGCGAGCGGACCAACGACAACGCGGTGATGCACTCCATTGCCAGCAAGATGACGCCGCTGGAGATGGCTGCCGTGGCCGAATATCTGAGTGGCAAGTAAACCGACGTCGGCATGACAGACGTGCCGGTGAATCGGTTCCCGTCTGGACTGCTTGCGTCGTCGCGCGTTATTCCAGGAGCTTGACCTTCTTCGGATCGAGCTTGTAGGACCACGGCAAGCCTTCGACCCGCCAGCCGTTGACGACCCGCTGACCTGCCTGCGGACCGCTGCGGGCAACATCACCTTCGTACCCGTCCACCACGTTGTACACCTTGGTGAAGCCGTACTTGGCCAACAGCGTCACGCTGGTCGCGCTACGGGCGCCCGAGCGGCACATCACGATGACCGGGCTGTCCTTGCCCAATTGGCGGGATTTCAACAGCGCTTCCATCTGCTTGACGAAATCCAGATTGCCTTCCATGGAGAAGGTGCTGTTCTTTTCATCCCAACCGGCGGAGTCACCGCTGAAATCCTGGTACGGAATCAGCGCATCGGCCGCCGTGGCCATGCCAAGGAAAGTCGCTTCGGCGCGCGAGCGGACGTCGACAAATGCCACCGCCGCTCCACCCTCGGCTTTCATGGCCGCCGCCTCTTTGGCCGTCAGATATAGTCCCAGAGGGGTTTTTTTGGCTTCGGGCACCTTGTCGGCCTCGATTGCCCAGGCGGCAGGGATGGCCGACAACGCGACCAGTGTGACCAGCATGGTCAGACGGGGACTCGCGTGCAGCAAGGGGAACGCGGAGAATTTCATGGACGGCCTCTCGGGTTGGCTACCGAAGCGCCCATGCCACCGACATAGGCTGCGACTGCGCGCAGTTCCAGCTCACTGAGCCCTTCGGTCACGAAGGCCATGGCACCGGAATCATTCCTTCGCTCTTTCGCGTGAAAGCGCCGCAACTGGTTCTCGACATACTGCGGATGCTGTCCCGCGAGTCGCGGCAATCGGGCGCTGCCCTGACCACTGGCGCTGTGGCAGGAAACGCAGGCGGGGACTTTGGTGTAGATGTTTCCCCGCTCGTAGATGTAACGGCCCACGCCGACCAGCAAGGCGTCGTCCGACGGATGCTGGGCCGGTTTCTGGACTTCGTAGTACGCACCAAGCGCCTGAATCTGCGCGTCGGTCAGCTCGCGGGCAATGGCATTCATCGCGTCGTATTTGCGCGTGCCGGCGCGGAAATCCTCCAGCTGCTTGCGCAAGTACTGCGCGTTCTGCCCGGCCAGTTGAGGAAACTGCGCATTGGTGCTCTCTCCCTGTTCGCCATGGCAAACCGCACACTGGTTTCGGGCGATCACCGACGCGACGTTGTTGCCCTGTGCATGGGCCAAGCCTGCCGCGGCCACGAGAACCCCCAGTACCACCCATCGGGCGAGTCGTTGCGGTCTGCTACTTTGGTGATGTGCCATGCTCATAGTCTCCATGGCAGCACTGTATGAATCCTTATGAAAGAATGTATTGATTGAAGTCAACGTTCGTCCCGGCCTGAGCGGGTCTGGTGGGAATGGCTCACTCAGGTCCGCGAGAGGTCTGCCCAGTTGTCACGCTGGACGGGTTCGCCGATAATTGCGCATTCACTGATATAAAGGCCGACTGTCAGGTCACGTTCGCCGCGCCGCATCGCCATGTCCTCAACGCCGATTCCTCCCCAACCGACATCGTTGCCGGGCAGCCCATTGCGCCGCCGCCTTCTGATGGCAGGCGCGCTTTGTCCGGTGGTGCCGATCGTGGGTGTTCCCCCTGCGAGGGCGGCGGAGCCGGTGTCTGCGCGTTTGCCGGCTTCCGCAAATCTGGCGGCTGAAATCCGTCGCGCGGTAGATGGGGGCTCGCCGCTGGTGGTCATGGTCAGTTTGAGCGGCTGCCCCTTCTGCAACGTGGTGCGTGACAGCTATCTGGCGCCGCTACGACGCGAGATTGGCCTGCCCGTGGTACAGGTGGACATGCGCAGTGCCGTCGCCAGTACCGATGCCAAAGGGGGCCGCACCTCACACGATGAGCTGGCGCGAGGCTGGAAGGTGCGAATCGCGCCGACCGTGTTGTTCCTCGGGCGTGACGGTGTTGAGCTGGCGGAGCGCCTTGTCGGTGGTTACCTGGCCGAGTTCTATGGTGCTTACCTTGAACAGCGCCTTGAGCAGGCTCGCCGGACGCTCAAGGCCTGATGGCGCACCTGTTTTCGCATTTTTTTCGACTGTACCCAGCGTAAAACGGTACTTTTTTGCTATTGAAATAGTATTACTCCCAGATCTCGGCCGCAGCAAGCCGCAGTATCGGGACCATGACACAATGGCAGCCGCCTACCGGAGTGCTGCATGATCCCCATCAAGACCGAATCGGCCTGGAAAGGTACGTCCGACTGCCGCAACTGCGGCATTCGTGACATGGTGCTGTTTGCCGACCTGAACGAGCAGGATTTCGGCCTCATCCACGCGCCCATCGACGATCTGGAACTCCGCGCCGGTAGCGCGCTGTTCACCGAAGCCTCGAACGCGCTGGGGGTGTTCACTTTGCGCACCGGACTGATCAAGTTGGTGCGGGTGACACCCGATGGGCGCCAGCGTATCGTGCGGGTGCTGCGCCCCGGGGATGTGGCGGGGCTGGAAGC
>ERZ761602.2458-NODE-2458-length-28996-cov-5.132718_pt1 | contig 28996 bp, 26 predicted proteins | sample MGYA00512165_ERZ761602 | MGnify/ENA primary metagenome ERZ761602 (study PRJEB28899, sample SAMN02445085) | bioreactor sludge metagenome | biome: EBPR sludge; isolation source: Thorneside wastewater treatment plant | place: Australia: Brisbane, Thorneside...
GGTCGAGCAATTGCTCCAGAATACCGGCTGCCTCGCCTGCCTCCACGAGGTTGCAGTAGAGGCTGTCGAAATACATCGGGTACTTGCGAAATGCTGCGCTCAGGGATGTGCCGGTCTCCACATCGCTTCGAATATCGTTGAGGAGTTTCGTGACGCTGGGGTTGGGATTCCCGCGGCCCACGATATCAAAGGCCTGCAGCAGAGGAACCCCTGCCTTCATCATCGTTGCCAGCTGTCGGGTGAAAACCGCCAGGTCTTTCGTCTTGATCGCCTTGCCGGCCGACATGCGCCTCTTCTTGATCTTTGTCGGCATGATGCCTTGCCGACGCAGGGACGCCTGAACCTGATTTTCACCTGCAGCGCGCAGTTCGCCACGTACCTGCTTGCCGTTGCGGTCTCGTCCCTCCCATTCGTATACGAACTCCTTGATGTCACGGGATGCAGCTGTGGCCATGCGAAATCCTATTGCAGACGCTATTCGTTGGTGACAGAAAGTACTTCGTCAAGAGTGGTCAGTCCCAGCCTGACCTTCAGCAAACCGGATTGACGTAAGCTCCGTACGCCTTCCCTTTTTGCCTGTTCGGCGATTTCGAGCGCACTGCCATCTTTGAGAATGATTCGTTGCAGTTCTTCGGAAATCGGCATTACCTGGTAGATGCCAACGCGCCCTTTGTAGCCATTGTTGCAGGCTGAGCAGCCAACCGCTTTGTAAGGGATCCACGATCCATCCAGGTCCTCATCGCCAAAACCCGCGTCCCGAAGCGCTTCGTCCGGGATGTCTGCCGGTGTCTTGCAGATCGGGCACAGTCGACGAGCGAGTCTCTGCGCCGTTATCAGAATCACGCTGGACGCGATATTGAATGGGGCAATCCCCATATTTCGCATTCGTGTCAAGGTCGTCGGCGCGTCGTTCGTGTGGAGCGTCGAGAGAACGAGGTGTCCGGTCTGCGCCGCCTTGATCGCGATGTCAGCCGTTTCCAGGTCGCGGATTTCACCGACCATGATGATGTCAGGATCCTGTCGCAAGAACGACTTCAAGGCCGCAGCGAATGTCAGCCCGGCTTTTTCATTGACGTTTACCTGATTGACGCCCGGCAGGTTGATTTCCGAGGGATCCTCCGCCGTCGAAATGTTGACGCCGGGCTTGTTCAGCAGATTCAGGCAGGTGTAGAGCGAAACCGTTTTGCCCGATCCGGTGGGGCCGGTAACAAGTATCATCCCATATGGTCGTTCGATCGCCCGTAGCAGGCGCGCCTTTTCATCGGCTTCATAGCCCAGCGCGTCGATACCGACTTTCGCACTGGATGGATCCAGAATGCGGATCACGATCTTCTCGCCGAACAGGGTTGGTAGCGTGCTGACCCGGAAGTCGATGATTCGGTTCGGAGCAACCTTGAGTTTCATCCGGCCGTCCTGGGGTACACGCTTCTCGGATATGTCCAGGCGCGAAATGACCTTGATCCGCGACGCAAGTTTTTCCTTGATCGCGATGGGCGGCGTTGCGATTTCGCGCAGTTCGCCATCAATGCGGAAGCGAACCCGGTAGGTGAACTCATAGGGCTCAAAGTGCAGGTCCGACGCGCGCATGTTGAAAGCGTCCACCAGCATTTTGTGAAGGAACTTGACGACCGGGGCATCGTCAACTTCGGATACGGCTTCTTCGGCCGAGTCTGTATCGGCTTCCTCCAGACTAGACTCATCGAAATCAAAGTCGTTGCCGACGATGTTGTCGATTGACTCTGCGGCCGAGGTGCCGGCGGCCTCGACGAGCTTCATGAGCTTGTAGTACTCCGCAATGACCCATTCGATGCCTAGCTGGGTGGCAAACTTGATTTTCTCTGCCGCCTCCTGGTCAGAGGGGTCAGCCGTCGCCACAATCAACCGGTTGGATTTTTTTGCGAGGGGAATGACCCGATACGCATTGCAAAGCTTGGGGTCCAACAACCCCTTAGGCAGGCGCTGGGGGTCTACTGCTGCGAGATCCAGCAAAGGAACAGAATAGGCGGCCGATACAGTGTGAGCAAGGTCGGATGCACCGACCAGGCCGGAACTGGTGAGCTCAGCCAAGAAGCCGTTCTTTCCAGTTTGCGACTTTCGATAAAGCGCTTCGGCAGACTTTGAATCCAGGCGACCAGCCGCAATCAAGGCATGGGCAATTGCCGGAAGCGAGACTTTTGCTGAGTTGGTATCAACGGCCGCCATGTCGGGGCTACTCTCCCACAGGAATGACAGCGTACATCTTCGCTGATCCGTCTGGCGGTGTAAACGGGCCAACGATGCCGAATGGCAACGGTCCGTAAAAAATGGTCGGGGTGAGAGGATTCGAACCTCCGGCCTCTACGTCCCGAACGTAGCGCTCTACCAGGCTAAGCTACACCCCGCTTGCTACCTGAAGTCAAACCAATCAGTTTCGACGCTGCAGGAGCTGAGCCGCTAATTGTATCAAAGCCTCGGAGTGACTGTTCCGCGGCAACCGCTGCGCTTGGGCAATCGCGCGAGTGGCTTCCGCCTGAGCCGCGCTTCTGGCGGCGTCGAGCGCTCCATTGCTCTGAACGATGCGAACAATTTCGGGAAGTGCTTCTGTTGACCCTGTCTCGATCGCGCTGCGCACGATGGCGCATTCAGACGGCGTACCCAACTGCATGGCCATGATCAGAGGCAACGTCGCCTTCCCTTCGCGCAGGTCATCGCCAATATTCTTGCCCATTTCCGTAGATTGACCGGTGTAGTCCAGAACATCATCGATTACCTGAAAGGCCGTGCCCAACGATTGGCCATAGTTTGCACATGCCTCTTCGACGTCAGGCCCGGATTTCGCCAGAATCGCCGCAAGACGGCAGCTTGCTTCAAAGAGCTTTGCAGTTTTCGAGCGGATAACGTGCAAGTACTGCAGTTCTGTGAGGCTGGCGTCATGCATGTTCATTAGTTGCATGACCTCGCCTTCGGCGATGACATTGGTTGCATCGGCCAGGACTTGCATGATTCGCATGCTGTCCGCTGAGACCATCATCTGAAAGGCCCGAGAATAAAGAAAGTCACCGACCAGCACGCTGGCGGGATTGCCGAAAGTTTCGTTCGCTGTCGCACGTCCCCGCCGCAATGTGGAGCCATCAACGACGTCATCGTGCAGCAAAGTCGCTGTGTGGATGAATTCCACAACGGCCGCCATCTCATGGCGCAAGGCGCCTCGATAGCCCAAAGCTCCGCAGGCAAGAAGCAGAACAACAGGCCGCAGGCGCTTGCCACCCGCAGAGATGATGTAGCGGGCGACGTCGCCGACCAAAGGCACGTCAGAGCCAAGTCGGAACTCGATGACCCGATCAACGCCCCTTAGGTCATCAGCGACAAGGTCAAACGGACTGGCGGGGTAACTGGCAGACGAATCGTTCAAGAGCGGGCCCGAAGCAAATGGAAAATTATAGGGAACCCGTGCCCATTGCCCCCGGAGATTGCCTGTTGTGGCGGAAACGGCCGACTTGCCCTATAATGCGCAGTTCCTCTCCGCTGGTAGGAGGGGTTATCCTGTGAGGTTTATATGTACGCGGTCATAAAAACCGGTGGCAAGCAGTATCGGGTTGCTTCCGGCGAAAAAATTAAAGTAGAACAGATTGCTGCGGACGTTGGCCAGGAGATTGTGATTGACCAGGTTCTCGCTGTCGGAAACGGCGCGGAAATCAAGGTTGGCACGCCCCTGGTGTCCGGTGCATCGGTCAAGGCCACCGTGGTGGCGCATGGAAAACACGACAAGGTTCGCATCTTCAAGTTGCGCCGTCGTAAGCACTATCAGAAACGTCAAGGGCACCGCCAACAGTTCACCGAACTGCAGATCGGTGTGATCACTGCTTAAGGAGCATAGGTCATGGCACAGAAAAAAGGCGGCGGCTCTACGCGAAACGGGCGCGATTCCAAGCCCAAGATGCTCGGCGTGAAGGCGTTTGGTGGCGAACTGATCAGCGCTGGCTCGATCATCGTCCGCCAGCGCGGAACCAAATTCCACCCGGGCACCAATGTCGGCGTCGGCAAGGACCATACGCTATTTGCGTTGGTGGATGGCCATGTTTCGTTTGCCGTCAAAGGCGCACTGAACAAGCAAACGGTCAGCGTGACCAGCGTGACGCCGGCCCAGTCCTGATACGGTAGTGGCCCGTCCAGAGCCCCGCGATGTCGGGGCTTTGTTGTTTGCGGCCAAGACAGTCCCGGGACAACCCAGAAGGAATGCCAGCATGAAGTTCGTGGATGAAGCATATATCGACATTGCCGCCGGCGATGGCGGCAACGGTTGTGTTTCGTTCCGACACGAAAAGTACAAAGAGTTCGGGGGGCCGAACGGGGGGGATGGCGGTCGGGGCGGACATGTGTACGCGCTGGCCGATGCCAGCCTGAACACGCTGGTCGATTTTCGCTATTCGCGTCGCCATGAGGCGGCTCGAGGTCAGCACGGCATGGGCTCCGATATGTTCGGCGCAGCAGGCGACGATATTGTTCTGCGGATGCCCGTCGGGACCATCATCACCGATGCCGAATCCGGGCAGGTTCTTTACGAGCTGCTGAACCCTGGGGAGAGGATTCTTATCGCCAAGGGCGGTGACGGCGGATTCGGGAACATGCGGTTCAAGAGCGCCATCAATCGGGCGCCCCGGCAGAAGACACCGGGCTGGCCCGGTGAGCGCAAGAGCCTGAAGCTTGAACTGAAAGTTCTTGCCGATGTAGGTCTTTTGGGCATGCCCAATGCGGGCAAGTCAACCCTGATCGCGGCGATTTCCAATGCTCGGCCGAAAATCGCCGACTATCCCTTCACGACATTGCACCCCAACCTCGGCGTGGTCCGTGTCGGTCCCGAGCAGAGCTTTGTGGTCGCCGATGTGCCTGGTTTGATCGAAGGCGCCTCAGAGGGGGCCGGGCTCGGTCACCAGTTTCTTCGGCACCTTCAGCGAACCCGCCTCTTGCTCCATGTGGTCGATGTTGCTCCGTTCGATGAATCCGTCGATCCGGTGGCGCAGGCCCGCGCGATCGTCGCGGAGCTCAAGAAGTACGACCCGGCTTTGCACGCCAAACCGCGGTGGTTGGTACTCAACAAACTCGATATGGTTCCAGAAGGCGAGCGCAACGCATTGGTTCGCGACTTCGTCAAACGCTTTCGGTATCGCGGCCCGGTTTTTGAGATATCCGCGCTGACGCGCGAGGGCTGTGAGTCGTTGATACGGTCGGTTTTCGCGCATATTCACGCCATGCACCTCGCGGAGCAAACGCAGGAGGCGGTTGACCCGCGCTTTGCCGGGACGGACGGGCAAGCTGCCGGGGACAGTTAGTCTTTTCTTGATAGCGTTAAAGCACCTTTTTATGCTGGGTATCGATTGAAATGATTCAGAAACCAGGGTTTGACATCCTCCGCAATGCCCGGCGAATTGTGATCAAGGTGGGCTCCAGTCTGGTGACCAATGAAGGGCGGGGTCTGGACGAGTCAGCCATTGGAGAATGGTGCCGGCAGATGGCTGATCTGGTCCATGCTTCCAGGGACGAAGGTGGCGCGCGGGAAATCATCATGGTTTCCAGCGGCGCAATCGCAGAGGGAATGAAGCGGCTGGGCTGGGCGAAGCGGCCGCGGGAGATTAACGAACTGCAAGCTGCGGCGGCCGTTGGTCAGATGGGCCTGGCCCAGATGTACGAGACCAAGTTGCGGGAAAACGGCCTTGGCAGTGCGCAGGTGCTTCTGACTCACGCGGATCTGGCCGATCGCGAGCGATACCTCAACGCCCGGTCAACCCTGCTGACCCTTCTCAAACTGGGAGTTCTTCCGGTTATCAATGAGAACGATACGGTCGTCAACGACGAGATCAAGTTCGGCGACAACGATACTCTGGGCGCGTTGGTCGCCAACCTCATCGAAGCCGATCTGCTGGTTATTCTGACCGACCAGAAAGGCCTGTATACCGCTGATCCCCGCAAAGACCCCTCCGCACAGTTCGTCCATGAGGCGCGCGCGGGAGACCCTGAACTCGAGGTCATGGCCGGTGGCGCGGGCAGTGCGATCGGGCGTGGAGGCATGCTCACAAAGATCCTGGCGGCCAAACGGGCTGCGGGGTCCGGCGCGTCGACGGTGATCGCCTGGGGCCGCGAACCGGACGCCTTGCTGCGTCTGGCGCGTGGCGAACTGATTGGTACGATGCTTGCGGCCCAGACGCCCAAGCAGCAGGCACGCAAACAATGGATGGCCGATCACCTGTCGCTACGAGGGGCAGTGACCATTGATTCGGGTGCCGTATCGAAGGTTCGTGACGATGGCAAGAGTCTCCTGCCTATCGGTATGACAGCGGTAGAAGGTGACTTCTCTCGCGGTGATGTCATTGCCATTCGTGGCCCGGACGGCACCGAGTTGGCCCGTGGCCTGGCCAACTATGCGAGTGCAGAAGCCCGCTTGCTTTGCCGCCGCGCTTCCAGCGAGTTCGAAACCTTGTTGGGTTATGTCGCGGAACCTGAGATGGTGCATCGCGACAACCTGATCGTGCTTCGCTGAGGGCGATCAGAAAACTTACGCTGCTGCCCGTGTTGCCGTATCAAAGACCGTCGCCCCCCGTGCGCGGAGGGTGAAGCAGTGCACGAACGATGGTGGCCGTCTGTGACGGGACCGTCCGCCCCTCGCAGCCGCCAGCGCGGGCAAAGTTCAGTGCATGACGGGCCGCGCCATTGCCCTGCAACGGTGCCCAAACGCTGTCATCGACACGCTGCCACCCACGAATTGGATCATGGCGGGCATAGACCCGGAAACTGCCCGTTGCGCACCGAATGCCCTCATAGGCAACATTCTGTGCGCCGCTGGAGTGGCGCGCGACGATGACGTACCGGACGACGCCGTCCGGGGTTATCGACAGAGTCTGTGGGTCCACACCAAAACGCAATGTCGAACCGGTGGGCGTATCGATCGGTACCAGGCGGGTAACATCAAAGGCTGGTGGCGTGGCCTCGGCTCCATCACGCCAGTCGGGATTCTCGGCGATCAACTGGGCATGGCAGAGGCCACCGGTGACCAACAGGCACCCGAACATCGCGCGAAGCGTGCGGTCAGTGGGAAATTGGGGCACCGTTTGCTTCCGGGGGCGTATTGAGCGGAGATTGCGGATCGGGATCGAAACTGCCACCCGGCGGGAGTTCAAGACCGCCAGCCGATGTCATCCCGACCAAACGGGGACTTTGTCCGTCCCGCGATCGGGGACCGGCGCGCAGGTACCGATTGCGCAGGTCAGGCCTCGGCAGAAAACGCGACAGTTCGGTCAGCGCCAACTGGTAGACGCCGCGCTTGAATTCCACCACAACATCCAGCGGGACCCAGTAATCATTCCAGCGCCACGCGTCAAACTCCGGATGACCGGTTGCCCGCAGATTGAAATCCCAGTCCTGCGCGAGAAACTGCAGCAGGTACCAGATCTGCTTTTGACCCTTGTAATGGCCCCGCGCGTCTCGGCGGATGTAACGATCCGGCACCTCGTAGCGCAACCAATCGCGAGTGCGGGCGACGATCCGGACATGCTCAGGTTTGAGCCCCACCTCTTCGTGCAGTTCCCGGTACATCGCCTGTTCGGGTGTCTCACCCCGATCAATGCCGCCTTGCGGAAACTGCCAGCTGTGGGTTCGGATGCGTTTGCCCCAGAACACCTGGTTTCGTTGGTTGAGCAGGATGATGCCGACGTTGGGCCTGAAGCCTTCCCGGTCGAGCATAATCGAACCCCAAATTCTTGAACTGATCCCATTATGCACGGGGCGCCGCGCACGGCAAGGGGTCGTTCCCTCGTCTGTTTCCCTCACTCGCCATCCTGCTCCATGAAAGCGACCCAGTTCCATATTTCCACCCTGCGCGAAGCTCCGGCGGACGCCGAAATTGTGAGTCACCAATTGATGATGCGCTCTGGCATGATCAAAAAGCTTGGGGCGGGAATCTACACCTATATGCCCATGGGGCTGCGTGTCATCCGCAAGGTTGAAGCGATCGTGCGTGAGGAGATGAATCGGGCTGGTGCGGTCGAGGTCACGATGCCGGTGGTACAGCCGGCTGAGCTCTGGGAAGAAACCGGTCGTTTCGCCAAAATGGGGCCGGAACTCCTGCGCATCAAGGACCGTCACGACCGCAGCTTTGTGGTTCAGCCGACTTCTGAAGAGGTGGTCACAGACATCGCCCGCCAGGATCTGCGCAGCTACAAGCTCCTGCCCAAGAACCTCTATCAGATCCAGACCAAATTCCGCGACGAACGGCGCCCGCGATTTGGTCTCATGCGCGGGCGTGAATTCATCATGAAGGACGCGTACTCCTTCGACCGCGATGCGCCGGCCGCCAAAGCCAGCTATGAAGTGATGGCAAACGCCTATCGGCGAATCTTCGACCGGTTCGGGCTGGTGTATCGTGCAGTTGCTGCCGACAGCGGGGCGATCGGCGGCGATCTGTCCGAAGAGTTTCAGGTGATCGCCTCAACCGGCGAAGACGCCATTGTGTACTGCCCCAACAGTGACTACGCCGCCAATCTGGAGAAGGCTGAAGCCCTTGCCCCGGGCGGCCCGCGACCTGCCGCTGCGCAAGCTTGCGCTCGTACGCCCACCCCGGGCAAAAGTACTTGTGCGGATGTCGCCGCCCTGCTGGGCGTGCCGCTGCAGACCACGGTGAAGAGTCTGGTACTGGCGACCGATGAACTGGGCGCCGAGGGGGACGTGGTCCGCTCGCGGGTGTGGTTGTTGTTGCTGCGCGGCGACCATGACATGAATGAAATCAAGGTCGGCAAAGTACCTGGCCTGGACCATGGCTTCCGGTTCGCCACGGTCGCTGAGATCGAAGAACACTTTGGCTGTCGCCCGGGCTATCTGGGGCCACTGGGTCTGAAAAAGCCGGTGACCCTGGTGGTCGATCGGGAGGTTGCCGTTCTTGCCGACTGGATCTGTGGTGCCAACGTCGAAGATTTCCACATGACCGGTGTCAACTGGGGTCGCGACCTTCCGGAGCCGGACCATGTCGCCGATATCCGCAACGTCCTCGCTGGCGACCTGTCTCCGGACGGGAAAGGACCACTGGCCATTGAACGAGGCATCGAAGTGGGCCATGTGTTCTACCTGGGCACCAAGTACAGCAAGGCCATGAACGCCACGTTCCTGGATACCGATGGAAAACCGAAATTCTTTGAAATGGGCTGTTATGGAATCGGCATAACCCGACTGCCCGCTGCCGCGATCGAGCAAAACCACGATGAGCGCGGCATCATCTGGCCCGATTCCATTGCACCCTTTACGGTCGTCGTCTGCCCGGTGGGAGCGGATCGCAGTGAGGAGGTCCGGGCAACCGCCCAGCGACTGCATGACGAATTGGAGGCTGCCGGAGTCGATGTCCTTCTGGACGACCGGGGAGAACGGCCTGGCGCCATGTTTGCCGATTGGGAACTGATCGGCGTGCCTCATCGCATCACGGTGGGTGATCGGGGTCTTCGTGACGGCGTTGTCGAATACCAGCACCGCCGCGCGTCGACCGCTGAGCGGGTACCGGTGGCGGAAGCGGGGTCTTGGGTCAGGGCGCGCATCAAGGAATGAGGATGTTGCCTGGTGGCGGCGACGGGCCCATCGTCGCCGCGCAAGTGCAAGAAGGGCGCCGGCGGCTTGTTCTTGCATCGGTCGGTTGGATGGTTGGGAGCGCACCGGGGCCGGCGCGGGCCGGCGGGCAACTGGAAGAACCCCTGGCCGATTCGGTGCGCACCGCATTGAGCTCGGCCGTGCTCAACAGTGGCCCGCCCGTTCCGGAGTTCGCAAGCACCGACGCGCGGTTGCGTTACATCCGCTGGCTGACCGCCATGAGCGACCGCCTGCGCCGCCGAAAATCCGATCTGGAAACCCGCACGGAGTTTTTGCAGACCGTGTGGTACGAGACCAAACGGGCGGGACTCGACGAATCGCTGGTGCTTGGGCTCATTCAGGTCGAGAGTGCCTTCCGGAAGTTTGCCGTTTCTCCGGTTGGTGCCCGGGGATACATGCAGGTGATGCCTTTCTGGACACGGGTGATCGGTGACGGCGACGCCAGCAAGCTCTTTCACATGCAGACCAATCTCCGCTTCGGCTGTGTGATCCTGCGTCACTATCTGGACCGTGAGCGTGGCGACCTGTTCATGGCTTTGGGCCGTTACAACGGATCTCGTGGCCGGGCCGAATATCCCAATGCTGTGTTCGCCGCGCAGCGGCAATGGGTGTTTCAGGCCTGAAAGGCGCCGTTGTCCAGGTCCCGCCGGGTCACCAGGACCTGATCGACGCGGTAGCTGTCGACATCCATCACCTCAAATCGCCAGCCGCACCAGTCGACATGGTCGGTTCGTCGCGGCACCCTTCGCAGCATGACCATCAGGAAGCCGGCCAAGGTCTCCACCTGGTCCGCGTGGGGCCATTCCTGTGCCAGGCCCAGGGCACGCTGAACATCCGTCAACGGAGTCATGCCGTCGATCAACCAGGAGTGGATGTCCCGTTGCACCATCAAGGCGTCGTCCGGCGGTGCCACCAGATCACCCATCACGGTGCTCATCACATCGTTGAGGGTGACCACACCGACCACCAGACTGTATTCATTGACGATGACCGCGAAATCCTCGTGAACCTGGCGGAATTGCCCGAGCACCTCACTCAGACTGAGCCGATCGGGGATGACGACCGCCCGGTGCAGCAAGGCCGGGTCTGTCAGGTCGATGGACTGGCCGTTGAGCACCCGCTGAAAAAGGTCTTTGGCATCGACTGTGCCGATCACCTGGTCAACGGCCCCTTCACAAACCGGGTAGGTCGAAAACGGCTCCGCCGCAATGCGGGTCCGCACGATGGCGTCGCTGTCGTCAGAGCGAAACCAGGCGATGCGTTCGCGCGGTGTCATGGCGCTGCTGACGGGGCGGGTGTCGAGCTCGAACACGTTGGCAATGGCCTGTTGCCCCTGCCGGTCGAGGACGCCCGCCTGGGCTCCCGCCTCGGCCAACGCCAGGATATCGTCGGGAGTGATGCGGTCGTCCCGGGTCACGGGCAAACCCAGCAGGCGCAGCAACGCATCGGCAGCCCGGCTATAGAGCCACACCAAGGGGGTCAGCAGGCTTGCGCACAGTTGCATCGGCCTCACCAGCCGGACCGCCAGAGCTTCCGGTTCCGCCATCGCCAGGCGCTTGGGAAACAGGTCCGACAGAATGATGAACAAGGAAGTCACCAGCGCAAACGACACAGCGAAGGCGATGCCGCCAGCCGTCTCAGCGCTGATGCCGGTGCTCAGCAGGCCGGTCAGCACGAGAGGGGAAAACGCTCCATCGCCGACAATGCCGCCGAGGATGGCGACGGCGTTCTGCCCGATCTGAATGACCGTGAAATAGTCCCCCGGAGCTTGTTGCACCGCCATGACCTGCCGGGCGCGCGGATGCCCGTCGTCGGCCATTTGCTGCAAGCGGAGGCGGCGCGAGGCCGCCAATGCCATCTCCGCCATGGACAGAAAGGCACTTGCCGCGATCAAGGCAGCAATCACCAACAGGCTCTGTGTGGCGCTCATGAAGAATGTCGGCGGCCCGCCTGCAAACGACGGACCCGGCGCCCGCGCCTCAACTGGCCGGGCGGAGAATCTGTTGCAGTTCGCCGCTCTCGTACATCTCCATCATGATGTCGGAGCCGCCAATGAACTCGCCCTTGATGTAAAGCTGCGGGATCGTCGGCCAGTTGCTGTATTCCTTGATGCCCTGGCGGATTTCGGCGTCGTCGAGCACATTGACAGTGAACAGAGCACGGGGTTCAACGCCGCAGGCCTTCAGGATTTGTACGGCGCGGCCGGAAAAGCCGCACATCGGGAAGCTGGCGCTGCCTTTCATGAACAACACCACGTCATGGGTTTTGACCATCTGGTCGATACGTTGTTGGGTTTCGCTCATCGCGGACCTCCTTGAAACGAGAGTGGGCAGATTTTCTCACCTTGGGCGCAACCCGGCATATCTCGGGGAACTCTGTGCCTTGCTGCCGGGGAAACAATGTCAGGTCTTGCCCGCGGGAGGGGGAAAACAATATCGAATACATAGCAATGAATGACGATTTTACGATGGGTGTTGGCCGAAACATCGACTAGCCGGGGTCACACCAGCGTCCGCCACTGCAACGCAGTGTTCCGGCCAGATCGGCACGGCTTTGAACGTCGACGAAGCCGGCCCGTGTCAGCATATGAGTCACCGCTTCGGCCTGATCCCAGCCGTGTTCCAGCAATAACCAGCCACCGCCCGTCAGTCGGTTGCCGGCCTGCTCGATGATGGTGCGCAGGTCGTCGAGGCCATCGGGGCCGGAAGCCAGCGCCGCCAGGGGTTCATGGGTCAGCGCGGCCAAATGAGGGTCACCGTCGGCGATGTAGGGCGGGTTGGAGACAATCAGATCGAAGGGTCCGTGCAAGCCCTGAAACCAATCGGCCTGGGCAAAACGCACGGGCAAGCCCAATCGACTGGCGTTGCTGTGCGCAACGGCCAGGGCGTCCACGCTTCGATCCGTTGCGAGCACGATGGCGTCCGGGCGCTGTTGTTGCAGGGCGAGCGCGACCGCGCCGCTGCCGGTGCCCAGATCCAGCACGGTCGGCGAAGGGCGGGGGGGAAGCACATGCAGTGCCCAACCGACCAGGGTTTCGGTGTCGGGGCGGGGGTCCAGCACGCGGGCGTCCACCTGCAGCGTCAACCCGTAGAACTCCCGCTCGCCCGTCAGGTAGGCCAGAGGTTCGCCGGCGACCCGCCGCGCGGCAAGGGCGGCGAACCGGCTCCCGATGACGGCATCAAGCGGGTCGGAGTCATGGGCGATCAGCCAGGCGCGCTCGCTTGTGGAGCGACCCAACGCATGCAGCAGCAGCATGGCGGCCTCCAGGCGGGCCAGGCCCGTCGTTCGGGCTTTTTCGAGCGCGTCGCGTAGCGTGACAGGGTTGTCATTCATGGCACGCGGGTTTCCGTGAGCAAACCGTTGATATGAAAAATATAGCGCGATAGGACCATATTACGCTGGGTATGAACCGAAAATATTGAAAATTCGCGCTTTCGGTCAGTGGAGAGTGCCCACTTCCAGCTCGGCCAGCTTTTCGGCCTCGCGAGCGGCCTGCAGACCGTTGACGACCTCGTGCAAATCGCCTTCCATGATGAAGGACAACTTGTAGAGCGTGAGATTGATACGGTGGTCGGTCAGCCGCCCCTGGGGGAAGTTGTAGGTGCGGATGCGGTCGCTGCGGTCGCCGCTGCCGATCAGGCCTTTGCGCAGTGCGGCGTCCTTGGCGGCCTGCGCGGCGCGCTCGCGTTCCTGGATGCGGGCGGACAGCACCTGCAGCGCACGGGCCTTGTTGCGGTGCTGGCTGCGGTCGTCCTGGCATTCGGCGACGATGCCGGTGGGCAGGTGGGTGATCCGCACCGCCGAATCGGTCTTGTTGATGTGCTGGCCGCCCGCCCCGCTGGCGCGGAAGGTGTCGATGCGCAGGTCCGCCGGGTTGATCTGGACCGCCGAGGCTTCGTCAGGCTCCGGCAGCACCGCCACCGTGCAGGCGCTGGTGTGGATGCGTCCCTGGGTCTCGGTGGCCGGCACCCGCTGCACCCGGTGGCCGCCGGATTCGAACCGCAGTTGCCCGTAGGCCCCATCGCCTTCGATGCGCAGCACCACCTCCTTGTAGCCACCGAGCTCGCTGGGCGATTCGCTGAGCAGTTCGGTGCGCCAGCCCTGGCGCTCGCACCAGCGGGTGTACATGCGCAGCAGATCGCCGGCAAAGAGCGCGGATTCGTCGCCGCCGGTGCCGGCGCGGATTTCCAGGAAGGCGTTGCGGGCGTCGTCCGGGTCTTTCGGTAGCAGCATGCGCTGCAGTTCGTCGCCCAGGGATGCGATATCGGCCTCACAGGCACCGATTTCTTCCCTGGCCATGTTCGCCATGTCGGGGTCGGAGAGCCACTCCCGGGCCGTCGCCAGGTCGGCGTCGCGCTGTTGCAGCCGTTGCCAGCGACTTGCGATGGCAGCGACGTCAGCGTGTTCTCGCGACAGCTTCAGGAACTGCTCCATGTCCGCCATGATGTCTTCCCGCGAAAGCAGAAAGTCGAGTTCAGCCAGCCGCTGGGTGTAGCGCTCAAGCTGGTTGCGGAGGAAGGGTTTCATGCGATGCGATCGTGTGGTGCGAACAGGAAAAGCGCCATGGGCGCGGTGGGCGGCGGGTGGAGCAGGACCGAACCCGCCGGTGCGGTCGAACGCCGCTAACGCTCGCTGCGCAGGAACAGCCGACCGATCGCCTGTGCGGTCTGTTCTTTGTGGGCCGGGTCGGCCGCATTCAGCTCAGCCAGGGCGCCATGGAGCATTTTCTGGGTCAGTCCCCGGGAAAGGGATTCGAGCACGGTGTCGACATCCTCGCCTCGGGCCAGGCGTTTGCGCGCACGCGCGATCTCGGCCGCCCGCCAGGCATCGGCCTGTGCGTTCAGTTGCTGGATCAGCGGGACGGTGCCGCGTTGCACCATCCAGTGCATGAAGCTTTGCACACCGGCATCGATGATGGCTTCGGCCTGCGCGACGGCGGCCTGCCGGTTGGCCTGGGCGGTCTGCACCACATGGGCCAGGTCATCTACCGTGTAAAGGTAGACGTCTTCCAGCGCTTTGACTTCGGGCTCGATGTCGCGTGGAACGGCCAGATCGACCATGAAGATCGGGCGGTGGCGGCGCTTTTTCAGTGCGCGCTCCACCGCACCCAGCCCGATCAGCGGCAACTGGCTGGCGGTACAACTGATGACCGCGTCGAATTCGTGCAGTCGCTCCGACAGGTCGGCCAGGCGCAGTACCTCACCGCCGAAACGTGTGGCGAGTTTTTCCCCCCGTTCCAGGGTCCGGTTGGCGATCGCGATGGATCGGGGATTGCGGGCCGCGAAATGCGTTGCCGCCAGTTCGATCATTTCGCCGGCGCCAACAAACAGGACCCGGATCTCGGTCAGATCCTCGAACAGCTGGGATGCCAGTCGCACGGCGGCCGCCGCCATGCTGATCGAATGGGCGCCGATTTCGGTGGAAGTGCGTACTTCCTTGGCCACGGCAAAGCTGCGCTGAAACAGTTGATTGAGTGTGGTGCCGAGGGCGCCGGCGTCATCGGCCGCCCGGACTGCATCCTTGAGCTGGCCAAGAATCTGTGGCTCGCCCAGCACCATGGAATCGAGACCGCTGGCGACACGAAAGGCATGACGTGCGGCCTGCCCGTCGGCCAGCGTGTAGGTGTAGCTTCGCAGTTCGCCGGGGGTAATCTGTCCGAATTCGGCCAGCCAGTGGACAGTGCGGTCCAGTTCGGGCCGGTCGGACGCGCAATAGATCTCGGTTCGGTTGCAAGTGGAGAGGATTGCCGCCTCGGGGCGACGGTGGTGCGATGCACGCAATTGCTGCAGTGTTTCGCCGAGTCGATCCAGGCCAAAAGAGAACCGGCCGCGCAGATCGAGCGGCGCGGTGGTGTGGTTCAAACCTAATGCCCAGACTGCCATCGGGGCGATTATAAAATTGACCGCGTCAATTCGTTCAAGTCGGCACCGTCGGCGGGGTTGGCGTGCCATCCGATTCGCCGGTTTCCTCAGCGACCCATGGATTTTTCCGACCTTCTCCTCCACGGGCTGGCCTTTGGTGCCCCAGCATTTTTTGTTGCCGGCCTGCTGGCCGTGTTTTCCGGTGTCCTGGGCGCGCGGCGTGCAGACACGAAACGCATCGTTGCCAATTTTGGTGTGAACGCCCTGGTGGGATTGGGGGTGCTCGCGTCCGGACTGGTTTTTTTCGGACGCGACGGCAAGATGGCCAGTTACGCGGCCTTGGTCCTGGCCTTGGGCCTCACACAGTGGTGGCGATCCCGGGCAATTCGTCGCTGACGCGGCTGCAGCGGGCTGCCGCCCCTCAAGCGTCGGCCGGCGCAAAAAGGTCGACGCGATCGGTGATGATGACGTCGGTGCCGAGTGCCATCAGGTGCCGGGCAATCGATTCGTCGTTGACGGTGTAGCTTGCCGTACGCATTCCTGCCCCCTGGACGGCCGCGACCGTTTCGGTGTTCCACAGCGAGTAATTGCAGACAATCGCACAACACTGTAGCGAGCGGGCCATCTCCAGCCACCCGGGCCAAAGGGTGTCCAGCAGCAGGCCGCGCGGCAATTCCGGACATGCCTCGCGGGCACTCGCCAGCGCCTCCGGCCGGAAGGAAGTCAGCAAGGGCGGTACCGGAGCGCCGCGCCACAGGTCTTGGGCAGCGGTTGCCACCGCGTGGCCCGTTGCCGCCTCCAGGCCCGGGCTTGGCTTGATTTCAATGTTGAGGAACAGTCCATTGGTTCGGCAGAAGCGGCTGATTCCTTCCAGGGTGGGAAGAGGCTCGCCGGCAAATGTCCGGGAATGCCAGGCGCCGGCATCCAGCCGGGACAGATCGGACCATTCGCGCTCGCCCGCGTTCCCGGTCGCTTCGGTCGTGCGCGCCAGATCGGTGTCATGCAGCAAAAAAGGCACGCCGTCGCGGCTGAGCTTGACGTCGCATTCGAACATCCGATATCCGTATTGCGCGCCCAGTCGGAACGCAGCCAAGGTGTTTTCGGGGGCCAGTTTGCCCGCCCCACGGTGTGCGACCCAGCGCGGATACGGCCAGACATTCCCGCTCATATCAGGCCTCCAGGCGGCGCCCGGTTGAACGGTCGAACCAGTGCATCCGGTCCGGGCGAGGACATACCCGGATCCGAGCGCCGATTACCGGTGCGCCCTGGTCTTCATGCATGCGGATGATGAGGGTTTCGGTACCGAGCCGGGCATGGACCAGTCGTTCTCCGCCCAGCAGCTCGACCGTTTCAACCATCACCTCCCAGGCGCCGTCCGCGCTGACGTCGATGTGTTCCGGTCGTATGCCCAGGATGCGGTCTTGCGCCAGGCCGGGCGCCTGATTCAACAGATTCATTGGGGGTGATCCGATAAATCCGGCGACAAAGGTGGTTGCCGGGCGAGAGTAGACCTCTTCGGGGGTGCCGAACTGCTCCATCACGCCACCATTCATGACCATCATCCGCTGCGCCAGGGTCATCGCTTCGACCTGATCGTGGGTAACAAAAAGGCTGGTAATACCCAGGTCCCGATGCAGTTTCTGAATCTCCAGGCGAGTCTGAGCGCGCAGTTTGGCGTCCAGGTTGGACAGCGGCTCGTCGAAAAGGAAAACCTTGGGCTGGCGAACAATGGCTCGCCCCATGGCGACGCGCTGGCGCTGGCCGCCCGAGAGCTGGCGCGGCTTGCGGCTCAGGTAGGGACCCAGTTCCAGGATCGCGGCCGCCTTGTCGACGCGGCGGCGGATTTCATCGACAGGCACTTTGGCGATCTTCAAGCCGTAGGCCATGTTGTCGTAGACACTCATGTGCGGATAGAGCGCATAGTTCTGGAAAACCATGGCGATGTCGCGGGCGGCTGGTTCCAGCGAGTTGACAACCCGCTCGCCGATCAAGATTTCTCCCCCTGAAATTTCTTCGAGTCCAGCCACCATGCGCAACAGGGTGGATTTGCCGCACCCTGAGGGGCCGACGATGACCACGAACTCACCGTCGGCGACATCGGCGGTGACGCCATGGATAACCTGCAGCGACTGTTTGCCCTGGTGGTAGCTCTTGACGACGTTGTTGAATACGAGTGAAGCCATGGTGGGTGTGTGATTATTTTTCGGTATCGACGAGGCCCTTGACGAACCACTTTTGCATCAGTACGACCACCAGCGCCGGCGGCAGCATGGCCAGGAAGGCGGTAGCCATCAAGACGTTCCATTCGGTGTACGACTCACCCGAAACCAGCCGCTTGATGCCCAGGACAATCGGATACATGGATTCATTCGTGGTCACCAGCAAAGGCCACAGGTACTGGTTCCAGCCGTAGATGAACTGAATGACAAACAGCGCCGCGATACTGGTCCGCGACATCGGCAGCAGCACGTCCCAGAAGAAGCGCATCGGGCCTGCGCCATCCACCCGCGCAGCTTCCACCAACTCATCGGGGACAGTCAGAAAGAACTGCCGGAACAGAAACGTCGCAGTGGCCGATGCGATCAGCGGGATCGTCAGTCCTGCGTAACTATTGAGCATTCCGAGATCCGAGACAACTTCGTAGGTCGGACCGATTCGCACTTCAACCGGCAGCATCAGGGTGATGAATATGGCCCAGAAAACCAGTGTGCGAGCCGGGAAGCGGAAGTAGACGATTGCGAAGGCCGACAGCAGCGAAATGATGATCTTGCCGATGGCAATGACCAAGGCCATGACCAGGCTCACACCCATCATGGGCAGCGCAGGAGGCAAGGTGCTGCCAGCGGCTGTTTCGCCGCCGAACAAGGCGACCTTGTAGGTCTCCAGCATGTGCTTGCCGGGTAGCAGCGACATAGGTACGCTTGATGCAATCTGTTCGCTGGACTGTGTTGATGCAATGAGCGTCAAGTACACCGGAAACGCGACGACGGCAACACCGCAGATCAGGATAAGGTGGGAGACGAAGGTCAATCCCGGGCGTCGTTCAATCATGTCAGTACTGCACTTTCTTCTCGACGTAGCGGAACTGGACAACCGTCAAGGCAATCACGATGGTCATGAGAACCACCGACTGTGCGGCGGACCCGCCCATGTCCAGCGCCTTGAAGCCGTCGTAATACACCTTGTACACCAGGATGGCGGTAGATTTGCCCGGCCCACCCTGGGTGGCCGCGTCGACAATTGCAAAGGTGTCGAAGAATGCGTAGACGATGTTGATCACCAGCAGGAAAAAGGTCGTTGGTGACAGCAGGGGGAATACGATGGTCCGGAATCGAAGCCAGAAACCCGCGCCATCGATCGCAGCCGCTTCGATCAATGACTTGGGAATCGATTGCAGGCCTGCCAGAAAAAACAGGAAGTTGTAGGAAATCTGCTTCCAGACAGCGGCCATGACAATCAGCGCCATGGCGTGGTTGGAATTGAGCAGATGGTTCCACTCGAAGCCCATGCGGTTCAGAACGAAGGAAACCGTGCCAAAGGGCGTGGCAAACATGAACAGCCACAGCACACCTGCGACCACCGGGGCGACCGCATAAGGCCAGATCAGGAGCGTCTTGTAAATCCCGGCGCCTTTGATGACGCGGTCCGCCATGACTGCCAACAGAAGTGAAACACTCAGACCGATCACCGCAACCAAGAGCGAGAACAAGGCGGTGACCTTGAACGATTCCAGGTAGGTACTGTCATTCCAGAGACGTTTGAAGTTCTCCAAGCCGACGTACTCTGTGGTCGTGCCAAAGGCGTCCTGCTGCAACACACTCTGAATCAGGGCCTGTCCGGCCGGCCAGAAGAAGAATGTCAAGACGACCGCCAATTGCGGTGCGACCAGCACCCAGGGCAACCAAGTGGAGCGAAATCGGACGCGTTTTTCCATGGATTGATTTTTGCCTTGAAACAGAAAACGCCCCGGGGTGTTTTCCGCGGGGCGTCGGAGGGCTCGCCATGGCCGGCGCGCCGGCCATGGCTACCCGTGGACGGTCAGGACTTGTTGGCTTTCTGGAAACGCTCCAATTGCTCGTTGCCCCGTTTGACGGCGGCATCCAGGGCTTCTTTGGCGGTCTTCTTGCCGGACCAGACCTGTTCCAGCTCTTCGTCGTTGATCGTACGAATCTGCACAAAGTTGCCCAGGCGGATGCCACGCGATTTGTCCGTGGTTTTGCGAATCATCTGTTCCACGGAAACGTCTGTGCCGGGATTTTGCTTGTAAAAACCTGACTTCTCAGTCATTTGGTAGGAGGCCTTGGTCAAAGGCAGGTAGCCCGTGCGCTGATGGCTCTTGGCGGCTTCTTCCGGTTTGGACAAATGGGCAAAGAACTGGGCCACGCCTTTGTATTCGTTTTCCTTCTTGCCTGACATGACCCACAGGCTGGCGCCTCCGATCACGGTGTTCTGCGGCGCGCCCGTCACGTCGGGGTAGTAAGGCAGGGTCGAAATGCCCGAAGCGAATTTGGCGTTGCGCTTGATGTTGCCGTACAGGGCCGAGCTACCGGTCGTCATGGCGCATTCGCCGGAGACAAAGGTGGCATCGGCAGCATTGCCACGTCCCTTGTAGACGAAAAGACCAGTGCGGGCCATGTTGGCCAAGTTCTCGATATGGCGGACATGCAAGGGACTGTTGAAGCTCAGGCGGGCATCGATGCCGCGCATTCCGTTGCCTTTGGTCGCGAACTCGGTGTTATGCCAGGCGCTGAAGCTCTCCAGCTGGGTCCAGCTGACCCAACTGGTCGTGAACGGACACTTGTGCCCGGACGCTTTCAGCTTGCCGGCCGCCAGTGCGACCTCGGGCCAGGTCTTGGGCGGTGTGTTCGGGTCCAGGCCGGCCGCCTTGAAGGCATCCTTGTTGTAATGGAAAACGGTGGTTGAGCTGTTGAAAGGGAAACTCAGCATTTGACCGTTCGGTGCCGTGTAGTAGCCGGCGACCGCTGGAACGTAGGCGGCCGGGTCAAAGGTCACGCCAGCTTTCTTCATTACGTCACCCACCGGAACGATGGCCTGTTTGCTGGCCATCATGGTCGCTGTGCCAACTTCGAACACTTGCAGGATGTGGGGGGCATTACCGGCACGGAATGCGGCGATGGCGGCCGTCATCGACTCGTCGTAGCTTCCCTTGAAGGTCGGCACAATCTTGTAGTCTTTTTGACTGGCATTGAAGTCTTTCGCCAGGTCGTTGACCCATTCACCGAGAGCCCCGCCCATGGAATGCCACCATTGGATTTCGGTCTGGGCGTGAGCCGGCAAGGTGGCAAAGGCCGCAAGAGCAACGGCAGTCAGTCTGGTTTTCATGCTGGTATTCCAAGGTTGAAAGGGTCTTTGAGCGTAGGTGTCGTTTGTGACGTTCCTATTACAGTGATGCGTCAGTCGGTTCGCAACAGGGTTTCCATGGGGACCGGTGCGTGTGACCCTTGTCCCTGCCCGACTATGCTGCACTGCGGTACCATCCATGTCCGGTCGCGACCTGACTCCCTGACCGGGCCATTGCCCCGGTGTCCCACTGATGAATGCTCCCATTTCGCTCGATCAATCTGGATCGGCAACCGCAACCGGCGCGCTCCGGTTGCGGGAGATCCCGTACAACTACACCTCTTTCTCTGACCGGGAGATCGTGATCCGGCTCCTTGGCACGCATGCCTGGGCACTGCTGAACGAGTTGCGTGGGGAGCGGCGGACCGGGCGGTCTGCCCGGATGCTGTACGAGGTTCTGGGTGACATCTGGGTCGTGCAACGCAATCCCTACCTGCAGGACGACCTGCTGGAGACCCCGCGTCGCCGACGCCAGTTGGTCGATGCCTTGCAGCACCGCCTCAGCGAAGTGCAGAAACGGCGCACCCCGCAGGACGACCCGTCTCGTGATGCCCTGGTGGGAGAGCTGCTCGATGCCGCGCGATCCGCAGTAGAGCGTTTTGCCCGCTCATTCGATGAAATGGGTGCGTTGCGCGAACGCGCCAGGCGGGCACTTCGGCGCCTGACCTCATCGGACAACATCAAGTTTGATGGGCTTTCGCGGGTCTCGCATGTCACGGACGCCACGGACTGGCGCGTGGAGTACCCCTTTGTGGTGCTGACGCCGGACAGCGAAGCGGAGTTGGCTGCGCTGGTGCAGGGTTGCATCGAGCTCGATCTGACGATCATTCCTCGCGGAGGTGGCACAGGGTATACGGGAGGCGCCGTCCCGCTGACGTGGAGAAGTGCTGTCATCAACACGGAAAAGCTCGAATCCATGACCGAGGTCGAATGGGTTGCCGTGCCAGGCCATGCTGAACCATTGCCTACGGTGTGGACTGAAGCGGGGGTGGTCACCCAGCGGGTGGCCGATGCTGCCGAGCGAGCCGGTTTTGTGTTTGCAGTGGACCCGACCAGCGCGGAGGCTTCCTGTATCGGTGGCAACATCGCGATGAATGCGGGTGGCAAGAAGGCGGTACTTTGGGGTACCGCACTCGACAACCTGATTAGCTGGCGCATGGTGACCCCGGACGCCCAATGGCTGGAGGTGAAACGTTTGGACCACAACCTCGGCAAAATTCATGATGCCGAGGTGGCCCGATTCGAATTGACGTATTTCCAGGCGGACGGACGCACGATGATTCGTTCCGAGCGACTGGATATTGCGGGTCATACGTTCCGCAAGGAAGGTTTGGGAAAGGACGTTACCGACAAGTTTCTCAGTGGCTTGCCCGGAATCCAGAAAGAAGGCTGTGACGGCCTCATTACGAGCGCGCGGTGGCTGGTTCACCGCATGCCGGAACACGCACGTACGGTCTGTCTTGAGTTCTTCGGCAATCCGAAGGACGCGGTGCCTTCGATCGTCGAAATCAAAGACTTCATGTTTGCCGAACAGAAACGTTCGGGGACGCTGCTGGCCGGCTTGGAACACCTTGATGATCGTTATCTGAAGGCCGTCGGTTATGCGACCAAAAGCAAGAAGGGCAACGGCGGCCTGCCCAAGATGGTGCTGATCGGTGACATCGTTGGCGATGACGCCGACGCGGTTGCCCGTGCCACCAGTGAAGCCATCCGCATCGCCAACTCCCGCAGTGGCGAAGGATTTGTCGCCATCAGCCCCGAAGCGCGCAAGAAATTCTGGCTTGACCGCAAACGAACGGCGGCCATTTCCCGCCACACCAACGCCTTCAAGATCAATGAAGACGTGGTGATTCCGCTGCCGCGAATGGGCGAATACACCCTTGGCATCGAACGCATCAATATCGAGCTGTCCCTACGCAACAAGATTCGTCTGTGCGATGCGCTGGATGATTTTTTCCGCCGTGGCAACCTGCCTCTGGGGAAAACCGACTACGCCAGCGAAATTCCGAGCGCGGAGCTGCTGGAAGACCGCGTGCAACAGGCTCTGAACCTTGTCGAACAGGTTCGTGAGCAATGGAGCGGCTGGCTGCGCGAAGTGGAGACCCTTTTTCCGCAGTTGCAAGACCATCGCCTGCGGGCCAGCTGGAAGGCGCAGTTGCTTGCCCCGCTGGAACAGATTTTCTCCGGAGGCGCGTTCGGCCCTATCCTCGCAGAATGCCTGGTCATTCACCGGCAGGTGCTCAAGGGGCGGGTTTGGGTGGCCTTGCACATGCACGCCGGCGACGGCAATGTGCACACCAATATCCCGGTCAACAGCGACGACTACGAGATGTTGCAAACGGCCCACGAGGCGGTGGCGCGCATCATGACCCTGGCGCGCAGCCTGGACGGTGTGATTTCTGGTGAGCACGGCATTGGCATCACCAAACTGGAATTCCTCACCGATGAGGAACTTGCGCCGTTTGCCCGTTACAAGGCCCTGGTCGACCCCCATGGGCGCTTCAACAAAGGCAAACTGTTGCGCGACGTGAGCGCCATGCCCGCGCTCGTGCAGGATGTGTCGCTGCGCCGCCCGGATCTTGCGCATGCCTACACGCCAAGTTTTGGCCTGATGGGCCACGAGTCTTTGATCATGCAGCAAAGCGATATCGGCGCGATTGCCGACTCGGTGAAAGACTGCCTGCGCTGTGGAAAGTGCAAGCCCGTCTGTGCGACGCATGTGCCTCGTGCCAATCTGCTTTACAGCCCGCGCAACAAGATTCTGGCAACGTCCCTGTTGATAGAGGCGTTCCTTTATGAGGAGCAGACGCGGCGGGGTATCAGCGTTCAGCACTGGCACGAATTCGAGGATGTGGCTGACCATTGCACGGTCTGCCACAAGTGCTACACGCCGTGTCCGGTCAAGATTGACTTCGGCGATGTGACCATGAACATGCGCAACTTGCTGCGCAAAATGGGGCAGAAAAGTTTCCGGCCCGGCAATGCGGCGGCCATGTTCTTTCTCAATGCCACCCGACCCGAGACGGTCAAACTGATGCGTACCGTCATGGTGGACGTGGGTTTCAAGGTTCAGCGGGTTGCCAACGATTTGCTGCAGCGGCTGGCGCGCAAGCAGACGTCCGTGCCGCCAGCCACGCTCGGTCCGGCACCCGTAAAGGAACAGGTCATCCACTTCATCAACAAGAAGATGCCGGCTGGCTTGCCAAGCAAGACAGCGCGAGCATTGCTGGATATCGAAGACAAAGACTACGTTCCTATCATCCGCAACCCGCAGGCCACGACCTCCGAGACAGAGGCCGTCTTCTATTTTCCCGGGTGTGGATCGGAGCGACTGTTCAGCCAGGTCGGTCTGGCAACTCAGGCCATGCTTTGGCACGCTGGTGTTCAGACTGTGCTGCCGCCGGGCTATCTCTGTTGCGGCTACCCCCAGCGCGGCTCGGGGCAATTCGAAAAAGCCGAGAAGATCATTACGGACAACAGGGTCCTGTTCCATCGGGTGGCCAACACGCTCAATTACCTCGATATCAAGACCGTGGTGGTGAGCTGTGGCACCTGCTTTGACCAGCTGCAAGGGTACAAGTTCGAGGAAATCTTCCCGGGATGTCGCATTGTCGACATCCATGAGTACCTCCTGGAAAAAGGCATCACGCTACCGGCGGGGCAGGGAGCCTATCTGTACCATGATCCCTGTCACAGCCCGATGAAACAGCAGGACCCGATGAAGACCGTCAAAGCCCTGGTCGGCGAGGGGGTGGTCGAAAGCAAGCGTTGTTGCGGTGAGTCGGGCACGCTGGGCGTCACCCGGCCCGACATTTCGACCCAGGTCCGGTTCCGCAAAGAGGAAGAAATCCGCAAGAGTGAGGCATCGCTGCGTTCGGAGGGTGCTCTGGCGCCCGGCGCCAACATGAAGATACTGACTTCGTGCCCGAGTTGCCTGCAGGGGCTCAGCCGATACCGCGACGACCTGAACAGCGGCCTGCTGGAGGCGGACTACATTGTTGTCGAGATGGCCAACCAGCTTCTGGGGCCCCGCTGGATGCCCGATTTTGTTGCTGCCGCCAATGATGGCGGCATCGAACGTGTCCTTGTCTGATCCTGATTTCGGAGTTTGTTCGTGTCAACTGCTCGCAACCCCGGTCCGGTACCCGAAGCCCTCACCGTTCATGCCCAATCCCGCGTGCTGGAAATCGCGTTCGCCGACGGCGCTCGGTTTCGTATTCCGTTCGAATTGATGCGTGTCTATTCCCCATCGGCCGAGGTTCAAGGCCATGGGCCAGGCCAGGAAACCCTGCAGACCGGAAAGCGCGATGTCGGTGTGACCGCAGTTGAAGCGGTGGGCAATTACGCCATTCAGCCGACCTTTTCCGATGGCCACGACACCGGCATCTTTACCTGGGAATACCTGTACTTCCTTGGTTCAAGGGAGCGGGAGTTGTGGCAGGAATATTTTGAGCGCCTGGCGGCCGCCGGGATGGATCGCGATGCCCCAATGACGCTAAAGGCGGGCCATGGGTGCTCCAGCCATTGAAACGCTATCGAAAACATAGCAATAAACGACCTTTTTACATTGGGTTCAGGTGATTTTTGCGCATATTGCAACAAAAAGTATGCCTGGCGACAGGGTGATGAGCCTTTGGCGGCGCTGCCCGAATAGGATCGAAGCATGAGCACGACCCATTTTGGTTTTCAGACGGTCGACGAAGCCGACAAAGCGCGTCGAGTGAGGGGGGTGTTTGACTCGGTGGCATCCCGGTACGACGTGATGAACGACCTGATGTCATTGGGCCTGCATCGCCTGTGGAAGGCCTACGCGGTGAGTGTGGCCCATGTTCAGCCCGGGCAAGCCGTACTCGACATCGCCGGCGGAACCGGAGATCTGTCCGAAGCCTTTGCTCGCAAGGTCGGTCCGTCCGGACAGGTTGTGCACACCGACATCAATGAAGCCATGTTGCGAACCGGGCGCGATCGTCTGCTGGACGCGGGCGTTGTTTTGTCCAGCCTGGTATGCGATGCCGAAAAACTGCCGTTTCCCGATGCCCATTTCGATGTCGTGACGGTTGCTTTTGGATTGCGCAACATGACCCACAAGGACAGGGCGCTGCGCGAGATGTGCCGGGTTATCAAACCTGGCGGCAAGCTCTTGGTACTGGAGTTCTCCAAAGTGGCCGCACCACTGGCCAAGCCCTATGACTGGTACTCGTTTCAGGTCCTGCCGCGGCTGGGCAAGCTGGTCGCCGGTGATGATGCGAGCTACCGGTACCTCGCGGAGTCGATTCGGATGCATCCCGGGCAGGAAGAGCTCAAAGCCCTTATGAAAGAAGCGGGATTCGGACATGTGGATTTTCACAACCTCACAGGCGGGGTTGTGGCCTTGCATGTTGGAATTCGGTGCTGAGGGATTCTGTTTTCAATTCATCAAAGGAGGCGTCATGAAGGGCCTGTTCTCAATCATTCTTGCCGGTGTCATGGTTTTTGGGGCCATGGACGCGTCGGCCGCCAAACGGCTGGGTGGCGGCAAGTCCGTCGGTCAGCAATCGAGTAATGTGACCCAGCGCGAAGCCGTCAAGACACCTCCGGCGACGCCGACGCAGAACGCAGGTACGAGCGCAGCCGCTGGCTCGCCGGCGGCGGCCGGCGCGGCCGCTGCCGCACCCAAGAAGCCTTGGGGTGCCATGCTCGGCGGTCTGGCCGCCGGTCTCGGACTGGCCTGGCTGGCCAGTTCGCTGGGTTTCGGCGAGGCGTTCGGGCAGATTCTGCTGTTCCTTTTGCTAGGTCTGGTAGTGATGGTGGTGGTTGGCATGATCCTGCGGTCACGGCGCAATGCGGCCTCTCCGCAGGGACTGGCCTTGCAGGGTGCGGGTGGTGCTCCGGCCGGTGCTGTACCCCGCAGCTACAGCCCGGAGCATGTGGGCAATGACGCGTCAGCCCGCCCGTGGGAGCGCAGCAGCACCAGTTTCGATGCCTCCCGATATGCGCCGCAGACCGGCGGCTCCCTCATTGGTTCCGGTCTTGGGGGCTCTCAGGCGTGGGGCGTCCCGGCGGACTTCGATACAGCGGGCTTCGTCACGGCAGCGAAGCGTAATTTTGTGACGCTTCAGGACGCCTGGGATCGGGCCGATATCGCGACACTGCGTGCCATGATGACCGATTCCATGCTGGAAGAGATTCGCGCTCAGCTGTCGGAGCGGGAGAAACAGGCTCCCGGACAACCGAACCGAACCGAGGTGGTCATGCTGGAGGCTCAACTGCTTGGCATATCGGATTCGTCCGGCGAGTACATGGCCAGTGTCGAGTTCAACGGCATGATCCGCGAAGACCCGTCGGCGGGTCCGAGCCCCTTCCGTGAGGTCTGGAATATGACCAAACCGAAGGATGGTTCAGGCGGGTGGCTGGTGGCTGGCGTTCAGGCTTTGCAGTAGGCGCCTCGCTCAGCAGTCGCCCGGCGCGCTGGGCATTGCCGCAATTGCAGGAATAATCGGGGACTATGGCAACACAGTCCCCTTTTTCTTGGGTGTTTCAGGCGGCTACCGAACTGGTCTCTGGGCTTCGCCCTCCCAATTGGGTAACGGACGAATTTCGCAACCGCCTTATTCTCCTGCTCAACCACGTGATCCAGCAGGAGCCCGCGGCGCAACAGCGACTGGCCCGGCAGTCCGGCAAGTGCGTGCTGGTGCGCTGGCAATCGATCGAGTCCTCGCTCAGACCAACCGCAGCCGGCCTTTTTGAGCATTCAGACCAGGCGTCTGTTGTCGACTTGAGACTGACCGTGACCGAAGCCGACCCGTTGCAGTTGGCGCGCAAACTGTTCGATGGTGATAAGCCTGCGGTTCATGTGGAAGGCGATGTTCAACTCGCGGCCGAAATCAATTGGTTGGTGGATCATTTGCGCTGGGATCTTGAAGAAGATCTTTCGCGCCTGATCGGCGATGTGCCGGCCCATACCCTGGGAGAACTGGGGCGAGCGGTGGCCAGGGCTGTTCGAGATTTTGTCCGTACTCCCCGGGGCAGCACGAAAGCGGGCTCATGAATCGGCTTGTGCGGGGCATCTTCATTTTGTGGGTGGTCCTGAGGTTCGGCCTTGATGAGCTGGTGCTCAGCAATGTGCCGCAGGCATGGATTCGGCGTCTGGCACGGATTCTGACGCTTGGACGCAAGCTGGATGCCCCTCGCGGTGAGCGCCTTCGCGAGGCACTCGAACAACTGGGGCCGATTTTTGTCAAGTTCGGGCAGGTACTTTCAACCCGCCAAGACTTGCTGCCCCCCGATATTGCCGCTGAACTGGCCAAGCTGCAGGACCGGGTGCCCCCGTTCAGCTCGGACATCGCGGTAGCAACCATAGAGCGGGCCTTCTCGCGGTCGGTCGCAGAGGTGTTTGCCAGCTTTGACCGGGTGCCCGTGGCCAGTGCGTCCATCGCGCAGGTCCACTTTGCCACCCTCCGCTCTCGGGACGGGAGACTTCGGGACGTTGCCGTCAAGGTCTTGCGCCCCGGAATGCTGGGGATCATCGAAAAGGACCTCGCCCTGATGCGGATGATGGCCTCGTGGGTCGAAGGGCTGTCCGCTGATGGAAAACGCCTGAAACCACGCGAAGTGGTTGCGGAATTTGACAAGTATCTGCATGACGAACTCGATCTGATCCGAGAGGCATCCAGCGCGGCCCAGTTGCGGCGCAATATGCAAGGCTTGGATCTGGTCCTGATTCCCGAAATGCACTGGGACTATTGCCACTCCGAAGTGATCGTGATGGAACGGATGGTGGGTATTCCCATCAGCCAGACCCAGCGCTTGCGCGACGCGGGAGTGGACATTCCGAAACTTGCGCGCGACGGCGTCACGATTTTTTTCACCCAGGTCTTTCGGGATGGCTTTTTCCATGCCGACATGCATCCGGGCAATATTCAGGTCAGTATTGATCCGTCCAGTTTCGGGCGTTTCATTTCGCTTGACTTCGGCATCGTGGGAACATTGACGGAATTCGACAAGGAATACTTGGCCCAGAATTTCACGGCGTTCTTTCGCCGCGACTACAAAAGGGTGGCGGAGCTGCACATTGAATCCGGCTGGGTGCCCGCCGAGACCCGGGTGGATGAGCTCGAATCGGCCATTCGGAGTGTCTGCGAGCCGTATTTCGATCGACCATTGCGCGAGATTTCGCTCGGCATGGTGCTCATGCG
>ERZ761602.2459-NODE-2459-length-28994-cov-5.168285_pt1 | contig 28994 bp, 26 predicted proteins | sample MGYA00512165_ERZ761602 | MGnify/ENA primary metagenome ERZ761602 (study PRJEB28899, sample SAMN02445085) | bioreactor sludge metagenome | biome: EBPR sludge; isolation source: Thorneside wastewater treatment plant | place: Australia: Brisbane, Thorneside...
GCTCTGGCCGAGTCCGGATTCGAGGCGGCGGACACGGTCCAGCGCTTCCTCGTGAGCGAGGCACTCCAGGCCAGGTTACCGGGGCGGGTGTTGTTGATCGACGAGGCGGGGCTGCTCTCCACGCATCAACTCGAGCGGCTCACCGCGATTGCCGAGAAGCGGCAAGCTCGGCTGTTGCTGGTCGGCGACACGAAACAGCACTACAGCGTCGAGCGAGGCGACGCACTCCGCCATATTGTCGCGCACACGCACACGCCCGTGGTGCATCTCGCCGAGGTGCTGCGCCAGCGCGAGGAACCCGATCGCCGGTTGAGCCGTCTGCTCGCGGCGGGTGAGGTGGTGGAGGCGCTCCTCTACGCCGACCGGCAAGGCATGATCCAGGAGTCCGGCGGCGACGAGGCGTTGTTTGCCGCGGCAGCCGAGCACTACGCGCGCAATGTCGCGGAAAAGGTCGAGACGCTCGTGGTGATCCCGGTCTGGGATGAGATCGAACGTTTCAACGGGCACGCGCGGCGCGCGCTCCGGCGGCGGGGCTTGCTCGGCGACGTCGAGGTCGTGCGCGAGGCCGTGAAGCCGCTGTCCTGGACTGAGGAGCAGAAGCAACACTGGGACCAGTATCGGCCGGGCGACCGATTGCTGTTCGTGCGGGACACTCGTTTGTTCCGGCGTGGGACCGCGGCGGAGGTGATCGAAGTGCTGCCTGACGGCTTGCGGGTGCGCGGAGAGCAGGAGCGCGTGGCCGTGATTTCGCGCAAGCAGCGGGGGGCGTTTGAGGTCGGTCGTGCCGACCGGCTCGCCATCGCGGCCGGCGACCGCATTCTGATCCGCGGGCGCGATCCTGAGCATGGATTCGCTAATGGCGACCTGGCGCAGGTGGCATGGGTCAATCCGGCGGCTGACGAGGTCGTCTTAACCGATGGGCGGCACCTGCCGGCCGAGTTCAAGGCCTGGACCTATGGCCACGCCCTGACCGCCTATCGCTCGCAGGGCAGCACGGCGGAAGAGTCGTTGCTGGTGTTGGGTGAAGTCGCTTCGCGGTCGCTGGGGCGGCGCCAGTTCTATGTTGCCAACACCCGCTATCGCGGCGCGCATCGGATCTACGTCACGAGCAAACAGGAGGTTTTCGCCCGGCTCCAGCAGCCCGACGCCGGGCGTGAACTGGCGACGGAGTTCGTCCAGCGCCGGCGACTCACGGTGCGCGAACTGGTTTCGGTCCGGCGTTTGCCGCGACTGCTGGAGAATCTGCGGCAGGCGATCCGGGCCGCGGCGGCGGTGCGCCGCTCGCTCCGTGAAACGATCCGCGAACGAATGGGGGTGTGACATGGAGCCCGTGCGCAGACCGAAACTGTTTTTCGATGAAGGTCAGCATCCGCCCTGCGTGACGTTCGACGACGGCGAATGCATCCGACGGAGCCTGCCCTGGTCGCACTTTCATTCCGCCGACTGGGACTACGCCGATCCAACCGCGATCCACATCGAGATTGGGGAATGGCGGGTCGTTATCAGCGGGCACAATCTCGAAGCGCTCTTCCGCGCCATCGAAGCCGCTCGGCTCGTGCGCATTTGCGTCCACCCGGAATTCGCCGACGACCCCGCGCACGAGGTCGATGTTTTCGTGACCCACATCCGATTCATCCACCAGGAGGCCGTGTCGCCCAAACGAGGCCGCGCAGCGCAACTCCAACTTCCCATCTAAACCGCGTTTCGACGCACGAACAGCAGCAACGAAAAGGAGACACCATGAACTCAGTCGAACATACGCCACCGCAGAACCAAGCCACCCCGCACCGCGTCGAATTCTTTCGCCTGCCGCAGCCTGGCAAGCGCGATCCGTTTTTCGGGCTCTCGCGCGGCTGGTATTACAAGGCATACGCTGCGGGTGAAATCAGAATGGTCGCTGTCCGGCAGCGCGGGGCGCTTCGCGGCGTGCGGCTGGTCGCGTACGATTCGGTTTGCGCCTACATTCGTCGCGCAGCGCAAACCGGCGGCCCCGCGCCGGCTGGCGATAGGTCCGGACCCGATCGGTCTGCGTTCGCCGTTACCCTCGAACGAGACGGTTTACGCGACTGACCAAATGCAGCTCACGCTTGCATGACGCATTGCGGCAATGCAGCATTGCGGCATGACAACGACCATTCCCATGACCAAGCGAGGAAGCCTTACTTTGCCGCCCAGCCTGCGGCGGAAGATGGGCTTGGATAAGATGCGCAATCCAATGCTGCTGGTCGAAGAACGCGAAGGTGGGCTGTTTTTGCAGCCAGCGGTGGCACTGCCCATTCGTGACATTCCGAAGAAGCAAATCGAGGCGTGGATCGCTCGTGATGAGGCGGAGATGGCTGCCTTTCGCACATCGACGCCCAAAGCCAGGAAAAAGTGAGGCTGTTCCTCGATACGAGCGTGCTGCTGGCGGCAGCCGGTTCGACCGGTGGCGCATCCCGGTTCGTCGTGGACGAAGCGGCGACCCAAGGCTGGAAACTCCTGACCGCCGACTACTGTGCGGAGGAAGTGAGGCGCAATTTGCCGAAGCTCGTGCCGTCCGCGCCGAACGCATGGCGGCGCACGATCGCGCCGCGACTAGAGATTACCGAGGTGCGTCTGGCCCTCGACAAGGCGCTGATCTTCCCGAAGGCGAAGGACCGGCCGGTGGTGATTTCAGCGTTGGCCGAGAAATGCGACTGGCTGCTGACCTTGGACGAGACGGATTTTCACGGAAATCTCGGCCGCGAAATTTACGGGATGGGCGTCGCCACGCCGGGGCAGTTCCTGATGGCGCAACGTAAAGCAGGCCTGTTGTAGGGCGACTAGGACGCCGGTTTTTTCGGAGTCGAGGTGACGTCCGGCAGCTTGGCGAGCGCCTTGCGCTTCGCTCCTTCGTCAATGTGCGTGTAATGCCGGGAAATCGCCGCGCTCTCGTGACCGATGATGTCGCGGGCCACGGCTTCGGAAACGCCGGCATTCTTGAGCAGCGAGGTCGCCGTGTGCCGAAGAGAGTGAAACGTCACCTCGCTCCGCACCCGTGCCGTTTCTCGCCCCTTGCCTTGGGCTTTCCATTTTGGCGGACGCGGCGCGGCCAGCCCCGCCGAAACGAGCACGTCATGGAATTGCTGACTGAGGGCCGACGTGTCGCGGTTGCCGGTCGCGATGCGGAACGAGTTTGGGAACAGCGGCGCGCGGGGATCGTCGCCGGCGGGCAAGGCTTCGATGTGTTTCCGCAGGGGGCGGGCAATGGGTATCACCTGGCGGCGTCCGGTCTTGCTCGTGGCCAGGCGCAGCTCTTCGCGTTCGAGGTCCACGTTCGCCCACGTGAGGGAGGCGATGTCCTTGAGCCGTTGGCCCGTGTAGAGCGCGGTCAGGATCATCCCGCGCCATTCCGGCGACGCGACCTCCAGCAGGACTTTCAGCTCATCGAGCGTGAACGGACGACGGTTGCCCTCGACGGTCTTGAGCGTCTGCACCTTCGCAGCCGGATTCTCGGGGATGAGTCCGTCACGCCACGCGGTTTGAAACAGGTTGCGGATGATCTTGAGCTTGTTGTTCGCCGTCCGCGGCGTGGACTTCTCGGCGGTCTTGTCGCGCCACGACGCGACGGTACCCGGGGTGACGTAGTGAAGCGGCTGAGCGGCTTTGTCGCTGAGCCAGGTGCGGAATTCAGTCACGGCGTGCTCGTAGAGCTTGTACGTCACGCCCATCGTCTCGCCCTTCTTGCGCGCGAGCCATTGCGTCACGTAGTCGGCGGCGCTGGGCGACGACAGCGGCTCGCCGTGGACCAGTTCGTGAATGTCAGACAGGACGCGACGGGCCTGGGACTCGGTCAGTCGCCGCCGCGCGGCCTCCTCCCATTCCGAGACGATCTTTAGGGCTTCCCGGCGATTGCTGGTTTTCGTGCTGCGCTGGGTGCGTCGGCCATCGGGCAGCGTGAAGCAGCCAAACCAAAAGGGCGAACGAGGTTTTCTGCGCAGGGCAGGCATTGGGTTTTAGTCCCGCAGTTAGTGGCAACGAGAGTGGCAACGACCACAACCACTTTTTACTGTTCCCAGTGTTGATTTACCTCTGGAGAAAATTTTGTCAGTGGCTGGGAAACTTTTCGCGGGTTCGAGTCCCGTCCATCCCGCCAGTTTCGTAAAACGCCGATTTCGCCCGAAGTCGGCGTTTTTCGTTTCCAGTCAGGGAGATAACGCGACTTCGGTGCGCCGCACGATTCGGCTGCGTTCGGCAGTTTTGGGCCCGATTTGCGCGTTTTCGAGCCACCGCGGAGCCACCGTCTACCGAAAATCCGGGACGCGGTGGCTCGAAAAACCGTGGTATCCTCCGCGCGTGGAAATCACCGGTCCCTTCCTCGACGAAGCGAAGAAACTGAGCGGCCGTCCGGCGTGCTGGTATCTCCGCTACTCCGCGCCGAAGCGGAACGCCGACGGCACCCTCGTCCTCGCCGAAAAGGGCCGTCCCGTCACGCAACGCTACCGCCCTTTCTACGCGACCAAGGCCGAGGCCCTCGCGGACATCCCCCGCATCCGCGAACAGCATGAAGTCGCCGGGTCCGGGCAATTCATCTTCAACCGGCACGCGGCCGACGACTACGAGTCCGCGCTGAAACTGGCCGGCGGCGTCTCGATGCTCGAACTCGCGAAGTTCTGGCGGCTGCACCACCCGGAGAAGCCGAAACGCCGCCTGCGCGAGTTGATGGAGGCGTTCCTGGCCGACGTGAGGCTCCGCCACGGCGACGGCGCACACTACCGGGACCTCAAGTCGCGCGGCCGTGCCTTCATCGCGGCCGGCTTCGGCGAACGCTACGCCGACACCGTCACGCGGCGGGAAATCCTCGCCTACGTGAAGAGCCGAGACTGCGCGCCGCGCACGATGCGCAACCACAAGACGGCCGTGTGCGAGTTCTTCAACTGGCTCGTGCAGGACCAGTTCGAACTCACTGCCAACCCCGCTGCCGGGATCAAGAAAAGGATGCTGCCGAAGGAAGTGAAAAAGGAGATCGAGTTTCTGTCGCTCGACTTCGTCACGCGCTACCTGCGGTCCGCTGAGCGTTAGGATCCGGAACTGGTCGCGCACGAAATCGTGCAACTCATCGCCGGCGTCCGTTCCGACGACGAAATGGCCGGCTTCGATGTCTCGTTCGTCCACCCGCAGAACCGCGAAGTCGTCATTCCGGCGGCGGTCGCCAAGACCGGCGCGCGTGAGGTCATCGACGGACTGGAGGAAAACTTCTGGGCCTGGTGGGCCGCTTATGCGCCCGCGGCAGGCCTGCTCCGCCCAAAGTATCACGGCCCGCGCTGGGAGCGCGTCCGCGTGCTTGCCACCATCGACGACCAGGCGCGCGCCGACGAACTTGGCCGCCTGCCGATCAAGGTGCTCCTCAACCTTCCGGAGGCCCGCGCCGCGCTCCGCCGCTGGCCGTGGAACGCCCGTCGCCGCACCTTCTGCACGTTCCACGTGGCGAAGCACCAGAGCGCCGCGAAAACCGCCCTCATCATGCGTCACCGCGGTTCCGCGTACACGCTGCACAACTCCTACCGCGGTCTCGGTGTCACGCAGGAGCAGGGTGTGATGTATTTCCAGATCATGCCTGCTCCCGTCGCGGCGCCGGTGCGGCCGGCCAAAGCGATGACGGGTATCGTCCGCATGATGAAAGAAGCCCGCGCCCAGCGCACGGTAGCGTTGCCACCTGCAGCGTAACTACCGGCGGGCCAGCTGGCGTAACTCCTTCAGTTCGCGCGCCCGTGCCTCGCGAAAACGACGCTGCCGCTCGGCATTGGTCTTGCGTTTCTCTTCCAGTGACTTCGTCGGTCTACCCGGACGCAAGGAAAGCGGTAGATCAACCGACGGCGTGAACACGTTTCGGCGCTTGAAAGCCAAGGGTGCGTTGAGACGTGCGATGGTGCGCAGCGCAGGCGTCGCACCTTCGTCAAAGATTGGGACTCGGGAAATGCGCCATGGCGCAGACACCCAGTGGGGTGCAGCGATGCCGACCTTTGCGGCGACATATTCCCCATAAGCCGCCAGCCAGGCGTCAGCCACGTAACCGCGGTCGAATCGCGTCCCGAGTCTGCGCGGTTCGTCGGCAATGGCCGCGGCGATCTGGGGACGGGAAGTGACCCGCCGCAGCTCGTGCAGCCAGTCACGCAGATGGCGGCCAAAGTCCACCAGCGACTCGGAACGCTCGGCCACCTCCCCGAGCGATGAAGGACGAAGCGTCATGGACGGACCTCCTTGAGGGCGGCTCGCACCACCTCCCTGGCGGTGGCCGAGAGTGTGTCATGCGGGAAGAACTTGTCGTGAATCGCTTCCGCCCTCTCGACCGAGTCGATCTCCATCTTGCGAACCAGAAAACGAATGTCGCCGTAGTCGCCCGCGTAGCCGGGCAGCGGGGGCCTGCAGGCACGCAGTTTCAGGGCGAGCAGATACGCCGCGGTGGGCACCGAGACGCGCAACCCTTCGCCGAAATCAACTTCGGTGAGCCGACGCTTCGCTTCCTTTTCCGCCAGGAACTGCTTCACGTGATCGTTGAGCCAGTCATCGGGCAGCTCCAGTTCCCGAGCGACTTTCGACGCCAGTGTCCGGGCGATCTCTCCCTGCCGGACTACCGCATCGACGTCCTTGGTTGTCTCTCGCGAACCGTACACGAGCGTGAACACCGCTCCGCCGTACAGCGACAGATCCAGGGTTACGTTCCGCTCATGCGCGAGCTGTCCCAAGCGGCGCAGCGCTTGAGTGATTCTCGTCTGGCTTAAGCCCTCGTATGGCATGATAAAACGTTACGTAACGAGTTATAACAACTCAACTCCTTTCTCGCCCTTTGGAGATGTTCCTCAGGTCGTTTCACTGTTCTGTCCGGGCACGGCGCCGAACGCGTCGAGATCGGCCTTTCGGAAGCGATAGACCGAGCCCAGTCGCTGATGCGCGAGCTTGGCTCTGCCGTCGCGCGCGATGACGACCGCCCGTCGGATCGTGTCGGGGCTGACGCGCAGGTACGCCGCAGCCTCGTAAACGTCCATCTTCGCCGGCCAGCAGTCCTCGCGCGGCCAGCGCCGCCAAAGGGCGTCCTGCCACGTTGCGGACGCCTTGAGTTTGGCCGAAGGCACTGTGGTCGGCGCCGGGAAGTCGGACCGCGACGCTGGGCTGGCGGGAGCCTGGGCGGGGGCGCTCATGTCCGCAGATTCGCGTCCGCCTGCTTCCGCTCATGTACCCGGCGCGCGTTGCGCATGAACCAGGCGCGCCGAGCCCGCTCCCTGAGTTGTAGCAGCACGCGCGGCACGACGTGCAGAAGTTCGGCCATGCGGTGGCGCTGCACGAACTCCGTCGCCAGTTCGCGCTGATCGGGAAAACCCTGGAGCCTTGAGTGGATCGCTTCTTTGTTTGCCACGTAGATGGCGTGCGCCCCGCGATACCGCGTGTTGCCGACGTAGAACTGCTGGCGGGTTAATGCGCGCGCCGCGACTTCGCCCAGGACGAGGAGCGACTCCTCGGAGGTGCTGCCCTGCGACCGGTACGACGTGATGGCGTGGCCGTAGGTCCAGGCGGCGAAGTCCGGTGGCAATTCGTGGCCATCGGTGAACACGATCCGGTTTGCGGCGGGATCGACCATGGCGACGTCCTTGAAGTCGCCGTTGGCGAGTCCGGCTACCTCGCTTTGCCCACGGATCAGCAGCCGATCGCCGGCCGCGACCGCGAGCGTCTGCACGCGCCCTACGTCGAATGCCGCGCGCTGCCGGCGCGTCAGCTTCGCTTCGCGGCCGCCGGCGCCGCGGACAATGAGGCCGTCGCGCAGAACCGCGACGACTTCCGCCGCGGAACCGCGTTTGAAGAACCGGGTGTGCCGCGCGAAGACGAGCCGGTCCCCGACCCGATATTGATCCCAATGTGCCTTCTGCTCGTCGGTCCACGTCAGGGGCTTTACAGCTTCCCGCACGACCTCGACCTCGTCGAGCAAGCCCGCGCTGCGCAACGCCGGACGCACCTGGGCATTGAACCGCTCGATCTCATCCCAGAACGGAATGACGGCGAGTGTCTCAACACCCTTGACCCGGTTGGCGACGAAATGCTCGGCTGCTCGCACGAACAGCGCGTCGTCCGTGCCCGCCTCGCGGATCAGGCCGCGCCGATCGGCGTACGCGAAGGCCTCAGCGGCATCGCCGGATGCCAGCAGGCGGCTGAAGCGCCGATCCGCTTCGTTGCGCTGGCGCAGGACTTCGGCGAGCCGAACGACGGGAGTGCCCGAGTGGTCGATCACGTTGCGCAGCGCGTCACCGCGTTCGACGCTGTAGTGCTGTTTCGTGTCGCCGACGAGCAGCACACGTGCCCGCAGCTCCTGTGCGACCTTGGTCAGATGATCGAGCTGTCGGGTCGAAAGCAGCCCGGCCTCGTCGACGAGCAGCACCCGACCGAACGCCTCGCGTTGCATTGCTTCGCTCGCGAGAAACCGTTGCACCGTGTCGGCGGTGTCGAAACCGCTCTCGACCAGGGCATCGCGGGCCTTGGTGGTCGGCGCGAGCGGCAGGAATCGTCTGCCACCAATGCCGACGTGGACGCCTTCGATGGCCGAGAGGACGGTCGTTTTGCCTGTGCCGGCGTCGCCGACGAGGACACTGACGAAGTCGCGGCTGCTCAGGATCTCCGTTGCTGCCGCGCGCTGACCGGCAGTCAGAGCAGGCGGCAGGTTTGCGGGGTCGCCGAGCACGAAGCGCGCGTTGCGGCCTGACCTCACGCGTTCGACGGTCGCTGTCTCTTCGCGGCGAATCAGGCGTAAGGTGAGCTCGCCGTCTTTCCGAATCGCGTCCGGGTGCGCGTCGAGCGCAGCGCGCAGATCGCGCCAGCGGAAAAAATCCGGATGCAACTCCAGTGCCGCGCCCAGGACCGCGCCGTCTCGGGCGACGCTGGCGCGCTCGAAGACGTGGCGGAGCGCGGCTTCGAGCACGGTCTGCGCGTTGCCGTGCGAATACTGCTCGCGCGACGACAGGGAGCGGGCCTGACGCACGAGCGCGTCGAGCTGTTCAGTTTCGACCGAGGAAAGCTCCGCGCGCTGCCGCGCTCGAACTTCCGGTGTGCTTACCGCTGTCAGTTTATCCGCCCGAGAATCGCGCACGAGGATTTCGACTTCGCGTTTCGTGGGCCGGCGCCCCTTCTCTGCCGCGAATTCGGCCACGAGTTTCTCGACGGCACGCGAGCGCTTCGAGAAGCGCTCGCGCAGATGTTCGACGCCTCGGACCGAGAAACCTTTCGAGTTCAGTTCATACGGCTCGTAGCCGAGCGAACGCAGTCGACTCGCCAACTCGCGGTACAGCACCTGCCGGAGATACGGCGAAGCGCGGAGCATTTCGGCTGGTTGCAGCGCGAACCAGCCTTGGCGGCCCGCGTCCCACGTTGCGTTCGCGAGTACGGCGTGCGCGTGCAACTGCGGATCGAGATCGCGGCTGGCGTCGTGGAGGAATAGCGCGCCAGCGAAATTGCCGGTCAGCCGGAACGACTCCGAGTGCTTCGCTTCGCCGCGGCGCTCGCGGACCGCCGCGAAGCGTTCCATCTCCGCGAGCACGACCTTGACCGACTCGGCGAACGCTGCCCGCACGCGCTCGTCGCCGCCGACCATCGCGAGCACGCTGACGTCCTTCGGCGCGGACAACTGCACGTCGATGAACGCGACCAATTTTTTTGCGCCGAGCGCGGTGAGTTCCTCGCCCGTGGTCGGATGGCGGTTGCAGCGCAGCGCCTCGAACGGTGCGTCGGTCACGGAGCCATCGAGGCCAAGCGCCCGCGCGCCGTCGCCGATCCACTCGCCGAGGACGGCCTGCTCGCCTTCGGCCCAGTAGTCGTTTCGGCGCAGGTGGTGTTGGAGGTAGTTCGATCCGTTGCGAATGATGCCTGCAGTGATCATGCCTACCATCACGGCTGCCCGCAGTCAGTGACTCAACGGACGGCGTCCCCCGAGATCGGCTTATCCGCGCTACCGGTTTCGCGGTAGCGTGTTTTCGGTGCACTCGTCCGGTCCCGTGTCAGTGGCAGCGACGAGCCGGAGTGGTCCGCGGAAGTCCTCCGTGCTTTTTTGGTTACAGACGCAATACCCTCCCGCATTCGGGAGCGCCGATTGATCCAGCCGACAGACCGAAAACTTCCCGCGAAAAGCGCCTCCGCGCACTGCTTCCGGGCATCGAAAAACACACTGGATTCGTTCACGTTTCGCACGAAATCCCGCTCTCAATCGCATCGATTCACGAGCGCAGGGCGGGACAGCGAGCGCACCTGTTGAGTGGGTGGCTCGTCCGCCTCACGTCTCGTGAGGCGGTCCCGTCGGCAGCCAAATGGTACGAGATCAGTCCACCCGGAATCACCTACGTGCCGGGTGGTATCGTCGACGCGCCCAGGGGAAGGCGGGCCGCCGTATCGCGCCAATCGCTTGGATGCGACTTTGCGACCATGGATCGGAAGGCGCGCTCTTGTGAGAGCGCATCATACGGGTCCACGATTGGAATCGCCGGAGATCCAGGAGGTCGTGAACAACGAAGTACTCCTGCTCGGATTTTGTCCGTTGCAATAGGTCTTGGGCGAAGCAAATGCGACCGCTTGCCGAGCATGATGCCCATTTGCGCCGCGTATGAACAACGCGTACCTCCCACGGTTGTGACCGAAGTCTCGACGCCAAATAAGCGATACGCGTCTGAAAAGATTCCATCGATCTGGACGGCACTCGCGTTGAAATCATGGAGCCGCGCACCCACGATGGGCGGCCGCGACCGTCATCGGACGCGCCGCCGCCGCGGTCGCAGGCGGGATCAAACTGACTTGATGCGGTGGTGGAGCCTTATCCCGACCGACGCCTGCTCTTTCCAAAGCGCGCGAACAGAGCCGGCAGCAGGAACAGATTCAGCAGGGTCGACGTCACCAGTCCGCCCAGAATGACGAGTGCCATCGGGCGCTCGATTTCGTTGCCGGGCACGTTGCCCTTCAACACGAGCGGCAGCAGAGCGAAGGCGGCCGTCGCGGCCGTCATCAGGATCGGCACCAGTCTCTCCTCGGAACCGCGCAGAATCAGCGCCGGACCGAACGCCTGGCTCTCCTCGCGCTCGAGATGCCGGTAGTGGCTGACGAGCAGGATGCCGTTGCGCGCGGCGATCCCGAGGACGGTCACGAAGCCCACGAGCGAACCGAGCGACAGCACGCCGCCGCCGAGCCAGGCGGCGAGGACACCGCCGATCAGCGCGAACGGCAGGGTGAGCGCGATCAGCAGCACCAGGCGCAGCGACTGAAAGTCCGCCAGCAGCAGGACGAGAATTCCCGCGAGCGACGCCAGCCCGAGCCACAGCAGCCGCGATTGCGCGGCCTGCCGTTCGGCCCACTCGCCGAGGACTTCGGGGTGATAGCCGCGCGTGAAGTTCACTTTTCCGACCCGCGCCTCGACGTCGCGGGCAAACGCGCCGAGGTCCCGGCCGGATACGTTGCACGTGACGTCGATCCGGCGCGAGGCGCCCTCACGTTTGATCGCGTTGGGCGTTGGCACGATGGCGAGGTCGGCCACGTCGGAGAGACGAACATGGCCGCCCGCCGGCGTCTCGATGAGGAGTTCGCGCAGCGTCGTGTAGTCGGCGCGCACGCTGGGGACGCTCCACACCGTCACTTCGTGCACCTTTTGGTCCTGGTAAACCTCCCCCACCTTGCGGCCGCTCACCAGGGTCGTCACGGCACGCCGCACCTGACCGGCGGTGAGGCCATGCAGGGCCGCGGCGTCGGGCCACAGCTTGATCGTGATCTGCGGCACCAGCGTCTGCGGCTCGACCTTGAGGGCACTGATGCCGGCGACGTCCTTGAGCGCAGCACCGACCTCGGCGGCGTGCCGGCGCAAGACCTCGAGATCGGGGCCGTAAATGCGGACGACAATGCTCGCACTCGCGCCGGTGAGAACCTCCTTGATCCGTTCGCGCAGAAACGTGAGGAGATCGCGCACGAGGCCCGGGTAGCTGTCCACGACCGCCTGCACTTTCGCGATGGTCGAGTCGTAATCCACCTCGGGCGCGAGGCTGATCCACAACTCCGTGAAGTCGGGCCCGACCACCTCGTCGGCGACCTCGGCCCGCCCGATATGCGCTCCCTGGTTGCGCACACCGGGGATGGCGCGCAGATCCTTGCTGGCCGCGATCGTGATGCGGGTGCTGGCCTCGACGGACGTGTTCGGCTTCTCCAACCAGTGCATGAGGAAATCGCGCTCCTTGAAATTGGGGAGAAACTCCTCGCCGAGCCGCGTCTGCCAGACCCAGCCCGTAAACGCGAATGCGACCACGAGCACACCCAGCGCGAGGCCGGGACGGTGCGCGAGCCGCGGCAGGACGCCGCGATACCAGCCCTTCAACGTTCGCGCGAGCCAGGCGTCGCGGTGCGGGTCGGCGTGGTTGCGCAACAAGAGCAGACTCAGCGCCGGCGTGACCGTCAGCGCGACGGCGAGCGACGCGGCGATCGCGAGGATGTACGACAGCGCCAGCGGACGAAAAAACGTGCCGGCCAGTCCGGGCAGGTAGAACACCGGCACGAACACGAGCACGATGATCACGCTCGCATAGACGACGGCGCTGCGCACCTCGAGGGACGCGTTGAGCACCACCTGAAAAGCGGACTGCGGGGCGGCGAGCACCTGGTTCTGGCGGAGGCGGCGCAGGATGTTCTCCACGTCGATGATCGCATCGTCCACGACTTCGCCGAGCGCGATGATGAGGCCCGCGAGGATCATCGTGTTGATCGTCTCGCCGCGCCAGCGCAGCAGCAGGAGCGCGACGGCCAGCGAGAGCGGAATCGCGGTGAGGCTGATGACGGTGGTGCGCCAGTCGCCGAGGAAAAACCAGAGCACGACGACCACGAGGAGGCAGCCGAGCCACAGCGCCTCGGTCAGGTGATCGATGGAGAGCTGGATGAACGTGGCGGGACGAAAGATCGTCGAATCCATGTCCACGCCCGGGAGCCCCGGCTTCAGTTCGGCGAGCACCTTCTCGACGCCCGCGGTGACATCGAGCGTGTTGCCCCAGGGTTGTTTCTCCACGATGAGCAGAATGCCCGGGCCATCGTTGATCACCGCATCACCGATGGGCGCCGGATGACCGATGCGTACGTCCGCCACATCGCCCAGCCGGACCGGCGTGCCGCCGCGAAACTCCACCACGGTGCGGGCGAGATCCTCCGGCGTGGTGATGAGTCCGAGTTGCGCGACACTGAAGCGCAGATTCGGCGTATCCACGAAACCGCCCGCGCTGATGACGGCGGCGTCGCCCGCCGCCCGCGTGACGGCATCGAGCGTGACCCCGGCGGCGCGCAGTCGCTGCGGATCGACGAGAACCTGAAACTGTTTATCCCGCTGTCCCCAGATCGCGACGTTGGCGACGCCTTTTACCGACATCAGGCGCGGCCGGATGGTCCAGAGCGAAAGCTCACTCAGCTCCATCTGCGAGAGTGTCGCCGAGGTGAGCCCGACCTTGAGTACGCGACTGAGCGACGAGTAAGGCGCCATGAGCACGGGCGGCTTCACTACGGCGGGGAGGCGGTTCTGGGCCAGGTGGAGCCGTTCCTGCACGAGCTGACGCGCCCGCAGAATGTCGGTGCCGGTATCGAAAATCATCACCACCGAAGAGAGGCCGAGCACGGATTTCGACCGGATGGTTTTCAGAAACGGCAGGCCGTTGAGGGAGTTCTCCAGCGGCACGGTGACGAGGGCGTCGACCTCCTCCGTGGAAAGACCGGGCGCCTCGGTCTGCACCTCGACCAGCGGCGGGGCGAATTCGGGAAAAACGTCCAGCGGCGCATTGCGCGTGGCGTTGACGCCGGCAAAGAGCAGCGCCGCGGCGACGGCCACGATGAGGACGCGCATGTTGAGCGCCCAGGAGACGATGGCGTTGAGCATGATCAGGGAGCGCGGACCTATTTCCCGGTCATGAACTCGGTGCCGAACAGCTCGGCCGATCCATCCGTGACGATCTTCGTTCCCGCCGCAGGCCCAGTGGCGAGCACGGCGAGATCACCCGCGAGCCGCTCCACCTGAATCCGACGCCGGGCATAGGTGTGCGGCGCGATGGCCTCGTAGACCCACTGGCCGCCGTGGATGTCGTGCAGGACCGCGCTGAACGGTAGCACCCGCTTCTCGGTGTCGCTCTGGGCGAGCGGAATTTCGACCGCGACTCGCTCGCCCGCTCGCGCGGCATGATTGGCGGGAAGTTCGTAGTACCAATCGATCGTCGACGTGAGAGCGTTCGCCGTCAGAGGACCTGCGACCGGTTTGGCCGGCTGGCCTGCGCCGGAGGAGGTGATGCCCCGGATGATCGCGTCGGCCTTCGGCTCGAGCAGCGCAGTCTCCCCGCTGTAGATCGAGACGCGAATCCACAATCGGCGCCCCTGGCCCGCCGGACCGACGGGCGTGCCCAGGAGAGCGCGCTGCGCCCTGGCCGTGCGCAGCGCGGCATCCGCGAGAGCCAGCGTCGCCTTCGCTTCATCGACGGAACGGACACTCCCCGCCTCGGCACTCAGGACCTTCTCCGCCCGATCGAGCGCGATCTTCGCCGCGTCCACCTGCGTCTGCGCCTGCAGCACGCGCCCGTCGGCGGCCGCCTGCAGGTCAGCCAGTCGCAAGGTTTCCTCGAGCGTGCCGCCGAGGACGGGCGCGGTGACCGCTTCGTTCGCCGCCAGCGGTCGCACCACTTCACCCGCGAACAGGCGCGAGGCCGGCACCGCCCGGCGTTCCACCGCCACCACCTTCAGTCGCAGTCGCGCCTCCGCTTCCGGCGTAAGGACGATGGTCATGAGGTCGCCTTCCTTCGACAGCGTTGCAGGAGCGGAGGCAGTGGGCGCGGCATGCACCACGGCGGTGAGCAGCAGAAGCAGGAGAAACAATTTCATGGCAGGCGTGAAAGGAGAACCGGGAGTGGGGTTGGAGGGTTATTGCGCGGGAGGACGCGGACTCGTGCGCCAGACCGACTCGGGCCATTGCAGCGGCCGTTGCACGGCATCTTCCAGCGCGGCGAGCGCCCGGGCCGCGCGGACCCGCGCTTCCAGTTCCGCCCGGGAGTTGTCCGCGAGCTCGATCCGTGCCCGCAACAGATCGAGCCGTGAGGTTTCACCGACCCGTTGTTGTGCCTCGATCGTTTGCGTCTGGCGTTCGAGGTTCTTGCGCATGGCCTTGACGGTTTCCAGATCGCCGAGCGCCGCCGCGTGGTCGGCGACCGCCCGATCGACCTCGGCGAGAATGCGATTCTGGAGGGCGAGAAAGCGGGCCGCGGCCACATCACGTCGCGCTTTTGCCGCCGCGATGGGGCCCTGATTCTGGTGAAAAACCGGCAGGGTAATGCCGATGCCCAGCGACCATTTGCCTTCGCCCTGGTCGAGTTGGTAACCGGGACCGAGAGTAACGTCGGGGTATTGCCGCGCGATTTCTCCCCGCAGCACATCTTCGGCAGCCGCGTAGTGGGCGAGTTCCGCCAGCAGATCCGCGCGATTTTGCGCCGCCCAGGTGCGGGCCGCCGACGCATTGCCCGATTCGGTCGCGTCGGAGAGTCCGCGATACGAAAAGCGCACGTCGCTCACGGCGGCCAGCGGAAGGCCCAGCGCCTGCGCGAGCTGGCTGCGCGCCGTAGTTACCGCGCGCTCGCTTTCGCGCGCGGCAAGCTCCGCCCGGTTCACAGCGATGCGGGCTTGCGCGGCGTGAATCGCCGCGACATCGCCCGCGCCCACCTGCGCCTCCACGATCCGCGCGGCGTCGGCGAGGAGCGGCCTTTGCCCGTGCCACAGGTCGGCGGTCGCTTCGGCCGCCTGCAAATCGGTCAGCGCGCGACGGATGGCACTGCGCACCGTCCAGGCTCGGCCGGCGATCTGAAGGCGGAATGCCTCGGCCCGATGGCGAGCCTCCGCGGTGCGATCGACTCGCTTGCCGGCCGTCTCGACCGGCACGTCGAGCGCATGACCGAGAATCCAGGGTGAAAAGCCGCCGGGGGTGTCCCGGTTGTAGGCGGGTGCAAAGCGAAACGTCGGATTCGGCCGCGCCTTGGCGGCCAGGACTCCCGCTTCGGCCTCGATATATTGGGCCCGTGCGAGATCCAGGTCCGGGCTGAAATACAACCCCGTCAGTGTAAGTCGGGGCAGATCCCATTCTGCACCGGCCGGCTGACCATGCGTGGCGAGGAACTGGCGCAGGCCGGCGTCGTCGAGCCGGCGGCCGTCGAGGTGCGCTTGCGAAGTGCCGGCGTCGACCGGCTTCGGCTGATAGGTCGCGCATCCGCCCAGGGCGGCAACCGCGAACGAGACGAGGAAGACGGGTGATCGGGGCGTCATACAAACGAAGGGAAAATGCGGGGAAGTGGGGCAGCGACAGGACCCGCACGACAAGTCCGAGCAGGTTCGGAGTGTAATCAGCGTCCGCCGATCCCCGCATCTGCGCGATGCGAAACCAGTGGAGAAACCCGGGCGAGCCTTTGCGCACGGATTACAACGATGTAATGCGCATGTCATCGTCTGGTAATCTTTCGTCGAACCGGATGGTTCTGGTTCTTCACCGCCGGCCGAATGCAACGATCGCGCCTACCGTCAGCGCGGCAAAAATGCCGCCGGAGAGAAACGTCACTTGAGGCCCAAAGTGGGTCCAGAACGCGCCCGCCGCCACACTGGCCACCAGAAGCATGACTCCCCGCACCAGATTGACGACCCCGAAGGCCGTTCCTCGCAATTCCACCGGTGCATGGTCGGCGGTCAGGGCGCCGATCAGTCCTTCCGTCAGTCCCAGGTGCAGCCCCCAACCGGCGATGCCGATAAAGATCGGAAGGGGCGTCTGCCCGAAGGCGAGGAAAAGGTCGGCGAGGACCATCACCACGCAGCCGATCACCAACAGGTGCCGGCGAGGCCAGCGATCCGAGAGCATCCCCGCGGGAAAGGCGGATACGACATACGCGAGATTCATCACGACCAGCGCAAGGGGCGCATAGGCGACGTCGAGTCCGGTGGATTGTGCCCGCAGCACGAGGAAGGCCTCTGAGAATCGAGTCAGGGTAAACAACGCCACGATGCCCACGAGGGCCCAGAAAGGCCGGGGGAAACTCCGCCAGCGGAATCCCGCCAGCGGATTTCCGCGCCTCACTTTTAGCCGGCTGGACTCTGGCTCGCGCACGGCGAACACCAGGATCGCAACCGCGATTACCGCAGGGAGGATCGCGAGCCACAACACCGACCTGACCGAATGGGAAAACCAAAGGATGGCGGCCATCGCGACCATCGGCCCGACGAGCGCGCCGACCGTATCCAGGGATTGCCGAAGTCCAAATGCCGCGCCCCGTTGATCGGCGGGGGTCAGGTCTGCGATGAGCGCATCGCGGGGTGCACCTCGAATGCCCTTGCCGATTCGATCGACGAATCGCGCGGTCACCACCATGAGTATGCCGTCGGCGAGCGGGAAGAGCGGCTTCGTGAGCGCGGCCAGCCCGTAGCCCAACACGGCCAGCGGTTTTCGTCGGCCGATTCGATCGGACCACACTCCGGAAAAGAGCTTGGTGATGGCGGCCGCGCTTTCGGCGACGCCTTCGATCCATCCAAGCGTAGCAACGCTTGCGCCCAGCGTGCCGACCAGAAACACGGGCAGGAGCCCGTGGATCATCTCGGATGAGATGTCCATGAAGAGACTGACGAATCCAAGCGCCCACACCCCTGGCGGCAAACGGCGGAGCTTCGCTGCCCGAGTATCGTTCCCCGCGTTGGAAATCATTGCGGTGTCTCCGTCGGGTTCATTTCGCATCACCCGTCGCCGACAGGCTGCCGCCCTTGCACCTGACGTCTCTCACGGATCATCCCGGCCGATCAGATCACGCGCAACACCCGCCGCCAAAGCAGAAATCCGATCCACACGAGCAGCGCCGTGACCAGCGTGTGGCTGAGGTAGTGAGCACCTTTTGCCATCTGATAGAATCCCATCGCTCCGCCGGCCACTCCGCCCAGCACAATCCCGGCAATCTGCCCGCGGCGAGTCCGCGCCAGTCCGCTCAGGGCCACGAGCGCAAACCCTCCGCTGGCATGCCCGGCGGGAAAACTGCGGCCGGCCCGGGCCGGGCGATCCGCCGCCGGAAACGGTTCGATCACGCGCACGTAGCGCACGTCGCCGCCGTATCGGCGGATTTCCGAAGGACTGAAGACGTTGGTCACGGCCTTGACCTGACCGATCGCGGCCGGCACGCCGCCGAGCGTGAGCAGCGCGACCCACAAGTGCCGGCGGGCCGGTTCCGCGAAACGCCCCCGCCACCGCCAGCGTTCCGGCGTGAGCGCGAGCACGAACAACGCACTCCCGAGCGCGATGAGCGCCGCCTTGGGCCCCGTATAGAACACCTCACGCGGCAACGGAGCGTGGGCGTCGATCAACCAGCGGTGCGCCGCGAAATCGTAAAGCCGGTCCTGCACCGCCACGTCCGCGTTCGTCAGCTCGAAAACCGCGAACGCCGCGCACAGCAGCGCCACCGCCGGCCACAGGGTGCGCTCAACGCGGAGCAGCGGCGACATGACGCGGTGCATCGGCCCGGACGATTTCACGCTGGCGGCCCTGCTTGAAGAGCCAGCTCGCCGTCTGGTACGTGGCGATCGCGTCGTCGATCAACGCGGCATTCGGCGCCCGTGGGACGAGCGCATGGGTGGCGGCATTGTAATCGAGCGTGACGGACTTCCGCACCGGCTTCAGCACGCCCAGCTGGCCGCCCGTATACAACCCGAGTTTCTGGTAGTTGCCGATCAGCGCCCGGCCCGGCTGGTCCGCCGGCAGCGCCAGCACGTTGCAGCCGTAAAAGCGACTTGGATACGTCCAGTTGAGCAGGCCGAGCAGCGTCGGTGCGAAGTCCACCTGGCTCATCAGCGCCGTGACGCGGCCAGGCGCCACCTGGCCGCCCGGCGAGTAGATCAAGAGCGGAATGTGATAGTTTTGCACCGGCAGCTCTGTCTTGCCCGCGCTGCTCGCACAATGATCGGCCACGAACACGAAGACGGTATTCCGAAACCACGGTTTTTCCGCCGCGGCGCGCAGGAAGGCGCCGATGGCATAGTCCGTGTACTTCACCGCCCCGGCGCGACCGGAGACTTTCGACGGCAGGTCGATCCGGCCCTCGGGAAAGGTGTACGGCCGGTGATTCGAGGTCGTCATCACGAAGTGGAAAAACGGCTGGCCCGCCGCATGGTCGCGGTCGGCCTCTCGCAGCGTCCAACGGAACAGATCCTCGTCGCACGCCCCCCACACATTGGCGAAGGTGATGTCGGCCGGCGCTACCTTCGTGCGATCGATGACCCGATATCCATTCTCGCCGAAGAAGTGGTTCATGTTATCGAAGTATCCAAACCCGCCGTAGAGGAAGGCGGTCGAGTAACCCTTGTCGCGGAAAACGGAGCCGAGGGTGAACAAGTGCTCGTTATCCGGACGCTTCACCAGGGAGCGTCCCGGCGTGGGCGGCACGGACAATGTCAGCGCCTCCATGCCTCGATCGGTCCGCGTCCCCGTGGCATAGAGATTTTCAAACACCAGACTCTGCGGCGCCAGAGCGTCGAGCTGCGGCGTCAGGTGCGACGCACGGTTGAACGCGCCCAAAAAATCCGCGCTCAGGCTTTCCACTGTGATCTGGATGACGTTCAGCCGGTGCTCCGGCCCCGGTCGCGGTGCCGGCACCATCCGTAACAGGTCGTTCGGGTCGTCCGTGAGCGGGGTCGCGCCGTCGCGCGCCAGGAGCGCGCGCATCCGGGTGAAGGCGGCGTCAATCGGCATCGCCGGATAGAACCGGTCGTAGTCGAGCTGGTTGGCGCGAAACGCGGCGACGAAGGACCAGAGCCCGTTCTTGGCGAGTTCGCGGTCGTAGTTGTTCGCAAAGGCCGGCAGCGCATTCTGGCTCAGGCCGAATCCGAGTGCGACCGTGGCGAGCGCCCAGCCACCCGCGGTGCCCCAGCGGGCGCGGGCGGTTGAGTCGACGCGGTCGAGCCAGCGGCCCACCCATCCGGTGCGCGTGAGCAAAGCCAGCCCGGCGACTGACGCCAGTCCGATCTCCGCTACAATCGCCGGGAGAGAATACGACTCGCGAATGTTGCCGATGACTTCGGTGGTGTAGACGAGGTAGTCGACCGCGATGAAGTTGGCGCGGACCCCGAACTCGTCCCAGAAAAGCCACTCCGCCACCGCACCAAAGAGCAGACCGAAGAGCAGTGCACCCAGCGCGGCGTGCGCGAGCACCCGCCCGGGGCGCCCCGCCAGGACGCGGGTGGGCAGCGCCGCCAGGAGGAAGACCCACGGCAGGGTCAGCCAGAGTCCGGTGGCCAGATCGAAGAGCGCGCCCCAGCCGAACGCGGCGATCAGCCCGGCGCTCCAGGAGACCTCCCCGGCGGACTTCAGCAGCAGCGCGAGACGCGTGCCGGCGCCGGCAGCCAACACGAGCATCAGCGCGAGGCACGCACCGCCGTGGCGGCGTTCGAGGGCAGAGGAGAACCAGCGCGCGGATCGAGTGGCGCCGGCCTTGGCGGGAACTGTGGAATCAGCAGACACGCGGCGTTCGACTCCACGCAGCTCCGGAAGTTAGAAAGATGACCGAGCCGTAATGCGACCGTCATCCGACGTCACTGGGTCGCGAAGCTGAGATGGGCAGCGAGCCACAGGACGAAGAACCATCCTACCTCGGAGAACGACCGCCGGAGCGGCCGCAAACCGACCGTCATCGTCGCGGTATCGGCGTAGCCACGCCACCGGGGCCAAAGCCGCGGCACGCGCGCGCAATAGTCGGCAAACGATTGCCCGAACAACCTCTCTAGGCGGGTTTCCTCACCGCGAATCACGCCCCAATGGTAAGCCCAGAAAATCCCGAATGCGGCCATCGTCAGCGTGGCATGGTGGGTCGCCAGCACGATGCCGGCGACCCCCAGCGACGAAAACACGTACAGCGGATTTCGGCACAGGGAATAGGGACCCAGGGCACAGAGTTCCGCATTCTTGCGACCGGCAATATAGACCGCGCACCACAATCGACCCAGCACCGCCGCCACGACCAGCACGAACCCCGCGCTCGTCTCCGCGGTCCGCATCATGGCGCCGCCCGACGGCTCGGTCCGCCACAAGGCGACCGCCAGCGTGGCGGCCGCCAGGGCTCCGGCCGGTTTGCGCAGCTGTTCGAGCAAGCTGTGCCGACGCGCCGGTGATTCGGTCACGGCGATGGGCAGGGTTCCGCTCAGGAATTGGGACCCGGATCCAGAATTCTCGCTCATTGTGATACCGGTGAGAGTTCCGGGTGCCCGGATCGTTCGAAGCATGACAAAGCTGTAATCCTCCTGCCATGCGTCCGTAATCGCTTCGCCGCGGTTTCCGGCTCGCCGGTCCCCTCGGGCCCGAGTTAAGACCAGACCGATGCGAATTCTGGTCGTCGAAGATGAACGCAAGGTCGCCTCGCTGATCGAGTCCGGCCTGCGCGAACGCGGCTTCACGGTCGACCTGTGCCACGATGGCGACACGGCCTCGCTCCGCCTTGCGACTGAAACGTTCGATGCGGCCATCATGGACATCATGCTGCCCGGCCGCGACGGACTCAGCGTGCTGCGCAAGCTTCGCGCCGAAAAGAACACGTTGCCGGTCATCCTGCTCACGGCCCGTGGCGACCTCAACGAACGCGTCGAGGGCCTGGAACTCGGCGCCGACGACTACTTGCCCAAGCCGTTCTCGATGATTGAACTCGTCGCCCGCCTCAAGGCCGTGCTGCGGCGCCGCACCGGGGTGGGACTCACCGTGCAGCAGTTCGCCGACCTGACCGTCAACACCGCCACGCGCGAAGTGCGGCGGGGCGACGTGCGCATCGAACTCACGGCGCGGGAATTCGCGTTGCTCGAATGCCTGCTGCGCACGCCGGGCCGGGCCCTGACGCGTGTCGAGATCAGCCAGAGCGTGTGGGGACACCAGTTCGATGCGGGCACGAATTTCGTCGACGTGGCCGTGCAGCGTCTGCGGCGTAAGCTGGACGATCCGTTCGCGCGCAAACTGATTCAGACCGTCCGCGGGCTGGGCTACGCAATCCAAGCCGACGCATGAACTCGATTCCGATTCGCCTGAAATTCTCCCTGTGGGCGGCAGGCCTCGCGGGCGTCATGCTCCTGCTCTACTCGGCCGGAACGCTGGCCTTTGTTTATGGGAAACAGATCGACGCCGTGGACCAGGAGCTGGCCGGCGAAGCCAAGCATATTGCCGATCTCGACCGACAGGCGCCGCCCCGGCAGACGGCCGATGAGATCATGCAGCACGAGCCGTGGTTGGCGTACGCTCTTTTCGACGGCACGGGCGCCGCGCGGCGCCGCTCGTCCGGACTACCAGAATCCGTCGCTCAGACGGCGCTGGAGCGCGTTCGTCCCCGCACCGTGCGAACCGCGACCTACAGCTGGCGCATCGGCGCCTTCCGCCAGGGGGACGAAACCATCGTCGTCGCGTACAACCTGACCGAAATTCGCGGCATCGTCGCCAACCTGCTTACCGGCTACGGCCTGACGCTCCCGCTGACGCTTGCAGTCGCGGGCGTCGGAGGCTGGTGGGTCGCCGGCCGGGCGCTCCGGCCCGTCCGCGAGCTGACTTCCGCCGCTGAGCGGGTCCAGGCTGCGCACCTCGCCCAGCGAGTGCCGGTGCCGAAGCCCCGCGACGACATCCAGCGTCTCGCGCTCGTGCTCAACGCCATGCTCGCGAGGCTCGAGGGCAGCTTCAACCAGGCGAACCGCTTCGCCGCCGACGCGTCGCACGAATTGCGCACGCCCCTCACGATCATCCGCGGAGAGATCGAACGCATGCTCCATACCCCGGGACTCGCCCCCGCCAACGAGAACCGGTTGGTGAGTCTGCAGGAAGAGATCGACCGCCTCGACCACATCACCGATCATCTCCTGTTGCTGGCCCGATTCGATGCGGGCCGGGCGGATCTGAGTTTCGCCCCTGTCGACCTTTCTGACCTCCTGCGCGGGGTGTGCGAGGATGCTGAACTGCTGGCGACGGCGCAGGATGTCACGCTGCAGGCGGAAATCGCGGCCGGCGTCACCGTCGCCGGCGATGCCGGTCACCTGCGTCGCTTGCTCCTGAACCTGCTGCAGAACGCAACGCGACACAACCGCCCGGGCGGCGAGGCCCGCTGCACACTTACAGTCACAAAGGGCAAAGCGACAATCAGCGTGGCCAATACCGGCCCCGGCATTCCGCCGGCGATGCGGGAACGGATTTTCGAACGGTTCTCGCGCGGCGACGCCAGCCGCACGGACCGGAAGAGCCATGGCCTCGGCCTCAGCCTCTGCCGCGAAATCGTACAGGCTCACGGCGGGACACTTGTCCTGGGACCCGAACGCACGGACGGCTGGACCGAGTTCATCGCCGAACTGCCCCTCGCCTGACGCGAATCGTTCGAATACCCACAGCGGTGAGCTTCCGAGTGTGCTGTACGGTTTGGCGCGAACCTTACGTCACGAAAACAAGAATGACATGCTGGGCTCAATCGTGGTTGAAACGCAGCCCTGCCGCCAGGGCCGTTCTGCTGTTGGGCGCGTGGGCCACGGGTGAAGGTGCTTTCCGTCTGGCGACCGTGTCCGAGGCGGGGCCGCATCCTCGGATGATCCACCCGGATCATCTGCTTCGGACCGCGAAAGAGGTTCCCGCCATACTGGCCCAACTGCATCTCGACGCGCGGGCGCAGTGCAACCGGGCAAGAACAGTGCCACGACTCGGCGTGAAAGCGTATCCATTTTATGGATTTTCGATGCCCAAACGGCACCGGGTTTCGCTCCCTCGAATTTCGGCGCCGGGCGGCTTTCCTGTCCGCCACCGCCGAGCCACCAAAGGTAAATTTTAGGAGCTAAGTCTCTGATTTTCGTCTGACCGAAAAAGGGTTCGAGTCCCGTCCATCCCGCCATTTTGAAAACCCGTTAACGCTTAAACGTTAGCGGGTTTTCTGTTTCAAAAAGTTGCTCGAGTGGCAACGAGAGTGGCAACACGTTCACCTTTGTTGATGGGTGTTTGTGGATACGCTTCCGCGAAAACGGGCTGACGTTTTGATCGTCAACGTGCCCTAACAACGAGAGCCCTAGCCGCCACAAGCGAGTGCGAGATCGAGTGCCAGAGACTGCTCGCGAACCGGTCAAAAAGGTTACCTGACCGCCTCGAATTCCACGCTTCCAGTCACATGAGATAAGATGTCACAACTGCAGGTTGTGCTTCAATAGACCTGAGGTAATAGAAGCACAAATCGTATTTGTGCTTGCATTGCTGCGGGGAATGGTCTTCTTCTTCATCGCACTCCGCGAAAAAGCCCTGACCACGTAAGTAGCCAGAGCTTTCCACGCGGACCGCCTTTTGAGCGGGCTCACGCTGTCGTAGGCCTATAGCTTCGCTCAATTGGCGGTGGATTCAAGGGGAATGTGCCCGCCCCTGTTTAAGTCAGCGATACCGCATATGAGTAAACCGCAGGATAGAACCGTATACCGCCGCTCCGATGGGCTGTGGGCCAATCAACGTCACGACGCCGACCGCCCTTCTAGCGTGCATCGCACGCAAAAGGAAGCGATCGATGCCGCGACCGAGAACCTCCGTAATCAAGGCGGCGGTGAACTCACCGTGATGGGCGAAGATGGCAAGATTCGCTCGAAGGATACTATCGCCCCGGGCAACGACCCGCGGTCGATCCGCGACACCGAGCACTAAGCTCGTTTCACGGTGAAACCAGCGCAGGTCAAACTGGGCGAGGTCGCCGCCGTGCAGCTCGGCATCACGTTTCGTGGTGCCGACGCTGCCCGGCACGATCCCGACGGCACCCATCAGATCATTCGCATTGGAGATATTTCCGAGGACGGCGATATCCGCCACGGTGAGCCCAACCTTGTGCGGCTCGACGACGCGAGCATAGCTCGCGGCGAACTTCGCGACGGTGACGTGTTGGTGGCCGCTCGCGGCACACGGATGACGGCAGCTGTTTTCGATGGTTCGTTTGCCGCAGTGGTTGGAAGCCAGTTCTGCATCGTGCGGCCGAATGCCGACCGACTGCTGCCAGACTACTTGCGCTGGTTTCTTAATCTTCCCGCGACGCAGGAAAACCTGCTCTCCCGTGCACGCGGCTCCTATGTCCGTTCTCTTCCTTCCAGTGCCTTGGCCGATCTTGAAATTCGTATCCCGTCAATCGCACGTCAGCGCGCCATCGCGAAAATCCATGAACTGCGATTGCGCGAAAAACACTTGATGAGCCAGCTCGCCGAACGCCGCGCACTCCTCATCGATCGCACCCTTTTTCAGTCTCTCGAACCGTAAGCCTCGAACCCATTTTCGATATGCCGTCCGTCAATCAATCCGAAATCAACAATGTTGCGTGGAGAGCCTGCGACACCTTCCGCGGCACGCTCGATCCGTCGGACTACAAGAACTACATTCTTGTTACCCTCTTCCTCAAATACATCAGCGACGTCATTAAGGATCACCGTGCCGCCTATCTTGCCGAATACAAGGGAGACCAAGCGCGCGTCGCTCGCCGCCTCGCCCGCGAGCGTTTCCTCCTGCCGGACGGAGCCGACTTCGACAGCCTCTACGCTCAGCGCAACGAGGCCGACATCGGCGAGCGCATCAACCTCGCTCTCGAGAAGATCGAGGAGGCTAACAAAACCAAACTCGAAGGCGTCTTCCGCGAGGTTGATTTCAATTCCGAGGGCAAGCTCGGCCAGACCAAGGAACGCAACACGCGAATCAAGGGCCTGCTCGAAGTTTTTGCCGATCCACGTCTCGACCTCCGTCCTTCCAAAGTCGGCGACGAGGACGTGATCGGCAACGTTTACGAATACCTGCTGGAACGTTTCGCCTCCGACGCCGGCAAGAAAGCCGGCGAGTTTTACACCCCCGGCCAGGTGTCCACACTACTTGCGCGCCTGCTCAAGCCCAAGAAAGGCGACACCATCTGCGATCCTGCGTGCGGCTCCGGTTCGCTCCTGATCAAAGTCGGTCGCCAGGCCGACAAGCGCGACTTCGCTCTCTTCGGTCAGGAAAGCAACGGCACGACGCACGCGCTCTGCCGCATGAACATGTTTCTGCACGGCATGGACAGCTTCCGGATTGAGTGGGGCGACACTCTCCGCAATCCCCGGCTTGTCGAGGGTGACCGGCTCATGCAGTTCGACGTCGTCGTCGCCAATCCACCGTTTTCTCTCGACCAGTGGGGCATTGAAGAAGCTGAGGCGGACCCGTTCCGTCGTTATCACCGTGGTCTGCCGCCCAAGAGCAAGGGTGATTATGCTTTCATTACGCACATGATCGAGACCGCGCGCGCGCGCACCGGTCGCGTTGGCGTCGTGGTGCCGCACGGCGTGCTCTTCCGCGGCGGCGCCGAGGGCCGCATTCGCCAAAAGCTCATCGAGGACAACCTCCTCGAAGCCGTCATCGGCCTACCTGCCAATCTCTTCTTCGGCACAGGTATCCCCGCCGCCATCCTTCTCTTCAACAAGGGCAAGGCCAACGGCGATGTGCTTTTCATCGACGCGGCCCGCGAGTTCGCCGATGCCAAAAACCAAAACGTCCTCACCGACGCGCACCTGGACAAGATCGTCGCCACATACGAGGACTTTGAAAGTGTCGATAAGTATGCTTATCGCGCTTCCGCGCAGGAGATCGCCGACAACGACTACAATCTCAACATTCCGCGCTACGTTGATACCTTCGAGGAAGAGGCCACAATTGATTTAGGTGCTGTGAAGGCGGAAATCGCCCAACTCGAAGGCGAACTCGCGAGCGTTCGCAAGAAGATGGATGGCTATCTGAAGGAGCTGGGGCTATGAGAAACCGGCGGCCAGTTTCGGAATGGGCTAAGGTGCAGTTAGGAGACGTCGCTAAGGTCATAAACGGGCGTCCATTTAAGCCGCATCAATGGTCTGACCGTGGGTTACCTATCATAAGAATCCAAAATCTTAACGGGTCGAACGACTTTAATTATTACAACGGCAGCTTCGATCCCAAGTTGCTAGTGACGCCTGGCACACTGCTCTTCGCTTGGTCAGGCAGCAAAGGATCGTCGTTTGGGCCCCACTTTTGGAGGAGACCGGAGAATGGTCTTCTCAATTATCATACTTGGAAGCTCGAGCCATCTAGCAAAGTCGATCAAAGATATCTTTATCAGAGCCTAAAGAAACTCACGAAGGAAATCGAAGGAAAGGCTCATGGGGCTGCAGGTCTTGTTCATATCCAAAAAGGCTGGATGGAGAGCTGGATGCTCAATTTGCCAACTTTGGCTGAGCAGCGGGAAATCGCCGCTATCCTTGGCACGTGGGATGAGGCTCTGGATAAACTCGATACTTTAATCGCTGCCAAAGACCGCCGAAAACAGGCGCTCCTGCAGCAACTCCTTACCGTAGCTGCGCAGAAGGTCGGTCATGGTCATGCACGTCACCGTCTCGGCGTTCTCGTTGAACGCGTCACACGCAAAAACGCCGTCGGTAACGACAACGTTCTGACCATTTCTGCTCAACAGGGGCTCATCAATCAGCGAGAGTATTTCAATAGGAATGTCGCGGGCGCGGATCTTTCCGGCTACTATCTTCTGCGGAGAGGTGAGTTTGCCTACAACCGTAGTTCCTCGATTGGCTTCCCTTATGGCGCGATCAAGAGGCTCGATCACTACGACTCAGGAATCGTCTCCACTCTCTATTTGTGCTTTCGTATTAAGGATGATGCTGAGGTTTCGTCCGACTACCTCACTCACTACTTGGACGGAGGATTTCTCAACCCCGGCTTACGCTCGATTGCAAAAGAGGGAGCACGCGCGCACGGCCTGCTGAACGTGACCGCAGACGAATTCTTCGACCTGGACGTTTTCATTCCACCTCTGGTCCTGCAAAAAAAGATCGCTGCCATCCTGGGCAGCGCCGAGTCGGAACTCCGCCTCCTCCGTCAGCAACGCGCCGCGCTCGATCAGCAAAAGCGAGGCCTGATGCAGATTCTGCTCACCGGCCAAAAACGTGTTCGCGTCTGAAATTTAACGTTAAATTTCTGTCGTTCATGTCGCTGTCAGTCAGTCACGCCGCCGGCACCGGGGGTTCGAATCTCCCTCCCGCCACCATGCGCATTGACATGCGCATGGTATGCGCATTCATTACGCAATCATCCCCGAACGTGTGCCGGACTTTGTTGCCGTGCCATGTCGGCCCCCCGCAGGTTCCGACCTGCGGGCTTTTTTGTGCCTGAATCGGACGACCGATGACGACGTCCGCTCCTCGTGCGATGTTTTTTGTGGATGGGTTCAACCTCTACCACTCCATCGAGCGCGCCCAGCGGGCGGCACCAACTCTCGCCCATAAGTGGCTCGATCTCGGGGCGCTTGCTCGGGCCAATCTCCTTTCGCTCGGTCCGACCGAAGTTCTAGTAGGGGTTCACTATTTCACCGCCTATGCCGACCATCTGGCGCTGACCAACCCCGACAAAGTCGCCCGGCATCGGGCCTACGTCCGCGCGCTTACAGCGTCTGGGGTCATGGCGCATTTCGGGCATTTCAAGCCCAAGGACACGTGGATCGAATCGTTGCAGGCTTATCACCGCATCTGGCAGGAGAAAGCAACGGATGTCAGCATCGTCTCCGAACTGTTCCGGCAGGCCCATCTCGATGCCTTCGATGTCGCCGTGATCGTGTCTGGCGATGCCGACTACGCGCCGGCCGTGCCCGTTTTCCGCGAACTGTTTCCCCAAAAGCGACTGGTGTTCGGATTTCCCTTCGACCGGAAAAACCGGGAGCTGGATCGCCTCGCCCCTGAGTCCTTCACCTTCGGTAAAGAGGCCTACGCTGCGAATCAATTTCCCGAAGCCGTCCGCCTGCCCAGCGGAAAGTTCGTCGTGTGTCCACTTGCGTGGCGTGTCGCAACTCCACCCCCCGCCGCCCCATGAGTGCCGTCCCCAATTTCCTCGAATCCCATGTCAGCCAGATTCCGGCAATCCAGTTTCTCCAGCAACTCGGCTTCGCCTACCTGAGCCCCGAGGACGTGGCGGTCGAGCGGCG
>ERZ761602.2460-NODE-2460-length-28988-cov-6.891093_pt1 | contig 28988 bp, 27 predicted proteins | sample MGYA00512165_ERZ761602 | MGnify/ENA primary metagenome ERZ761602 (study PRJEB28899, sample SAMN02445085) | bioreactor sludge metagenome | biome: EBPR sludge; isolation source: Thorneside wastewater treatment plant | place: Australia: Brisbane, Thorneside...
ACCGCCGCAGCTCCCCCGCAGCGTGCGCGCCCCCGACGCCGTTGCGACGCCAAGCATAGGGGGGCGGAGTTGCAAGCGCAAGCAGTGAGTCGCGCTCGCTGATTGCGCTGCCAACGATCGAAGCCGCGTTCGCTCACCAGGGAATGCGCCGCGCGTCGCGGTAGAAACGCCCGGTGGCGAGCTCGCTCGCGGTCGCGGCCCACACGATGCCGCGCGCGCCTTCGGCGACGCTGCGGCTCGCGCCCGCGCCGCCCATGTCGGTGCGCACCCAGCCCGGGCACACGGCGGCGACGCGCACGCCGCGAGGCTCCAGCTCGCGCGCGTAGAGGCGCGTGAGCGCGTTGAGCGCGATCTTGGAGACGCGGTACGCGGAGCTCGGCCAGCCCGAGGCGGCGTGGCGGCGCTCGGCGACCTCGCGCACGAAGCCGTCGACGAGCGCGACGAGCCGGGTCTCGTCGAGATCCGCGTCGAGGAAGCGCTCTCGGAGCTGGGGCGCCAGGCCCTCGAGCTCGCCGAGGCCGCTGGAGACCATGACGATGCGCCCACCGTCGGCGATGCGATCGACGAGCGCGCGCGTGAGCCTGCGCACGCCGTGGAAGTTCGTCGCGAGCGTCTTGTAGGCGACGACCTCGTCGAAGCCTTCCATCGCGATGCCGGCGTTGTTCACGAGCACGTCGACTCTGCGTCCGACGCGCTCGAGCTCGCGCGCGAGCGCGTCGATGCTCGGTGGGCTGTTCACGTCGAGCTGTCGGTGCTCCACGCGCAGCCCGCGCGCGGCGAGCGCCTCGGCCTGGGCGCGGCCGCTTTCGGCGCGGCTCGTGAGCCAGACCTCGAAGCCGAGCTCCGCGAGCTCGCTCGCCGTCTCCAGACCCAATCCTCTGCTCGCGCCGGTGACCAGCGCCCGCTTCGCAGCCGCTCCCATCGAACCCCCTGTCGAAGCCCGAGACTAGTTGGCGCTGCGCCGTCTTGGAAGCCGCTTCGCGCGACACTTTGGCAAAGGCACGCCGCCTCGGAAGAGGCGCTCGGCCCGCGGGTTTCTCGTCGCACCATGAGGAGGACCCATGAAGAACACGAGGACTGCGATGTGTGTGGGCGGCTTCGCGGCGCTGCTGCTCGCTGGCTGCGCGCAGAGCTCCGCGGCCGCGCCTGCTGCGCCGAAGGAGGCCGTCGCCGCGCCGAGGCGCGTGGCCCACGACGAGACGGTGCACGTGGCCGTCACGCTCTACGATCTCGCCACCAAGGCTACGCTCGCCTCGACCGAGCTCGCCGTCGAGCCGCTCCGGCCGGTGGCCTTCCAGACCTCGCAGCGTGGTAGCGACGCGGTCTCCAAGCTCGGTCTGCGTGTCGAGCCCCACGGCGAGCTGGCCTACGCCGTCGCGGTCGACTGGGACGAGGTCACCCCGGAGGGCCGCCACGTGCGCTGGGCGCCGACGCTCGCGATCGCGCCCGGAGCGAAGGGCGAAGCCGAGGTGGTCTGGGCGGAGGGGCAGGGGCGGCGCATCGAGCTGAGGCTCCAGAACGAGCCGCGCTGAGCGCTTGGAGAGAGGCGAGCGAGGCTCGCCACAGGGTCACGCGTTTGCCACTTCGCGTGCCTGGGGCCGCTGCTAGCCTCACGGCCCCATGTCTCGAATCCCCGCTTGGGCTGAGGCGCTGCGCGACGATCCCACGACTCTAGGCGAGCTCGGCCTGCGCGTGCTCGACGAGGAGCAACGCGAGGCGATACGCGCGCTGTGGAGCTCGACCTGGAACAAGATCGACTACGACGAAGGCTTCCACGCGCGCGCCGCGGCGCGCCTCGAGCGCTGCGTGCCGCTCTTCGTGGGGCCGAGCAGGCGCCGCAGGCTCAGCAAGACGGAGTCCGAGCTCGTCGTCGTGCACGATCCACAAGACGGCGAGGTGCTGCGACTGAGCCTGTCGTACGCGATCTGCTCGCTCGCCTGGGCCGACGCAGGCTCGAGCGTCGAGGCGCTGCGCGCCGCGCTCGCGCGCTACACCGTGAGCGAGGAGCTCGGCAAGCTCGCCTTCCCGAAGACCGAGCGGGTCGTGAAGCAGCTCGAGCTCCGCGACATCGGGCCCATCGAGCGCACGATCGACGCCCAAGAGCTCTGGATCGACGACGCGCGCTGGGGCAGCGCCTACCTCGACGACCCCTGGAGCGGCGTCTCGCCAGACCTGGGCATGCTGCAGCTCAGCACGCTCGTGGAGCGCGTGAAGGACCAGCACCCAGGGCGCAGGCACTCGCTCTCCTTCCGCACCTTGTGGTCGCGCAGCATGCTCACGATCGAGCAGAACCCGCTCGGCTTCTGGGCCTTCGAGCTCAGCTACGTGCCCGCGGGCGACGCGCGCGCGATCCGCGAGCTCTGCGGCGCCGACGCGGTCGCGAGCCTGCCGAGCGATCTGCCCGTCGACCTCGCCGCTTCGCTCATGCGAGGGGGGAGCGCCACGCGCGAGACCGTGCGCGCGAACGACGAGCGCGGGCGCGACCCCTACAACCTGGCGATCCGTTGCGCGATGGATCCAGGAGAAGCGACGACGATCGCGGCGATGCGCGCCTCGGTGCGCGCCTGGGCCGACGACCCCGATCGAGGTGACGCCTTCGTCGAGATCGCCGACGAGTTCGGTCACGAGGCGGCGCTCTTCGAGCTCGCGGCCATCACGAGCGACGCCGAGTACGCGGAGGGTATCAAGGAGCTGCTGCGGCCCGTGCCCGACCGGCCTGGCGGCGACGACGCAGACGACGAAGACGACGGCGACGACGAGGAGATGGAATCGTGAAGCTGCTCTTTCCGAACGATCCGATCGAGCGCGAGCGCCTCTCCGCGGGCCTCTCCGAGCGAGGCTTCGTGCTCTCCTCCGACGGGCCCGTCACGAACAACCGGCGCAGCAGCGCCTGGGATCGCGGCGACGACGTGGTCGGATACACCGTGCGCCGCGACTTCGGCACCTGGGTGCTCTACGTCGTCGGGCCGGGCGAGGAGGCGCTCGCAGCCGAGCTCGCCGCCTGGCTGCCCTCTCGCTCCGGCAGCGAGGTGCTCGCGGACGAGCTCTCCGATCGGCCGCTCACGCGCATCCGTCAGGTCTTCGAGATCCTCACCGCCGCTTCGATCCTCGGCGACGCTTCACCCGAGGCGCACTCGCGCTCCCTCGCCTTGCTCGAGCACGACGACGAGCTCGTGCGCTGGGCCGCGCTGCGCACGCTCCCGTTGACGCGCGAGGGCCTCGCCGTGGTCGCGCGCTCCGCCGAGCGGCACCCCGAGATGCAGCACGCCTACGATCGGCTGCTGCCTTTCGTGGAGCGCGCCGAGGAGGGCACGCTGAACGATCACGACACGCGCGATCGCTGGGAGCTCTTGCGCCGCGCGCGCGAGGGCGCCGAGGCGGGTCAGTGGAGGCGCGTCGCCAAGGCGATGGACGTGCTGCTCGAGGACAGCCCCTGGGACGACGAGGCGCTGCACCTGCGCGCGCTCGCGCACGAGGGCATGGGTGAGCTCTTCGATGCGCTCGCGCTGCTGGGCGCGGCCGAGAAGAAGGTCGACGCCTTCGGCGACGCCGAGGCCTCGGACGACGAGCTCGACGAAGACGACGAGCAGCTCGACGAAGACGACGACCTCGACGAAGACGAGCACGACGACGAGCACGAAGACGCAGACGAGCGCTCCGTCGACCCCGAGAAGCACGCGCGCCTGCTCGCGATCCGGGCGAAGCTCGAAGAGCTGCGCCCACGCGCCGCCGAGCTCGGCGCCGAGGACCGCGCGACGGTGCGCGAGCGGCTCGTCGAACGCATGCACGCCTGGCAGGCCGGCTACGAGGCGGAGTCGCTACACGGCGCGGCGCGCGCGCTGCGCGGCGTGTTCCCCGAGCTCGAGGGTGTGCTGGCCTTCTTCGCCGGATCCTACGACCGCAACGAGGCCGTGCTCGAGGAGGCGCTCACGCTGCACCCCGACTCACCGAGCGTCGCGCGCGAGCTCGCCTACGCGGTGCTGAAGCGCGACGAGGCCGAGGGCCTGCGCAGGCTCGAGGCGCTGCGCGACAGGCTCCGCGATCCCGCGCCGCTCTCGGAGGGCAGCGCGCTGCTCGAGCGCCTCGTCGCCGCCGGCGGCGAGCGCAACGTGCCGACCGAAGCGAGCATCCTCGAGACGCTCGCGAAGTCGGCCTACGACGCGAAAGACTACGCGCGCGCGGCGGCGCTCGGCGACGAGCTCGTCGCCCTGGACCCCGACACCGGCCTCGGCTGGCAGCTGCGCGCCAACGCGCGCATCTTCGCGCTGCGCCACGAGGAGGCCGTGGTCGCCTACCGCGAGGCGATCGAGGCGCTCGAGCGCATCTACGCAAAGAGCGAGGCCGAGGGCTCGATCATGTTCGGCGGCGATCCGCGGCCCGGCATGTGGTTCAACCTCTCCTGCGCGCTCGCGAAGCTCGAGCGGCGCGACGAGGCGATCGCCGCGCTGCGCACCGCCGTGCGCGGCGACGAGAAGTACGCGGCCGAGGCCAAGAGCGACGACTACATGGAGTTCCTCTTCGGCGACGAGGAGTTCGAGGCGATCTGCGCGCTCGATCCTGTCGCCCTGCGCTCGGCCCAGGAGCGCGACCCTGCCTGGGTGAAGGCGCTCGTCGCGAGGGCGCGCGACGAGCAACAGGGCGGCGACGTGCGTCGCGCGCTCACGACCGCGATCCGCGCGGCCGAGCTCGCCGAGGCGCTGGGCGACGCGTCGCTGAGCTGCGAGGCGCTCGCGGTGCTCGGGCGCATGCAGGTCTTCACGGGCGATCTCGACGCAGGGCTCGCGAGCTCGGAGCGCGCGCTCGGGCTCGCGGCGAAGGAGAGCGTGCCGCCGGAGGTACGCGCCGTGGCCTACGCGCAGCGCGGCATCTGCTTGCAGGCCGCGGGCCGGCTCGACGAAGCCGAGGCGGCCTACGAGAGCGCCTTCGAGGCGCGCCGCGCGGCCTTCGGCGAGAAGCACCCCTCGCTCGTGAAGTCGCTCGTGTCGATCGTCGGCGTCGCGCTCGCGCGCGAGCGCCCCGCGGCCGAGGTGGAGGGGCTCATCACGCGCGGCGTGGACATCGCGCAGGACTACCTCGCCTCCGAGGCTCCCAAGGATCACCTCTGGGCGGAGACCATCGACGATCTGGTGTCGCTGCTCTTCCGCCGCTCGCTGCTGCGCGCCGACGACGCCTCCGCCGACGCGGTCGCTCCGCTCGCGCTCGCGCTCGATCAGCTCGAGGAGCAGCGCGCCGTGGGCTACGTGCCCATGGCGGCGGTCGTCGAGCAGCTCGCGCAGCACGCGGCCTCGCTCGCGAACGACGCCAGCTCGCAGTCGGTCGCGCAGGCCGCGCAGGCGGTCGCGCGCCGCGCCGAAGGGCTGCTCGTGGGCGGGCCGCCGGAGGAGCGGCCGACGCGGCTCTACTTCCGCAGGCTGCGCGCGTGGATCGAGGAGCTGCGCCGGAGCGGCGTCGAGGACGCGCGCATCGCCTCGGTGCTCGCCGACGCCGTGCGCGGCTCGCTCGAGGAGGGGCTGCGCGACGTGCCGCTGCTCGTGGAGCTGCGCAACCTGCTCGCGGTCGCGGCGGCGCGTGAGTCGACGGTGCTCGTGACCTCGGTGATGGCGCTCTCGATGGCGGAGCTGCCGGGCCAGCTCGACGAGTCGCTCCGGCAGCTCGAGGAGCTCGTCGCGCCGATCGTGGCGGAGAGCGCCGGCTGAGCGCCGGGCCCGAGCAGCTGCGGTCGGCGAGAGGGCGGTGGCCGAGCGCTTCGCGGTGCTCGGGTTCAACCCGCCACGACGCGGTTGCGCCCCGACTGCTTCGCTTCGTAGAGCCTCGCGTCAGCGAGCGCGACGAGCGCCTCCCCGCTTGGTTCGGCGAGCGCCAGGAGCGTCGACACACCGACGCTCACGGTGCAGGCGATCGTCGTCGATCCGACATCGATCGCGCTCGCGGCGATCGCGGCGCGGACGCGTTCGCCCAGCGCGTGGCCGTGCGCCGCCGGGATGCCCCGCGCGATCACCGCGAACTCCTCGCCGCCGTAGCGGCACAGCACGTCTTCGCGGCGCAGCGCCTGGGCGGTGCGCTGCGCGACGGCGCGCAGCACCGCATCGCCCGCCGGGTGCCCGTGAGTGTCGTTCACCTTCTTGAAGTGGTCGAGATCGAAGAGCACGAGCGCGAGATCCGTCGCGTGCCGCCTGGCGTAGGAGAGCTCGGCGCCGAGCCGCATGTCGAAGTAGCGCCGGCTGAAGGTGCCCGTGAGGCCGTCTTGTACGCTCGAGGCGTAGAGCTGCTCGAGCGAGGCCTGCTCGGCGCGATCGACCATCTGGAAGCGCATCGAGACGGTGCGCCCGAGCCGGATCCGATCGCCGTCTTGGAGGTACCTCCGCTCGATGCGCTGCTCGTTCACCCAGGTGCCGTTGCTCGAGCCGAGGTCCTCGATGACGAAGGCGCCGTCGATGCGCCCGATGCGCGCGTGCGTGCGCGACATGCTCCCGTCGTCGAAGCGATGCGTGCACTCGGGGCTGCGCCCGAGCGTCGTCCAGCTCTCTTCGAAACCGCACACGCGACCGCTCTCGACGCCACGCAGCTGCGTGAGCACGCCGCGGTCACGGCGCAGCGAAGGCGCCGAGGGCAGCGCGGGGTCGCCCTCCAGGAGGGTCGGCAAGGGCAGGCGCGGAGGGAGCGATGCCGTGCTCATGTCGCGACGATACGCGAGGTCGACGGCGCGAGGCAGGGTGGACCGATCCGAGAGGCGAACCGCGCTCGACGCCGACTAGAGCGTGCACAAGTGCAGCGTCGACCCGTAGAGCCCCGCGCCGCCGTCGACCATCACGCGGTAGACGCGGTCGTTCGTGCCGGCGGGGCAGGAGCAGGCGCCGGTGCGTGGGTTCACGACGCGGCAGCGAGGGTCGAGATCGTCGTATTGGTAGGCGCCGCCGAAGGAGACGATCGGCGCGTCGTTCTTGTTGCAGAGCACGATGCGCGTGCCCGTCTCGCCACCGTTGCAGGGCAAACGGATGATCGAGCGCGTCTCGATGCCTTGGTAGCCCGCAGGGCAGGCGCAGGCCCCGCCGGCGAGCGGGTTGCCCACGCGGCAGCTCGCCGTGGCGCCGCACTGGCCGGCGATGTCGTCGATCTGGTAGGCGCCGCCGAACTCGCTCGCGTCGCCGAGCCCCGAGGTGTGGCAGAGCGCGAGCGTGGTCGCGGCGCGCATCGGCACACCCGGGCAGTCGCTCTGCACCGCGAGCGCGAGGGAGCTCGTGCCACCCGGGCAGGAGCAGGCGCTGGTGACGCCGTTCGGGGTCGCGCAGCCCGCACACTCCGAGGGGTAGATCTCGTGCGCGCCGACGAAGTTCGTGCAGGCCTCGCCGACCGGCGCGAAGCCAGCCGCGCAGTCGCTCGTGCACTCGCCGTTCACGCAGCCTGCCTCTCCGCCGTCGCCTGCGGCGCAGGGCTGATCGCAGCCGCCGCAGTGCTGCGGGTTGCTGAGCACGTCGACGCAGGCGCCCCCGCAGAGCGCCTCGGTGTCGAAGCAGCCGTGCTCACCCGGCGCGCCGCCGACCGAGGCCGTGCTCGACGTGGTGCCCTGGCCCGCGCCACCGGCGCCGCCTTGGCCCGCGGCGTCGACGAGCTCTCCGCCCACCGCACAAGCCGAGAGCAGCGCCCCGGAGACGACAGCGAGCGCGGCGCGTGACAACATCGTCCCGGAGTCTACCAGAGGCTCGGCGCGCCGAAGCAGGCCCGCGAGCCGAAGCGGCGCGGCGCGCCAGGGCACACGATATCCCTCCGGCATCGGGCACTTGGAGGAATTCTTCGAGCGCCCTCGTAGGGAGCCCGCCCCGGGCTCCGTCTGAGCATCAGGTCCGACGCCAGGGTGAGCGGGCCCGGAGGAACGCGATCATGAAGCAGTCTCGAACGAGCTCGGTGTGGACGTCGCTCTTGTCGGTCGGTGCCTTGGTCGGGCTCGTGGCCTGCACGCCGGAGGCGAGCGCGCCGAGCGGCGCCGACGCGCAGGAGGCCGCCGAGGCCAGCGAAGCCGCGCTCGAAGCAGGCCCCGAGGCTGAAGCCCCGCGCGCCGAGCGTCGAGGCCACGGCATGAAGCACGGCGGGCACCACGAGAAGGGCCCGCTCGCGCTCTTCCGGCACGCGCTCGAGGAGCTCGAGCTCGACGAGGCCCAGAAGCAGACGATCGACGCCGAGCTCGCCGCGCTCGAGGCCGCGCGCCCCGACATGAAACCGGGCTTCGCGAAGCACCAGGCGGCGCTCGCCGCGGCGGTGCGCTCGGGCTCGGTCGATCGTGACGCGCTCGTCGCCGAGCTCGGTGAGAGCCAGCACGCCGAGATGCGCGCGCGCATGAACGCCGCGCTCGGCAAGCTGCACGCGACGCTGCGCCCCAAGCAGCGCAAGGCGCTGTCCGATGCGGTGATCGCGAAGATGGACGCACACGCCGAGCGCAGGGCCGAGCGCGGCGACGGCGAACGACGTGGCGGCAAACGCTTCGGCAAGGGCCCCGGCTCCGGGGGCATGGGCGAGCGTGGGCCGATGGGGCACCTCGTCGGCGAGCTCGAGCTCAGCGACGAGCAGCGCGCGAAGATCGACGCGGCCCTCGAGGCCCTGCGCGACGCGAAGGGCGCGCGCGGCGAACGCTTCGAGGAGCACCACGCGGCCATGCGCAAGGCCGCGGAGGCCTTCGCCGGCGAGCGCTTCGACGCCTCCGCCCTCGGTCCACCCGACGCCGAGCTGCGCGGCCCGGGCGCCATGATGATCGACGCCGTCGCGGCGATCGTGCCGGTGCTCGACGAGGCGCAGCGCGAGGCGCTCGCGAAGCGCATCGAGGCCGGCCCACCCGAGCACGGCGCGCGCGGCAAGCGGGGCCCGCGCCGAGGGCCGGGTGCCCCCGGCGACACCTCGCTCTGAGGTGGTGCGCGCCGAGCGGAGCCGGGCATGGCGGGAGGCGATCGGGATGGAGCGGCGCAGGATCGAGCGGTCGACCTGCGCCTGCTCGCCGCGCGGGTCGAGCGCGGCGATCTCGCGGCCTTCCGGTCCATCGTCGAGCACACCAAGGCGCCGCTCTTCAGGCTCGCGGCGCGCCTCGTCGGCGATCTGGCCGAGGCGGAGGACGCGCTGCAAGACGCCTACGTGCAGGCCTACCGCGCGCTCGGTGAGGGCCGCTACGACGGTCGCGCCAAGCTGGAGACCTGGCTCTATCGCGTCGTCACCAACACCAGCATCGACACCTTGCGGCGCAGGCGCGAGCGCATCGGCGAGGCCACGCGCGAGGCGCGTCACGACGGGCTCGTCAGCGCCGAGGCGCGCGTCGCGCTCGGCGAGCTCGACGCGCTCTTGCGTGCGCTGCCACCGGGCGAGCGCGCTGCGCTGGTCTTGGTCGCCGTCGAGGGGCTCTCGGCCAAGGAGGCGGCCGAGGCGCTCGGTTGCTCCGAGGGCGCGATCGAACAACGCTTGGTGCGTGCGCGTGCCGCGCTGCGCACCCGCAGCGAGGAACGGCAGGTGAGCGATGACGAAGCGGGCTGATCCCAGCGATCTCGATCGACGCCTCGCGCGCCTCGCCGAGGCGACCGCAGAGCTCGCGCCCTCGGGCGACGACGACGCGCTCTACGCGCGCCTCGCCGCGCAGCCCTCGCCGCCGGCCGCCGATCTCGAGCTGCGCCTCGCCGAGCTCGGGGGCGCGACGCGAGCGCTCGCGCCGAGCGCGTCGCTCGCCGACGCCGTCGTCGGGAAGCTCGAGCGCAGCCGGCCCGCCGCGCCGAGCACGATCGACGGCGTGTCGCGGCGCGGGCCGTGGGCGCTCGCTTTCGCCGCGGCCATCGCCGCCGCGAGCCTCGGGCTCTGGCTCCAGACGGAAGAAGATCTGGGCGACGCGCTCGTCGCCGGCGTCGACTCGATGGAGGTGGGCGAGTGAGCGCCGACGAAGCCGAGCCGGAGCGCAGCGCGCCCCCGGCGCCCGTGTCGCGAGGCAAGCTGCGCCCCGTGCTCGTGCTCGTGGGTGTGTTCTTGCTCGGCGGCCTCTCCGGCCTCGCGGTCGGGCGCGCGACCGCGAACCGCGAGCTCGCGCACTCGCTCAGGCGCCCGCCGGAGGAGCTGCGCGCGCAGATGCGCCTCGAGGGCATGCGTCGCCACCTCGACCTGCGCGACGAGCAGGTCGCCGCGCTCGAGACCCTCCTGCGCGAGGCCGAGCTCGAGCGCGCTCGCCTCGTCGAGCCCTGCCAGCCCGAGCTCGAGGCGCTGCGCGAGCGCACCGACGCGGGCGTACGCGCGCTGCTCGACGAGGAGCAGCGTCGTCGCTTCGACGAGCACCTCCAGCGTAGGCCGCGCGGTCAGCACCCGCACGGCCCGCCGCCGCCCGGCTCCTGGCCTCCGCCCGGGCGCCCGCCGCCGCCGCTCTGAAGCCGCGCGCCGCGCTGCGTCGTCGCCTCGGTGGCGTGCTCGCCTCCGTTGCGACAGCGCCGATCGTCGGCGCGGGTGTCGCTTGCGTGTCACGCAGGCGGACGACCGGGGTAGGCTGCGCCGCCGGCCCAGCCGGCCCCCGCGTGCACAGCTCTGCTCCTCGAGCCCCGACCGGAGTCCCGCCATGCCCCGCAACGTCTTCGACGACATCCTCGGCACCATCGGCCACACGCCCCTCGTCCGCCTCAACCGCATCACCAAGGGCATCGCCGCCACGGTCTACGCGAAGGTCGAGACCTTCAACCCCGGGCACAGCATCAAGGATCGCATGGCCCTGCGCATGATCGAGGAGGCCGAGCGCTCCGGGCAGCTCAAGCCCGGCGCGACGATCATCGAAGGCACGAGCGGCAACACCGGCATGGGCCTCGCGATCGCGGCCATCGTGAAGGGCTACAAGTGCATCTTCACGACGACCGACAAGCAGTCGAACGAGAAGGTCGAGGCGCTGCGCGCCTTCGGCGCCGAGGTCATCGTCTGCCCCACCGACGTCGCCCCCGAAGACCCTCGCTCCTACTACTCGGTCTCCTCGCGCCTCGAGCGCGAGACGCCGAACGCTTGGAAGGCCAACCAGTACGACAACCTCTCCAACTCGCAGGCCCACTACGAGAGCACCGGCCCGGAGATCTGGGAGCAGACCGAGGGCAAGATCGACCACCTCGTCGTGGGCGTCGGCACCGGCGGCACGATCAGCGGCACCGGGCGCTACCTCAAGGAGAAGAACCCGAACATCAAGGTGTGGGGCGTCGACACCTACGGCTCGATCTTCAAGAAGTACAAGGAGACGGGGATCTTCGACAAACACGAGATCTACCCGTACGTCACCGAGGGCATCGGCGAGGACTTCCTCCCGAAGAACGTCGACTTCTCCGTGATCGACCACTTCGAGAAGGTCACCGACCGCGACGCCGCGCTCTACGCGCGCGACATCGTGCGCGAGGAAGGCATCTGGGTCGGCTACTCGGCGGGCTCGGCCATCGCCGCGATGCACCAGCTCAAGGATCGTTTCCGCGAGGGTGAGCGAGCCGTCGTCATCTTCCACGACCACGGCACGCGCTACGTCGGCAAGATGTGGAACCCGGCGTGGATGAGCGCGATGGGCTACGAGCGCATCGAGGGCGCGACCGCGCGCGAGCTCGTGAAGAACAAGACCGTGACCGACGTGCTCGGCGTCGAGGACAGCGAGACGGTGGAGCACGCGGTGGCGCGCATGCGCGAGAACGACTTCTCGCAGATCCCCGTGCTGCGCTCGGGCCGCATCGTCGGCTCGCTCAGCGAGTCGCACGTCTACGCACGCATCGTCGAGAAACCGAGCCTGCGCAGCGAGCCGGTCGCGTCGATCATGCAGAAGCCCTTCCGCTACGTCGACATCGAGACGCCCGTGAAGCTGCTCGGCCCGATGATCTCCGCCGAGAGCCCCGCGGTGCTCGTGCGCGACTTCCCCGCCGACAAGACCTACATCCTCACCGGCTACGACGTGCTCGCCGCGCTCTGAGCCACGCCCGAGCCACGCCACGATCGGCCGCGAGCTCTGCCGATGGCCCCGCCATCGGTTAGGATCGCGGCCGATGTCGTCCATGCGCTCGTTCCGCCTCGCGTCCCTCGTCGCGCTCTCCTTCGCCGCCGCCTCGTGCTCTCCCGAGCCGCTCAAGCGCGAGCCGCCGCCGCTCGAGATCCCCGACGAACCCGACTGCGATCCGCTCGTGCCCGAGAAGTGCGGCATGCCCTTCCCCTCGAGCAAGTGGCTCGAGGCCGACCCGACGCGCGAGACGGGCTACACGCTGCGCTTCGGCGCGACGACCCTGCCCGCGAACACCTCGGGTGTGCACGTCGACCCGGAGCCCTACGCCAGGCTCGACGGTTTTGGCGTCGGCGCACCCGCGCTCGCGTACTTCCCGGGCCTCGACGGCGCCGATCTGCCCGACGAGACGCGCATCGAGGAGAGCCTGGGCGAGGACGCGCGGGTGATCATGCTCGAGGTCGTCGGCGAGGAGGCCAGGCGCATCCCCTGCTTCGCCGAGCTCGACCGCGCCGCGCAGCGCGACGAGGAGCGCTCGCTCATCGTGCGCCCCGCGGTGCTCCTGCGCGAGAACGCGCGCTACGTCGTGGCGCTGCGAGGCCTGAAGACGCTCGACGGCGCGCTCGCGCAGCCGAGCAACGCCTTCGTCGCGCTGCGCGACCGCCGCGCCGAGGGCACCCCCGTCGAGGACCGCATCCCGCGCTTCGAGGAGATCTTCGCGCTGCTCGAGGCCGAGGGCGTCGAACGCGAGGGGCTCCTGCTCGCCTGGGACTGGGTCACGGCCTCGAGCGACGCCCTGCACGGGCCGCTGCTCCACATGCGCGACGAGGCCTTCGCCACGCTCGGCGACGACGACGTCGCCTTCACGGTGACGAGCGTCGAGACCTACACCGAAGAAGAGAACGCACACATCGCCTACGAGCTGCTCGGGACCTTCACCGTGCCCGACTACATGGTGCCGCACGCCTTCGCCGACACCTCGGGCTTCCTCCTGAACTTCGGCCCCGACGGCCTACCGCGCCAGAGCGGCAGCTACGAGGCCGAGTTCCGCGCGCGCATACCGCGCACGGCGCTCTCGGGCGAGCCGCACGGCGTGATGGTGCACGGTCACGGTCTCAATGGCACCCACGGCCAGATCCGCGCCTCGCATTTCGACGAAGACGCCACGCGCGAGAAGGTGATCATCGTCGGCGCCAACATGATCGGCATGTCGAGCGAAGACGTGCCGGCCATCATCCAGATGGTCGGCGATCTCTCGGAGTTTCCCGTGCTGTCGGATCGATTGCACCAGGGCGTGCTCAACCATGCATTCCTCGTCCGTGGAATGAAGCGAGGCTTCGGCGACGTGCCCGAGGTCGCGGCGACCGGCCTCGTGCTCGATACCAGCCAGGTCTATTACAACGGCATCTCGCAGGGTGGCATCTACGGAGCGACCCACATGGCGATGAGCCTCGATCTGGAGCGAGGGCACCTCGGCGTGCCGGGCAACAACTACTCCACGCTCCTGCAGCGCTCGGTCGACTTCGCGGGTTTCTTCATCATCATGGCGCTCTCCTACCCCGACGCTCGCGACCAGCAGCTCTTGCTCGCCACGATCCAGAACCTCTGGGACGCCACCGACCCGGTCAGCCATTACCGCCACATCTCGGCCGAGCCCTACCCCGGCACACCCAAGCACTCGGTGCTGCTCGCGTCCGCCACCGCGGATTGGCAGGTCGCCCTGCTCACCAACGAGATCGTCACGCGCAGCGACGTCGGTGTCGCGCTCTTGCCTGGTTATGGCAAGGAGGTCGCGCTCGTCACGCCCACGCCTTATCCGCACGTGGGCTCGGGCCTCGTGAACTACAGCTTCGGCAACCCCTGGCCTCCGCCCGGCAACCTGCCTCCGAGCGACGAGCTCGGCGATCCGCACGGCAAGCCGCGCAAGGTCGAGGCGCACAACCAGCAGATGTTCCACTTCTACCGCACGGGCGAGATCATCGACACCTGCGGTGGCGACGGCTGCAACCCGGATTGAGCGCGCCTGGAGCCGCGCCGCGCGGCTCAGCTCGACTGCGCGCGCTGGCGGATGAGGCCCTCCTGCGCGGTCGACGCGACGAGCTCTCCCGCTTGGGTGTAGATCCGCCCGCGCACGAGGCCACGCGCGCCGCTCGCCGCGGGGCTGTCCATCACGTGCAGGAGCCACTCGTCGACGCGGAAGGGGCGGTGGAACCACATCACGTGGTCGAGGCTCGCGACCTGCATGCCGGGCGAGAGCCAGGTCACGCCGTGGGGGCGCAGCGCGGTCGTGAGAAAGGCGTGGTCGGAGGCGTAGGCGAGCAGGTAGCGGTGCAATGCGGGGTCGTCGGGCAGCGTGCGCACGGTGCGCAGCCACACCGCGTGCGAAGGCGGCATGGGCGAGGGAGAGAAGGGGTCGTCGGGCATCGTGGCCGGGCGCATCTCGAAGGGGCGCTCGGCCGTGGCGCGCTCGCGCAGGATGCGCGGCAGGCGCGCGACGGCCGCCTGCAGGTGCTCCTGCTCGGTGCGCAGCGCTTCGGGCGCGGGCACCACGGGCATCGGCTCCTGGTGCGTGAAGCCCTCCTCGCCGACCTGGAACGAGGCGGCGAGGTTGAAGATCGCCTTGCCGCTCTGGATGGCCACCACGCGCCTCGTATTGAAGCTCGAGCCATCGCGGATGCGGTCGACGTCGTAGACGATGGGCTTCGACACGTCGCCCGGCCGCAAGAAGTACGCGTGCAGCGAGTGCACCTGGCGCTCCTTCGGCACCGTCTGCACGGCGGCGGAGAGCGCCTGGCCGAGCACCTGTCCGCCGAAGACGGTGCCCCAGCCGAGGTCTTGGCTCTGGCCGCGGAACAGGTTCTCTTCGAGCCGCTCGAGGGCGAGCAGCTCGATCAAGGCGTCGAGCACGGTGGACATGGCGCGCGAGCTTAGTCGAGAACCGAGCGGGTGCAGGTCCGGGCGCGGGCCCGCGACGGAGCTCGATGCCTCCGCCCGCTCAGGGCTCGAGCGTCACGCGGAACTTCCTGCCCTTGATGCGGCCCTCGATGAGGCTCTTCAGCGCCTCGGCGCTGACCGCACGCGATACGGCGACGTAGGAGAAGTTGTCGTGGATCTCGATCTTGCCGACGTCGCTGCCCTGCAGGCCACCCGCCTCGCCGGTCAGCGCGCCGAGCAAGTCGCCAGGGCGCACCTTCTGCTTGCGACCGCCGAAGATCTTGAGCGTGTCCATGCGCGCCTCGCGTTCGGGCGCGGGTCGCGCTGCCGGCTGGCGATCTCTGCCTCGCTCGGGGATGAGGCTCGAGGCCCGCTCGAGCGGCGAGCCGAGCAGCGCTTCGATGCCAGCGAGCTTGCCCTGCTCACGGCTCGTGAGGAGCGAGATCGCTATGCCGGTCTTGCCCGCGCGGCCCGTGCGACCGACGCGATGCACGTAGGTGGCGGGCTGCTTGGGCAGTTCGTAGTTGATGACCAGGTCGAGCCCTTGCACGTCGATGCCACGCGCCGCCACGTCCGTGGCGACCAGGATGCGTGTGCTGCCATTGCGGAACTTCGCCATCACACGATCGCGCTCGTGCTGTTCGAGGTCTCCGTGCAGAGCACCGACGCTGAGCCCGGCGCTCGAGAGCGCCTGCTGCAGAGAGGCGACGCTCGCCTTGAAGTTCGCGAAGACCAGCGCGGACTCGTGTGGGTGCGCCTCGAGCGCCCCGAGCAGCGCGGAGAGCCGCTGCTCGCCTTCGACGATCGCGACGAGGTGGCGGATCTCGCTGCGCTCGGCCTCCTGGGTCTCGACCGTGACGCGCTCCGGTGAGGCCTGGTACCTGGCGCTCATCGCCTCGATCGAGCTGGGGAAGGTGGCCGAGAAGAAGGCGAGCTGGCGCGGCGTCGGCACCGCGGAGAGGATCGCCTGCATGTCGGCCTCGAAGCCCATCTCGAGCATGCGGTCGGCCTCGTCGAGCACGACCGTTCTGAGGGCGCTCAGATCGAGCGAGCCGCGCTCGAGGTGGTCGCGCACCCGCCCGGGCGTGCCGACCAAGACGTGCGCTCCCTGACGGAGCGAGCGCTCCTGCAAGTAGCGAGACTCCCCGCCGCCGAGCACCAGCACACGCAGCCCCTCGTGCTTGCGGCCGAGCTTGCGGATCTCGCGTGCGACCTGGGCCCCGAGCTCGCGCGTCGGGCACAGCACCAGCGCCTTCGGTACACGGGGCGAAAGCTCGAGCGCCTGCAGGATCGGCAGGGCGAAGGCCGCGGTCTTTCCGCTCCCGGTGCGCGACTGCGCGACGAGATCCTTGCCGGCGAGCAGCACCGGAATGCTGCGCGCCTGGATGTCGGTCATCGTCAGGTACCCGAGCTCGGCGGTGACCTCGACCAGGGTCCGGGAGAGCTCGAGGGAGCGAAAGTCGGTCGTCATCGGGGCGCAGCTTAGCTGGCGCACGCCGCCGCCGCCCGCAGCTCACGCGTCTCGAGCTCGCGCGCCCCGTGCTCGCGTGCCCCGAGCTCAGCCGCCTTCGGGCCAGCTGCCGGCTTGGCGGAGCGTGTCGAAGTTGCCTCCGCTGTGCACGGTGTTCGGCTGGATGCAGGAACGCACACCGTTCGCCGAGGTCATGAGCACGCCCTGGAAGGCTCCGCTCACGCAGGGCACGCCCTTGTTCGTATCCACCTCGGTGCCCGTCCTGCCGAAGCCGAGCTTCGACGCGGCGTCGTTGCGGAACACCTGGATGTTCGTGCGCCCGCCGACGTTGATGACGCCCCTGGGCTCGCAGCGGTCGACCGCGCCGCTCGACTGGAAGGTGAGCACGCCGGGGCCGTTGTCGGACTTGCAGAAGATCGGGCCCGTCGGCCAGCTGACGAGCGTGCCGCCCGCCGCGGGGCCGCCCGACACGAGCGAGATCCAGCCGTAGCGAGGCGCGCCGCTCGAGCCGAAGAGCAGGATCATCGAGTCGTCGACCGTGCGCGCGGGCGTCGTCAGCGTGGGCGCGAGGCGGCAGCGACCGTCGGGCAGGAGCGTGCCGGCCTTCACCTGGAGCTTGCCGTCGACGGTCTCGGAGGCCTGGCAGGCGTAGACGGGCACGCGCTCGGTGCCGACGTATTCGACCGGCGCGACCAGGCGCGGGATCGCCTGCCCCTTCTTCATCGGCACCCACACCGCCTTGGGCAGCTGCGTCGCCGTCGGCTTGACGATCGGCTGCGGGCTCGCCGAGGGGCCGCCTTCGACCCAGCACAGCGTGCGGAAGCCGTCTGCGCTGCGTTTGGCGTAAGCGTGGCCGATCTTGCCACCGCTCACGCAGATCGGGACCGACACCGACTGGTAGGCGCCGCTGGCGTTCTTGAGGTGCTGGGTGACGCCGAGCGCGCCCTGCAGGCGGAAGCCGCGCAGGTCGCTCGCCCCATCGAGCACAGAGGCGGCGGGCAGCGGCGAGGCGGGCGTCTCCTGCGCGTAGATGCCGGGCGCGGCGCTCGCCGAGCTCGCGGCGCTGAAGAGGAAGGCGGCGGGCGCGACGGCGGCCCAGGCACGGACGGAGAGGGATCGAAGGGCCATGCTGAAAGGCCTAGCGCAGGCGCGAGCCACGCCGCGATGGGACCTTTGCTTGCACGCGCGACGAGCTGCGCGGGCTCAGCGCACGTCGCGCAGCTTGGCGGCGAGCTCGCCGCGCGAACCGACGCCGAGCTTCTTGAAGATCGACGTGAGCTGGTGCGCCACGGTGCGCTCGCTCGTGCCGCGCGCGGCGGCGATCTCGGCGTTCGTCTTGCCGTCGCCAGCGAGGCGCGCCACGGCGCGTTCGGCTTCGCCGAGCGCGAGCAAGGCCTCCGTCGCGCCTGAGCGCCCGGAGAAGATGAGCAGCTCACGGCCGTCGGGGCCCGCGGCGCGCTCGAGCTCGCTCGGGCGGTCCAAAGCCGCGACGAGCGCGGCGCGGCTCGAGACGCCGAGCTTGCGCCCGACGCGCGAGATGATGCCGGCCACGGTGCCTGCGCTGAGGCCGAGCTCGTAGGCGATCTGCTTCTGCGCGTGGCCGCGGCGCGCCCACTCGGCGACCGTGGCCTCGAGCCGCGTGAGGCCGCGTGGATCGAGCACACCGGGTGGGTTCTCGCACGCGACGACGTAGCGTTTGCCGTCGGCCTCGACGCGCTCCACCAAGGCGTAGCGACCGCCGACGAGCGCCTTCCACGCTGCGAGCGTCTGCTCTGGATCGGCGCCCGCCTCTGCGCGGCGACGCGACACGTCGCGCCACCTCGCTTCGATGGCCGCGGCGGCTTCGGTGTGCCCGGCCTCGACGTGCTCCACGCGCCCCGCGCGCCCCAATACGACGCACGGCGCCGCACGCCGAGCGGCGACGAGCCTGCGCGCGGAGCCGAGGTGCGCGGCGACCATCGACAGCACGCGGCGGCTCCCGGCGGAGAGGCGGTGCGCGCCGGGCAGGTTGATCGCGATGAGCACGCCGCGGCCGTCGGGGTCGACCGCGTTGAGGTACACAGCGTCGCTTGCGCCTGCGCGCTTCGCTTCGCGCGCGCCGACCCGGTGTTGCTCGGTGAGCAGCCTGCCGGTCGCTTCGCTGAAGCTCCCGACCGGGCCGAGCGAAGGGAAGAGCGCCGCGCGAAACGCAGGGGGCGCGTGCTCGAAGCTGAGCTTCACGCGCGCGGCGAGCTCCGGCGCGCCGCCCCGCGCCACGGGCTCCGAGATCTGCCACCCGGCCGGGTCGCCGTACATCGCGTAGGTGTAGCCGACGACACCCACGTGACCCGGCCACGCCTCGCCCACGGCGTCGACGACTCCAGCGAGCCAATGGTCGGGCGCGCGATCGTGGAGCCCTCGGTAGATCCCGTCGACGACGGGGATCGCGTCCTGCTGGCGCATCGGCGCGAGTGTAGCGCGGGGGCTCGCGGAGGCGGCGCGGCGCGAGCGGCTGCGGCGAGGGTCTCGCGAGGGAAGCCTGGCTCGCGCTGACACGCGGCGTGCGAAGGCGTACAAGGCGGCCATGAACCACGTGAAGCTCGGTCTTGTGTGTCTGGTGGGTGCCTGCGCCGTCGTGGCTTGCGGTGACAAGGCCGTCGAAGGCTCGGCAAGCGGCACGGCGGCGAGCTCCGCCGCGCCCGCCAAGAGCGGGGCAGCTGCCTCCGCGTCGGCGTCTGCGACCGCGGAGGCGATCGCCAGCGCCAGCGCTGCACCGAGCGCGAGCGCGAGCGCGGCGGCGAACGACGATCCACTCGCGGCCCTCGTCGACACCGACCTCAGCTCCTTCCACAAGCTGTGGAAGGGCTTCTCGGTGAAGGCGCCCCAAGGCGCGACGATCAAGCAGGGCTCCTACGGGCCGCGCATCGAGAAGGACGAGTTCAAGATCGAGCTCAGCTACACGCACACCTCGCTCGACAACACCGCCTCCAATACGCGGGATTGCGCCAGCTACGACCAGATCTGTGCGGTCGTCGAGCGAACGAAGGATCTCGTCGTCACGAGCGCCAGCGACAAGGACGGCAAGAACAAGACCTACGGCTTCCACATGCTCGTCCGGCCCGGCGGCACGCTGCTCGGCTGCACCGGCGGTGGCCCCGATCTCGAGAAGCTGAAGCTGCTCCAGCAAGCCTGCGCCTCCGTCACGAAGAACTGATCGCCGCGAAGCGGAACCTGGGAGGAGTCGAGCTCCCCCGATAGCTCGCAGGAGCGCAGCACGTGCACTACTTCATCGTTCGCTGCGTCGAGAATTCCGGGTCGGTCATCAAGCTCGAGGCGATGCTCGTGCATCCCGACGTCGAGACCTTCGGGACCGAGCGATACTTCGCCTGGAAGCTGCTCTCGGACTTCGTGTCGCCCGCGGACGACGCCGATGAGCTCACGCTGGCCCGCAAGCTCATCGAGCGCGTCGAGCTGGGGCCGCTCACCCATGGCACCGAGACGGAGCGCGCGCCGGGGTGGTTCAAGGTGGCGCGCGTGTCGGACGACGAGGACGCCGAGCTCCCGAGCGTCGTCTACACGCTCTGGGTGAGCGATCCCTCGCTGATCGAACCGGTCCAGGTGGGCGACAGCGAGGAGAGCGTCGCGTACGTCGAGACGGACAAGCTGATCCTCGACGCGCAGGGCGGCGGCGCGGTCGCGCCCACGCCGAGCCCGAAGCGTGGGCGCAAGCCTGCGTCGGCCAAGGAGCCCGCGGGACCGCTCGCGGTGAAGTCCTACGACGATCTGCGCGACGCGATCTTGGCCCTCGTGCGCGCCGAGGCGCGCGACCGACCCGACGAGCTCATCGCGTGTCTCGTGCGCTGGGCCGAAGCGGAAGACCACGAGCGCCTGAGCGCTTGGCTCGCGCAGCTCCACACGAAGGAGCAAGGCTGGTTCAGCGAGGCGGCGGGGCGCGTCGCCGTGCAGCGCCTGCTCGCGGGCGACGCGTCGTCGGCGCGGCGGCTGCTCGCTGAGGGCGAAGCCGCGATGCCGACCGAGGAGCAGAGCGAGCGCGCCCGCGCGACCGTCGGTTTGATGGCGGCGTGGTGGAGGCTCGGCGAATCGGCGAGAGCCGAGGCCGCGTGGGAGGCGCTCCCGGCCGACCGCGCCAACTACTGTTCCGAGAAGGACATGGCCTGGGCCGCGGCGCTCGGTGGTCAGGTCGACCATTTCGTGACCACGGGCGAGATCGGCGGCATGTTCGACTTCGCGACCGTCGAGGGGCTGCTCGCGCTCCACGCCGATGGAGTCGAGGTTCTCGCCGACGCGATCGAGCGCTGCGACGACAAGGGCAGCAGCGTCGAGCTCGCCGAAGCTCTGCTCCGCCGCTGCATTGCGCTGGGTCGACCGGGCGAGCTGATCGAGCTCGCGCTGCGCTTTCCAGAGGTCTTGGCGAGCGAAGGCGAGCCCTGCGTCGTCGTGGCGCTCGAGGCGCTCTCCAAGACGGATCCTGCCGCCGCGGTCGAGCTCGCGCTGCGCGTGCTGGCCGACGAGGACACCTTCTCGTTCGGCTATGTCGCGCACCCCCACGTGTTCGCGCTGCTCGCGCGTCTCGCCCCCGAGCGAGCCGAGCGCTGGGCCGAGGCTTGCGAGGAGATGCGCAATCCGAGGCGGGCCTCGCGCTTCGCCTACCTCGCGGCCCTGGGCCGGACCGCCGAGGTGCGCGCCGCGCTCGGCGCGCTCGGCGATCTCGGGGCGTTGCTCACGATCGCCGCAGCCACACCCGATCGCGCGCTCGCCACCGAGGCCCTGCGCGCCTACGTCGATGCGCGCCGGGCCAAGCTCACCGAGATCCCCGTGTGGGCGCTGGCGCGCCTCTGCGATCTCGGTGAGCGTGACCTCGTCGACGCCTTGCTCGACGGCGAGCTCGCGAGGCTCGAGGCCCTGCCGCCGAAGGACCGCGACTCGGGCTGTCGCGCGCTGTGCCTCCGTGCGGCTTCGCTGGGCCGCTTCGAGCTGGCGCGCGCGGCCCACCGGCTGCCGACGAAGGGCGTGCGCTTCTGCAGCGTGCAGGAGATCGTGCGCGGCGCGGCGAGCGTCGGCGATTACGCGGGCGTGCTCGCCGGCCTCGAGCTCTTCGACGAACGCCGCTACGTGCTCGACGCGGCCTACATGAGCCTCCGGGTCATCGAGGCGTCCTTCGTCCACGGGCCGCGCTCGATGCCCTTCCGCGCCTTGGCCCACTCCTGAACCGCGGGGGCGCGCGCGGCCCCCCTCCTCAGGCCTCGACGTCGAAGCGCAAACGCTCGGTGCCGCGGGTGTCGAAGACGCGCATGCTCTGTCGACCGATCAGCGCCACGCGGTCGTGACCCACGAATACGAGACCCACCTCGCCGCGCGTCTTCGGCGCCGCCCAGGCGGTGTGCCTCCGTCCGCCGAGCGTGGTGATCTCCACGGTGGCGTCGGCGTGGAGCAGCGCGAGCTCGTCGGCGCCCGGCGACCAGACGAGGCTGCTCGCGTCGGGGAAGTCGTGGGGCGGCTTCGCGAGCTGCGCGTCGAAGCCGTCGAGCTTGCGCTCGCCGTCGAACACCGTGCAATGGGAGGGGCCATTCCACGCGGTGCGCGAGACGACGACGAAGCGCCGGTCGTCGGGGGCGAAGCGCAGCGCGACGACCTCGCCCGGGACCTCGATCTGGGCGAGCGCTCGAGGGCTCGCAGGCCGGAAGAGCACGAGCTCGGTGCGTCCGCCGGCGTCGCGCCCGAGACTGCGGTCGTAGCGTCGCTCGATCGCTGGAGGTGCGAAGACACCGAAGGCGCCGTTGGGCGACCAGCCCGCGATCGAGCGCCCGTCGTGGAACGCGCCGGGCAGCGGCGTGCGCGAGCGCAGCCGCTGGGCTACCGGGTCGATCGCCCACACGGCGTGGTCATCGTGGCCGACGACGGCGCGCGCATCGCGGGCGCGCGTCGGTTGGCGGAGCACCAGCGGCGCAGCCTGTCGCTCGAGCCATTTCGTCGTCGCGTGAGGGAGGGAGAGCAGCGCACCGCCGCCCAGGCCGTCGTCGCCCTCGTCGCTCCACGCGGCGGCGTACAAGGTCTGCTCGTCCCACCAGCAGAACTCCACGGTGTGATCGCGCGTCTCGTCGGGCGCGAACAGGAGCGGCGCGCCGCCCGGCGCGATCACCGCGATCTCGTTCGTGCCGGCAGCGACAGCGAAGCGCCGACCGTCCGGGCTCCACTGCAGCATGCGCGGGCCCGGCTCGAAGCCGAAGCCGTGCTCGTAGGTGCTCAGGCCGACGGCCTCGCAGGATTCGAGGTCCCAGACCACCGCTTGCCCCGTCCAGTCGCTGGAATCTTCTCGCATGCTGCCGGTCGCGAGCCAGGGCCGGCTCGGGTGGACCGCGGCGCAGGTGAAGGGCGCGTCGCGGCGCAGCGCGGCTACGCTCGCGTGCAGGGGCGGCGGCGCCGCGGGCTCCTCCGCCGGCGCGGGCGCCGCCCGGCGTGCGGGTGCCGATGCGCTGCGCGCGACGCCGCAGGCAGAGAGCGAGAGCGCGCCGGCGAGCAGCGAGCGACGCGACAGCGTGGGGGGAGGAGCTCGGTGGATCAGCGCGGGCGAGCCTAGCACCCGGAGCGATCGTCTCAGAGCTCCGGCGCGATCGCCGCCTCGCTCTCGCGCGCCCAGTCGAGCGCCCCTGCGGCCGGCGTCAGCTCGTCGGCCTCGGTGTCCCACAGCACGCCGTCGGTGAGCGCGCACAGCACGCCGGCCGAGAGCACCGACGTCATCAGCCCGCGCATGTCGGAGTGCGTCACGAAGCTCACGACCGTGTCGCGATCCCCGATGGCCGCGCGCACGTGCTCGTCGAGCTCCTCGGGCGGGCCGAGCTCATCGAAGGCGTATTCGAAGCCCGCCTCGACGCCTCGGTACTTGCACGGCAAGAAGCCGCTGAAGCTCGCCACGTCGAAGTCCTCGTCGAGCTCCACCGCGAAGCCGTGCTCGACCAAGGCCCGCGCCCATTGCGAGGGGCTGAGCATCTTCCGGCCATCGACGAAGACCTGCATCACGATCGACATCTGCGCTCCCTGAGCGCCGCCCGGGTGGCGCTCACCGGCAAGCTAGCGGCGCCCATCGGCGGGTGCCAGGCCGCGAGCTGCGCAGGCCGCGAGCTGCGCGGGCCGCGAGGTGCGCAGGCCGCGAGGTGCGCAGCGGCGCCTTGGTGGCCGCGCCCCGCGACGAAACCCGCCCAGCTCGTCGCGAGCTCCCCCAGCTTCGTCGCGCCTGCGCCGCCCGACGCGCCGGGCGAACCCCGCGGCCGCGCCAAGCCCGCGGAAGCTCATCGGTGGTGCGCACCTCAGCGCGCGTGCGCATCACGCCCCGCGACGAAACCCGCCCAGCTCGTCGCGAGCTCCCCCAGTTTCGTCGCGCCTGCCGCCGGGCACAGCCCTCACCGCCGGGCACAGCCCTCACCGCGGGGCACGGCCCTCACCGCGACTCCCAGCTCACCCCGCGACGCGCTCCTCGGCGAGCTCTTCCAGCTCCGGCTCCAGCAGCTCGGGCACGACCCCGGCCTCGCGCGCCTACTGGTCGACGGTGAACAGCACGAAACGCCCGCGATCAGCCGCTTTGCGGTAGAGCTCGCGCACCGACTCGAACCAATCCCAGGTGTACTCGCGGTCGTCGTCTCCGTACTCGGGCGCGTAGTCGCTCGGCACGACCGTTCGGTATCGGCGGTCGAAGTCGGCCTTGTCGATCGCCTCGAGCGCCTCCGCGACACGCTTCACCTGGGCGGGCTCCACGAGGCTCACGATGTAGTCGTCGCCCTCGTGCAGCTGGTTCGGGCCCAGCACGCAGTGCCGCAGCGGATCGGCAGCCTCCGAGGCCTCGCTGAACTCGAGCCGCCCGTCGGTCAGCAGCCGATGCATCGCATCCCAAGCCTTGTCGCACTCGGCGAGGTTGTCGGCGTCCCACGCCTCTTCGATCTCGCCGACGACATCCATGAGCTCCTCGTCGTGCTCGGCCGCCTCGAGCTCGGCTGCCTGTTCTTGGGTGATCGCGAAGAAGACGCCTCGGGCTGCCATGTCGTGGACTCCGGGAGAAGGGGAAGGTTCGAGCGGGTCGAGCGGTGTTGCTCGCCGAGCACTTCGTAGGGTCGCCGATGAGAGCCCAGGCGCGAGTGATCCGCCATACCACCGGCCGAGCTTCTGCCGTGTGAATCGAGTCGGGACCAAAGCCAGCGACGCCGAGCCCGTGAGCAGGAGCCACCCGCGAGCTCTCGTCGAGGCCTCGGGCGTCAGCCCTCGCTCTCCAAGGGGTTCACCCGCGAGCTCTGCTGCCCGAGCTCTTGGGCGAGCCCGATGAGGATGCCCTCGGGGCCGCGCATGTAACACAGCCGGTAGATGCCGCCGTAGTCGACCACCTCGTCGACCAGCGTCGCGCCGAGCTTGCCGAGTCGAGCCACGGTGTCAGCGAGGTCTTCGACCGTGAACATGACGCGCATGTACCCGAGCGAGTTCACGGGGGCTGCGCGGTGATCCGAGGCGATGGCGGGGGCGTCGAAGCGCGAGAGCTCCAGCCGGCCGTGGCCGTCGGGCGTTCGCGTCATCGCGATCTCCACGCGCTGGCCGCGCACTCCCGTGACACGGCCGGCCCAGTCACCTTCGATCGGCATGCGGCCTTCGAGGTGGAGCCCGAGCTCGGTGAAGAACCCAATGGCGGCGTCGAGGTCTTCCACGACGATGCCGACGTTGTCCATTCGCTTCAGCGTCATACGGTGCCGAGAGCCCAAACACGGCCACCACGCGCTTCGCAAGTCTCGGCGTAGGCGCCAGGGTGCGCGTCGCGTGCTCAGCCGAGCCTTGACCGATACGTCGCAGCTGACTTCGTCGCCTCCTCGTGCCGCACCCTCGAGCCGCTCGCCGAGCCGAGGCCGAGCGCGAGTGCTCACCGCTCTCTGCCGACGTCGCCACGAGGAGGAACGGCTGATGGGCAAGCAGAAGAAGCAGCGGCTCTCGCGCGCTGGGTGGCGCGTCGGCTCCACGGAGGAGCTCCTCGGGCTCAGCGCCGATGAGTCGGCCTTCATCGTCCTCGAGCTCTCGGCGAGCGACGATCTGAGTGCGCGGCGAGTCGCGCGCGGCGTCACCCAGGTCGAGCTCGCCGAGCGCCTCGGCTCGAGCCAGTCGCGCGTCGCCAAGATAGAAGCCAAAGGCCCCTCCCTGACGCTCGACCTGCTCTTCCGAGCCTACCTCGCGCTCGGCGCCACCCCTCGCGATCTCGCGAAGGTCATCACCCAGCGCCGCGGCGCGGCTTGAGCGCCGTTTCAGGGTGTGGGTCCGGTTCCCCGGCGGATCGCCCGCAGCTCCCGCCCCTCCCTCACCCGCCGCACGCCTCCGCCACGCGCCGCTGCACGCGGCGCAGGCCGTTGTGGTAGCGCGTGCGCGCCTGGTCGGCGCCGAGCCCGTGGTCGCGGCCTAGGTCCTCGAAGCTCGCGCCGTCGGTCGCACGCAGGCGCACGATCCGCTGGGTCACCAGGTCTTCCTTGCAGAGTGCGGCCTCGACGAGGCGCGCTTCCTGCTCGGCGCGTACGAGGTCGTCGGGGCTCCGCGAACAGGCGGGAAGCTGCTCGTCCACCGGACACACCGGGAAGCGGCGGCGACGCATGGCGCCGCGCATCGCCTCGCGTCGCGCTGCGGTGAGGTAGACGGCGCCGAGGTTCTGGTAGGAGCGCTCGGCGTGCGCGACGCAGACCCGCAGCATCGCGTCGCGTGCGATGTCCTGCGCGTCGTGCCACGCGAGGCGGTAGTCGCGCGTGATGGATCGCTCCACCTGGGCTAGCTCACGCTGCTGGAGCGTCTCGAGGCAGGCATGGAGGGCCGCCTCGCTCCGCGTCGGGTCCGACTGGCGAGCCGTGGGAGGCGGCCCGGCGCTCGGTGCGTGGCTGGCGCTGCCGGTCGGGGCGACGTCGGCGCGCTCGTCGGGTGTCGAGAGCCCGAGCGCAGCCTTCGCGGTGACCCCAGCGATCGCCAGCCCGATCGCGACCTCCCTCCTCATGGCGTCCTCCTCGGTCGGTGAAGTACGCCGGCGCGCGCGAGCCTATTCCGGCGATGCTGCCCCACCGGGCAGGACCGAGAGACGTCGCCGCTGTACGACGTCGACATGTCCGCCGCGGGCGACGAAACGCTCCCGGTCGTAGCCACCCACCTGGGCGAACGCGCGCTCGAGGCCAACGTCGAGGATGGGCGCGCTGAAGAGCTTGCCGCCGGTGGCGGTCGAGAAGAGCCGCCCCGACGGGTCGACCATGACGTACGTGGAGCGCACGGTGTCGTCCTCCTCGGGGGCCACCCAGATCGACGCCGGCAGCTGTTCGCGGTGCCGCGCGACGAAGGCATCGAACTCTGCACGCGTGATGGACAGCGCCTCGGCTCGGTGCTCGTTCTCGCCGACCACCACGGTGAACTGGAGCGGCTTCCACTTGGAGGGCTCGAGCTCGCGCAGCGCAGCGACGAGGTCCACGTGCAGGTTGAGCCGCGACACGACCGTGTTCAGCTTCAAGATCGGCCTCCCGACGCGGTGGATCATCGCGACGCAGCGTCGGAGCCCGGCGTAGTAGTCCGGCCAGGTGGGCGTCGACCTGCCGAGCGCTCGGAGGGTCGGCTCGTCGGTGGCGTCGAGCGTCATGCCCACGAGGTCCAGCTTCTCGACGAGGCGCTCGGTGAGCTTGGCGCCGTTGGTGATGATCGACGTCTGCAGACCCAGGCTCTGCACTTTGTCGAGCAGCTCGCCGACATGAGGGTTCAGGGTGGGCTCACCTCCGCAGAAGGTGATGCGCCGCGTGTACGGAGCGACTGCCTCGAGGATGGCGAGCCACTCCTCGCGCGAGGCTTGGCGGGGCCGCTCCGGGAAGTCTCCGTAGCAGTAGGCGCAGCGCAGGTTGCACTTCGACCAGAGGTTGACGTTGATGGTCTCGATGAGGGGCGTGCTCGACATGGGGGCCTCATGGGGTGGGGCGCGTGGCGCGCGTTCCTCCCCACGACCCGCGAGGCGGGCGTTCCTGTAAGCCGCCTGTCGAATTCTTCCGAAAGGAGGTTCGACCGCCCGAAGCGGCCCCGCACGACGAAACGGCCTTCTGTCCGGCGCTGTCCCTGGTGCGCGGAATCGGGCGACCCAACTTCCGCGTTGCGACCCGGGGGCGATCGCCCGGGACTCGCAGAAACGGAGAACGAGATCATGTCCAAGGGAAGCAGCAGCGGCGGCAAGGGCGGTTCGGGCGGCGGCACGAAGGGCGGCGGCCAGAGCGGCGGCACGAAGGGAGGTCAGAGCACCGGCGGCAACTGGCCCAGCACCACGGGCAACCCCTCCGGAGGCGGTCGCGGGAACGCGCCGTCGGGAGGCAAGTGAAGCTCGAAGTGGCGGCACGTTGACGAGGTCGCCCCGGTGGCCGCCTCGCGCGGTCGCCGGGGCGATCCTTTGGGAGGAGGGACGATGTCGAAGCTGTCGACGTTGAGTGGTGAGCAGATCGTGGGGCTCTTGTCGAAGGCGCTCCGGCTGAACGAGTTGCTTCCGGGCCACGGCGATGCTTGGGCGAAGCGGCGACAGCGCCACTTCAACCAAGGTCAGCGGGTGAAACGCCCATGCGAACTGGTCGCCGAGCAGGTGTGCGTCGTGACCGGTGCACCGGCGTGCGCCTGCCGGCGCGTGCCCAGGTTCACGCCAGCGCTCTTCGCAGCGCCCAGAAGCGCCGGCGAGGGTCGCCTCTTCACGCTCGACGTGCACACGCACGCGCGCTCGTGGAACCGGGTCGTGGCGCGGCACCGCGACGATCTGCCGACGATCACCCGCGCGTTCATGCGCTTCGCAGCGCTCGAACTCGCCTACAAGGCTTCGTACCTCCGTGTTCGGGAGGGGCAGGTCACGTCCGCGGAGCACCCAGCCTCATGGGCCGACCAGAACGGTGTCGCCCGACCGATCCGCGAGCTCATCGACGAGCTCGCGCGCGTCAAGGGTTGCTCGATGGAGAGGCTCGACGCCGGGGTCTCGATCGAAACGCTCAAGAGCTGGAGGGGCGGCGAGCGTCAACCGACCCACGCGAACCTCGCGAAGCTGACGAAGCTAGTGCCAGACGCCTCGGAGCGATCGCGTGTACATGCCTCGATCGTGCGGCACTACGCGCTCGCGCGGATCACCGCGGGGATTCGCTCCGCCTGGGGGGATGCCTTCGCCGACGACCTCGCGCGGGTATACGCATCGGCGGTCGCGTGCGGGGCGCGTCGACGCGAGCGGCCCCAACCGCTCCCCGATCACGTGGCGCAGGTGCTCGACGTGTACGTGCTCGCCTTCTCGTCCTGGGTCGTGCCGAGCGACACCTATGTATCCATGTCAGAGCACCACGCACCCGAGTGGCGGAGCGACATCGAGCTCGCGACCCGGGTCTGGTCCGGCGAGCTCGGAGACGACTTCATCCAACGCGCCGAGAGGCTCGGAGCGTGGCTGGGCGAGCTGCATGGGTGAGCCGCCACCGTGAGGGGGTCCGCCGGTCTCGCCGTCCCAGCGAGCCTCGCGCGCACCGCCCCGGCCCTCCCTTCGTCGGCCGTGCCGGTCCGTAACTTTCGTGTTACGCTGCCCCCATGGTGCGTCGTGAAGGGGCAGATCATCCGTCGGGCGTGCCCGACGAGCGA
>ERZ761602.2461-NODE-2461-length-28977-cov-15.814812_pt1 | contig 28977 bp, 18 predicted proteins | sample MGYA00512165_ERZ761602 | MGnify/ENA primary metagenome ERZ761602 (study PRJEB28899, sample SAMN02445085) | bioreactor sludge metagenome | biome: EBPR sludge; isolation source: Thorneside wastewater treatment plant | place: Australia: Brisbane, Thorneside...
GTCCCCTTGTCCCCTCGCACCTCGTCCCCTTGTCCCCTCGCACCTTTTCCCCTCTCCCCCGCCCTCTCCCCTACCCCGGCGGCAGCACGATCGCGCTCTCCCTCACCTCCTCCACCGCCGTCCTCGCCTCCTCCGCGGTGATCACGCCCACCGCGCGCCCACGCAGCTCCGGATCCGCCGCCAGCCGCACCGCGAGCGGCGCGACCACGACCTCCTCGAGCAACCTCCTCAGCGGGCGCGCGCCCATCTTCGCGTCGAAGCCGCGCGTCGCGAGCCACGCGCGCGCCGCGGGTGACAGCCACAGCGACAGCCCGCGCTGCACGACGCCGGGGCGCTTGCGGATCTTCGCGACCTCGAGGTCGACGATGCGCTCGATGTCGCCTTCCGACAGCGCGTGGAACGAGACCACCTGATCGAGGCGACCGATCAGCTCGGGGCGGAAGTGCGCGCGCACCGCCGCCGTGAAGTCCGGCGTCGCGCCGCCGCCAAAGCCGATCGACGCGCGCCCCTGGGCGCCGAGGTTCGACGTCATCACCATCACCGCCATGCGCAGGTCGACGAGCCGCCCCATCGAGTCGGTCAGCCGGCCCTCGCCGAGCACGCCGAGCAGCACGTCGAACACCTCGGGGTGCGCCTTCTCCAGCTCGTCGAGGAGCACCACGCACAGCGGCTGCGCGCGCACCTGCGCCGCCAGCGACGTCGCGCCGCCGCCGACCTCGAGCAGGCGCCCGACCGAGCCCGGCGTCATGTACTCCGACAGATCGACGCGCACCATGCGCTCGGGCTTGCCGAACAGGTACGTCGCGATCTGCTTGGCGAGCTCGGTCTTGCCCACGCCCGTCGGCCCCACGAAGAGGAGCGACGCCACCGGGCGCTCGGGATCGTCGAGGCCGGTCTTGAAGCGCGCGAGCGCGCGCGCCACCACGTCACACGCGTGATCCTGGCCGATGACGCCGGCGCGCAGCGCGGCCGCGATGTCGGCGCGCCCCATCGGCCGCTCGTCGGTGATGAGCTCGACCGGTAGCCCCGACCAGCGCGCGTACGCGGTCGCGACGTCACCGGGCAGCACCTGCGCCGGCGGCTTCTGCGCGTCCTGGTTCCACCAGTCGACGAAGCCGATCGCCTTGCCCGGGAAGCGCTGGTCGCGGCGGAACCCGCCCAGCAGCGCGACCGCGCGGCGCAAGGCCGCCGGGTGCCACTCGACCTCGTCGTTCTTGCGCCGCTGCTGCGCCCGGATCATCTCGATCACGACGTCGGCCGGCGGCTCGTCGACGCGGATCACGTCGAACGCGTCGACGAACGCCTGGCTCTTGCGGCGGCAGCGCGCCAGCTCCGACTCCGACGCCTCGGCCACGAGGCGCACCTCGCCCGCGATGACGGCGGGCGCGATGAGATCGGCGATGCTCGCGCCGTCGTTCTGCGGCGCGAGCAGATCGACGAGCCGGTCGACGAAGAGCCAGTCCTCGGTGCCGCCGAGCTCGCGCGCCAGGGTGAGGCAGCGCTCCTGCCACATGCCGAGGTACGTCATGCCGGCGGTGATGTGGCTCGCCGACGTGGCCCACAGCCGCCGCGGCACGGTGTCCTTGCCCTTGCTCTTCTCGCCCAGGTGCCTGGCCGCGCGGCGCAGGAGCGAGGTCTTGCCCACGCCGCTCTCGCCGACCAGCAGGATCGAGCGCGGCGGCTGGCGATCGACGGCGGCGCACAGGGCGAGCCCGGCCGGCACGTCGCCGACCGGCGGCGCCGCGAGCTTCCGGCGCAGCTTGAGTGTCCAGTCCTCGGCGACGGCGGCCACCGTCGGCGGGATCAGCTCGTCGGCGCTGGCTTCCGCGTCGTCGTCGTCGCGCGACAGGTGCGGCAGCTCCCAGGGCACGATCCACTCGCGCCGCGCCGGCCGGAAGTCGAACACGCTCGCCGGCTCGTCGCCGAGCATGGCGGAGAAGATCGCGTGGCGCAGGATATCCCCGGCATCGTCGATGTCCTCGAGCGCGAGCGTCCAGCCGAAGCGGGGGACGACGATCCGCCAGGTCTCCTTCTCGGCCCATGCGGCGAAGCCGATGCGCACCGGGATCGTGCGCGTGCCGAGCACCCACGCGCCGCCCGCCGCCGCCTTGGGCCGCACCTCGACCGCGACCCGCCGGAGCTGGAGCTCCTCGTCGAAGAGGAAGCGCTCGGCGCCATCGGAGGCGACCGCCGACGTGAGCGCGGGCTCGAGCCCTGCGAGGACGTCCTCCTCGCGGTCGCCCCACGTCGCCGGCGCCGGCTCGTCGAAGAGCACCGTCCGGCGGCGGATGACGACGCCCGACAGCTTGCCGTTGTCGTGCTCGGTGAAGAAGACGCGGAAGCTGCGCTTAGCCACGGAGGCGGCTCCAGCGTACGTGCCAGCAGTGGCGGATGACGTCGGCGAGGGTCGGCGCGGTCACCCGGGCGGCGAAGCCCGTGACGAAGTCCTCGACCTCGGCGACCAGCGGCTCGCCCACGCGGCGCGGCGGCGTGTAGCTCACCGCCCGCACCACGGGCAGGAGCGGCTCGGGGTTGGGCGGCGCCGCGCCGCCGGCGGCCGTCGCCGCCTCGTAGGCCGCGAGCGCGTCGCGGTGCGCCGCGGCGTCCGCGTGCACGTCGACGCCGCCGGCGCGCAGATCGACGCGCACGATCTCGGGCTCGCCGGCGAGCGACTGGAACACGTGCGCGCCGTGCTCGGCGGCGAGCGCCGGCCCCACGAGCAGCTCGCGCAGCACCGCCGTGATGAACACGGGCGATCGGTCATCGGCCCACGACCAGCCAAGGCTGATGCTCCCGTCCCGGGTCACGGCGGCGACGTCGTCCTGATCGATCCACGGCAGGAACGCCTGGGTGACCGAGTACCAGCCGCCGTGGCGCCCGGGGCCAATGCTGGAGAAGCGCACGGTGTGCGTGTGGCTCGCGGGATCGGCGAGGCCGCCGACGTGATCGACGTACAGACGCGCGCGCGCGAGCGCCACCAGCGCCTCCGGCTGATCGAGCGCGCGGTGGCGCCGCCCGTCGACGCTGCGCGGGTCGAAGCGCCGGACCTGCTCCGTGCCGCCGTACCACCGTCCGGCGTGCGTGATGCGGTCGTGGCTGAACGCCTCGAGGTCGTGGGTCAGCTCGTCGTCGGAGTCCTCCATCGCCCGGCGCGTCGGTCGCATCGCCTTGCGCTCGCCGGCGAGCGCGACGCGCAGCGAACCCAGCTCCTCGCGGTAGCGCTCGACGAAGTAGCGCACGCGCGCGCCGTCGTCGCCGGCGCGCGCCCGCTCCATCTGCTGCTCCAGGGGCGTGCCGTCGAGCACGGCGTCGATCTCCTGCGCCATCGCCGCGACGTGCGGCCCCAGCGCCGCCGCCGACTGCTCGCGCCACGCCGCGAGCGGGAAGTCGCCGTCGAGCGGCCGCGCCTCCGGCAGCTGTTCGAGGTCGACGACCACGTCGCCCCCACCGTCGCGCAGGCGGGCGACCGTGAGCCGCGCCGGCGGCGCGGTCGCCAGCGCCTCGGCGAGCGAGGTCGCCACCTGGTCCTCGAGCCAGCGCTTGACCGTGCGCGCGCCGTAGCGCGGGTCGAAGGCCTGGGCCACGGCGCGCTCGCGCAGCGCGCGGCCGGCGTAGACGAAGACGTTGCGCTCGCGCAGGCCGCGCCGCGCCATCAGCTTGGCGAGCTCCTTGTCGACGACCTGGGCCGCGACCTCGGGCGTGAGCGGACCGAAGCGCACCACGCGATCGATGCGGTTCCACAGCTCGGGCGGGAAGAAGTCGCGCACCGCCCGGGCGATCTCGCCCATCACCGCCGCCGTGCCGTCGCCGAACCCGATCGGCGCCGCCGCCCGCGCCCCCAGGTTCGACGTCATCACGATCGCCGCGTGGCGGAAGCTGGCGACGTCACCGGCCGCGTCGGTCAGGCGGCCCTCGTCGAAGAGCTGGAGCAGGAGCGCGAGCACCGACGGGTGCGCCTTCTCGATCTCGTCGAGGAGCACCACCGCGAACGGCTGCTCGCGGATGCGCTGGGTGAGCATCCCGTCCTGGCTCCAGCGATCGCCGATGAGCCGCGCCACCGCGTCGCCGCTCGAGAGCTCGCTCATGTCGAAGCGGAGGAGGCGCCTGGCGTCGCCGTAGAGGTACTCGGCCATCGCCTTGGCCAGCTCGGTCTTGCCGGTGCCGGTCGGCCCGGTGAAGAGGTACACGCCGAGCGGGCGCGCCGCGTCGACGAGCCCGGCGCGCACCTTGAGCACGAGCTCCGCCGCCGTCGCCGTCGCCTCGCCCTGGCCGATCACCCGCGCGGCGAAGTGCGCCTCGACCGCGGCCGGATCGAGCGGCGCGTCGAGACGGATGAGGTGCTCGGGCAAGCCGGTCTCGCGCGCCGCGAGCGCGACCGCGTCGTTCGGCTCGAGCGTCTTCGCCGAGGTCGTGGTCACCAGCTTGCGCAGGAGCTCGATCGCCGCGCCCGGCATCGCCGTCCACGGGAACAGCGAGCCGGCGAGCTCGATCACCGTGCGCGGCAGGAACGGGTGCAGCTCGACCGGGCGCTCGGCCTCGAGCCGGCGCACCTCGGCGAGCGCGAGCCCGGCGGTCTCGCGCGCGGTGGTCGGCTCGACGGCGATGCGGGTGAAGAGGCCGGCGAAGGACGGCGCGTCGTCCTCGAGCCGCGCCAGCTGCTCGCGCGTGATCGTGCCGATCACGGTGACGTCGCCGCGCTGCACCGGCCCGCGGAAGAAGTCGGCGAAGCTGCGTTCGGACTGACGGGTCATGCCCAGGCGGCCGAATAGGTGGAGGTCGTCGAACCACAGGACGCCCTTGTGCTCGCGCGCCTCCTCGACGACGTCGAGCAGCCGCGCCTCCCAGTCGCCCATGTACATCATGCCGGCGACGAGCCGCTTGCCCGACAGCCGCCACACGTGGTGGATGCTGTCGGTGTTGCGCTCGAGGTACCAGCCGTCCTCCTCGAGCCGGTCGGCGACCCAGCGCGCGAGGAGCGTCGAGCGTCCGGATCCCGGACGACCGACGAGCAGGGTCGAGCGCGGCCGGCCGCCGAGCACGCGCTGGAGCTGCGCGCGATACGGCTCGCGCGGCACCCCCAGGGGCAGCGTGCCGTCGATGGCGCGGGACGTCTGGTCGACGCCCAGGCGCGAGAGCACGCGCCCGGTCCCGCGGCCGAGACCGGCGCGCGTGCGCTCCGGGCGGGTCGCGCGGATGCGATCGAGCAGCGTCCGCGGCGAGGCCCGGAACGAGACCGTGAGCAGCCGCTCCTTGCCGGCGTGCCGGAGCGTCTCGAGCTCGCCCTCGGTCTTCCCCTTCCAGGCCCGACGGGCGAAGTGCGGCGCCAGCTCCTCGACCTCGGCGAGATCGGCGGCGTCGAACCAGTCGGCGCGCGCGAACGGGCTGAACGCGCAGAGCCGCTGACCGCGCTCGGTGAACCAGCGCGGCTCGACGACGAACGGGAAGCGCCCCGACACGCGCACCGGGCTCGTGCTCTTGACGCTCACGTCGAGGTGCACGTGGTGGAGCCGCGCGCCGGGCACCGCCTCCCATAGCTCCTGGTCGTCGGGCGCGAGCGAGCGCACGTGCTCGCGCGCGGCGCGGATCATCTCCTCGCGCAGGCGGACCTCGCTCTTGCCGTGGAAGGCGGACACCTCCGGCCACGGCACGAGCGGGTACCAGCTCAGGCGGCCCTCCACCTTGCGCTCGAAGACGGTGATCGAGAGGTCGCGCCTCGCGCCCACGGTCACGTGCCGCTCTCCCCGTCCTCGTCGTCGTCGTCATCATCCGGCTCGGTGAGCTCGACGGGATAGAGCTCGCCCGGCGCCTCCTCGCGCGCGAGGCCGCGCTCGATGACCGCGAGCCCGACCTCCTCGAGCCGCGCGAAGTGCTCGGCCCACGGCACCTCGACCTTCCGGTCGAACACCATCACGTGATCGCCCGCCGCGGTGTACGTGCGCTCGACCTGGCCCTTCGGCGCCGTGGCCGGCGCCGCCATCGTGCCGAGCCGCAGCCACGTCGCGTCGTCGAAGTCGACCGCGAGCGCGAGCCGTCGGATCACGAGGTGCGCCGGGTTCTGCTTGAAGAGCCCGGCGAACCGGTGGGCACCGGCCTCGAGCCCGAGCAGGCAGGCGGCGCCCGGGCCGCGCACGCGCACCATCAGGTTGCGGATACCGTCGGACTCGCGCTCGAGGCGATCCTCGAGCCACGCCGCGCTGCGCGGCTGGCCCCACACCCGCGAGGCGGGCCACACCGGCGACGGATCGCGCACGTGCAGGAGGTGCGCGGTGATCGTCCAGCCCCGCGCCGGCGCCGCCACGCAGAGCGCGCGCACCCAGCGCTCGAGCGGCGCGGCGACCTCGGGCGTCGACAGCGCGAGCGTGATCGCGTCGCGCTGCTCGAGCCGCGACACCGCGAGCCAGAACATCGCGCGCTGGAAGCGAGCGAGCAACGTGTCGGCCTCGCGCGCCACGCCGTCGACGTCGTCGCCGGCGAGCGCCGCGTCGAGCGCGAGCTCCTCGGCCGCGGCCAGGTCGTCGCGCGCGGCGACGGTCGTCTCCAGCGCCGTCTGCAGCCGGTGGCGCTCGGTCAGCATCTGCTGGCGCTGCTCGCTCGAGATCGCCTCGCGCGCGCGCTGCTTGCGCTTGCTCCGGTCGCCGCCCGCGAGCTGCCCCTCGAGCCAGCGCACCTGATCGACCACCTCGGTCGCGAGCTCGCGCGCGAGCCAGCGATCGGCGACGCGCCGGCACTCGGCCACGGCCATGACGCCGCGCGCGCTCCGGCGCCCGCCCTGCCCGCCGCGGCGGTGGAGCGACACCTCGATCGTGCCGCCCGGCGGCGTCAGCGTGCCCAGGTGCGCGCCGGCCGCGACGTCGAGCCCGAGCGGCTCGCCGGCCACGCGCACGGCGATCACGCCGCCGTGGCCGTCGACACCGGCCCTGGCCAGGAGCCGCGCCGCCGGCGCGATCACCTGCTCGTCGAGGTGGCGGCGGAGCGCGCGCACGCCGTACGCCGCCGAGTAGCCGCCCTCGGCGAGCGCCGCGAGCGCCGCGTCGCTCAGGTCGAGCCCGACCGTCGCCTGCACCAGCCCGCGGCGATCGGCGAGCCGCGCGGCGTGGAGCCGCGTCACCTGCGCGACCTCCTCACGCGTGAGCCGATGGAACGGGATCACGGCGTCGAAGCGGTTGAGCATCTCGGGCCGGAACGCGGCCTCGACCGCCGCGCGATAGCGGCGCAGCTCGTCGTCGCGCGCGCCGCCGTGGTGGGCGCCGAGGTTCGACGTGAGGATGATGATCGTGTTGTGGAAGTAGCTGGTGCGCCCGCGCGCGTCGGTGAGCCGGCCCTCACCCGCCACCTGCAGCAGCAGGTCGTGCACCGCCGGGTGCGCCTTCTCGATCTCGTCGAGCAGCACCACCGAGAACGGCTGCTCGCGCACGCGCGCGGTGAGCTGGCCGTCGCCGGCGTCCGAGCCGCGGATGAGCCGCTCGGCCGCCCACGGATCGGCGTACTCGCTCATGTCGAAGCGGACGAGGCGCTCCTCGGAGCCGAAGAGCAGGTGGGCGAGGCTGCGCGCCAGCTCGGTCTTGCCGACGCCGGTCGGCCCGACGAAGAGGAACGTCGCGAGCGGCTTGTCGGCCGGCTGGAGCTGCGCCTTCACCGTGCACAAGGTCTCGGAGACCCGGCGCACGGCGACGTCCTGCCCCACGAGCCGCGCGCGCAGCCGCTCGACGAGCTCCTCGACCTTCATCGCGCGGTCCTCGCGGAGGAGGAACGGCGGGATACCGCTCATCCGCGAGAAGCCGTCGTACGCGTCGTCGGGGGAGAGCTCGAGCGGGGTGCCGTCGGGCGAGAGCGCGCCCTCGCGCGCGCCGCGCAGCTCCTCGGCGAGGCGCACGGCCTTGCCCGGGAACACGCGGTACGGCAGGTAGCGCCGCGCCAGCTCGACGACGACCGCGATCGTCGCCGCCGCGAGCTGCGGCCGCCGCGCCTCGCGCTTGCGCCAGTGGTCGGCGTGCGCGCGTAGCACCTCGGCCGCCGCGGGCGGCTCCATCGCGCGCAGCACGAGCCGCGTCATCGCGCCGACCAGCCCGACATCGCGGCGCTCGGCGCGCTCGAGCGCGAGCGGCGTGATCTCGCCGACCACGCGCACGCGCCCCTCGACGACGAAGCGGCGCACGATCGCGGTGACGTCGTGCCCTCCCTCCTCGGGGCGCTCGCGGAACAGCCCGCCGAAGTCCTCGATGTAGAGGACGGCGTCGAGCCGCTCCGCCGCCTTGAACAGGTCGCCGAGCCGCGCCTCGGCCTCGCCGAACCCCGACGCGCCGGCGACGAGCTGCGCCACCGACGTCACCCACGCCAGCCGCGCCGGATGCCGCCGCGCCCAGCCGTCGACGAGCGCGGTCTTGCCCACCGCCTCGTCGCCGCACACCAGCACCGCGAGCCGCTCGCGCCCGGCGAGGAGCGCGTCGAACGACGACGCCTCCGCCTCGCGCCCGACCACGGCCACGCCCCCGCCGCGCACCCGCTCCTCCATCCGCTTCGCCAGCCGGTCGAGCGTCTCGAGCGCCCGCCGCCGCTCCTCCTCCTTGAGCCGCGCCTCGCTCGGCCCGCCGTCGGCCTCGAGCCCGACCGCGAGATCGAGCCCGAACACGCGCGCCTCGAGCGGCGGCAGCACCTTGCGCCAGCCATCACCGTCGAGCTCGCGCGCCGCGGCCACGCGCGCCAGCTCGCGCCGCGCGACGAGGGCGAGGTCCTCCTTCTTGTCGACGTGGAAGCTCGCGTCGAGCGCCGGTGCCAGCACCCACTGTCCCCCGCCGTGCGGCACCACGATGCACGTGACCGCCACGTCGCGCGGCGCCCGCGGCCGCACCGGCGAGCCCGGCTCGAGCGGCACCTCGACCAGCTCGCACGTGACGCCGTCGGGCAGGAAGAAGCGCGCGGCCTGCCCCGCCGGCAACCTGGCGAGGTGGTCGGCGAGGAAGATGCGCAGCTCCTCGCGCGCCTCCTCGTCGTCGCCGTACGCGACGACACCCGGCTCGACGACCGGCCCGACGGTGACGAGCCCCGACGACAGCGAGCGTTCGAGCGCGGGAGTGGAGACCCGCACGGTGCGCGTGGTGCGCGACACGAAGGTCCCGACGATGCCACAGAATCAGGCGCGAGGTGACCGGCCCACCGCCCGCGAGCGATGGCCGTCGACGCGCTCGACCTCGAACGTGTCCCTGTCGAGCGACGGCCCTGATCGACGGCGCGGAATTCGGTCGGCCTCCCCTGGCGCGGTCGCCGCCTGCGACTTACCGGGAAAGGAGGTGGACGATCGAACCCTGCATGGTGCTTGCCTCTCGTGCGCGACGCCGCTCGAGCCGGTGGGCCGCCGGTTGGGCTGCCCTGCCTGCGGCAGCTGCCTCGTCCCCGAGGACGCCGTCCGCGAGGCGCTCCACGCGATGCTCCCGGCGGGACATCCGCAGGGCCCTCCGAAGATCGTCGCCTGCGCGCCGGGGACGCGCGCCTCGCGGCCGTGCCCGCGCTGCGCCCGCCCGATGATGCCGTGCCTCTTCCTCCTCATCGCGATCGACGCCTGCAGCAGCCACGGCATCTGGTTCGATCACGACGAGCTCGAGCGCGTGCTCCACGGGGCCGCGCCCCGGAACCCCGACGGCGAGATGAACATCGTCGAGGTCGCCCGTGGCGTCGAGGAGGCCGCGAGGACGTTGCTCCAGCTCCTCGACGACATCGTCCACTGGACGTGACGGAGCGGCCGTCGCGAACGCCAGTCGCGGTAGCGGCGAAAACGCTTTGACGGTCGCGCGGTTGCGACCCAGGAGCCTGTCCCCGGTCAGAGGCCGCGGGCGGCGAGTGCGTTCAGCACGGCGGCCGGGCGCTCGTCGATGAAGCGCTGGGTGTCGGTGTGGCTGTTGGCGGTGCGGGTCGCGTCGTACTCGCGGCCGGCGTCGGGCACGACGAGGGTGCCGATGCGGTCCTGGAGCGCCTGGCGGCGCGAGGTCATGTTCATCGAGGCGAACAGGTCGAGGGCCTGGCGGACCTTGGCGGCGAAGGCGGCGGCGCAGGTGGCGTCGGCGAGGCACATCTGGCCGAGGCGCGCCGACGGGTTGAGGAGGGTGTCGCCGACGTGGCGGTGCTGCATCGTCTGATCGACGCCGCTCGGGATGAGCGACCAGCGATCGGTCGCGGGGTCGTGGTAGACGCGGTAGTTGTTGCGCAGGTTGTAGAAGTGGCCGTCCCAGTGCGCGAGCACGAGATCCACCGCCCACACCGCCAGCCACTCGTCGAGATCGAGGAACTGGGCCATCGCCGGCGCGACGTCGGTCGTGGGGAGCGCGTCGATCTTCGCGATGAGGTCGCGCAGCGGCGTGTAGTCGAGCGGGTCGTCGCCTGGATCCGGCGTGCCGTCGCACGCGTCCGGCGAGAACGAGCGGGTGAGGCACCCGCTGTCGTCGTCGCGCACGTTGCTGGCGACGAGATCGCAGAAGTACGTGCCCTCGTAGAGCGCGCCGCGGTTCGAGCCGAAGTGGCGCGCCAGGAAGCGGCGATCGATGGTCTCGAGGTTGAGGTAGAGGCCGTAGTACGTGCCGTTCACGTGCAGCCGCGCGAAGGTCGCGCGCGGCACCGGCACGCCCATCGCGTCGTAGAGCGCGTACGCGAGGTGCTCGTGCGACATGCTCGGGTCCTGCACCATGTTGTTGAAGGTGAAGCGCTCGAGCCCCGCGAGCCGGCGCTTCGCCGGACAGCCTGCGACCTGCGCGTCGTCCCACGACAGGTGCACCTTGAGCGCGGTCTTGCGGCTCAGGTCGCGCGCCGAGCCGCAGCCACCCTTCGCCTTCACGCCGACGCCGGGGAGCGTCGTCGCACCGTCGCTGAACGTGCCGGTGTAGTAGCTGCGCTGGTACGGCACGCACCCCGGCGGGATCGCCTCCGCGTTGATCGACGCGACGCTCTCGGGCGGCAGGTCGATGCGGTAGTCGCGCACGACCGCCGCGTCGAAGATCGTGGCCGAGCCGTCGTCGGTGCGGAAGTCGACCTTGTCGCTCCACGCGCCCGCGCTCGCACAACCGCCCGCGCCCTGCACGACGTGGCGCGCGCGCACGAGATGATCACGCCACGCCTCGAGGTCGCCGAGGAACGCCGCGATGCCCTCGAAGGTGCCGTCGGCGAGACGCACCCGCCGCGCCGGATCGGTCGTGACCGCGGACCACACCCGCTCGCGCGCGGTGCCGTCGTCGTTCCGCGTCCAGATCTCGACCTCGAGCGCCTCGAACGGATCGCCGTCGACGTCGACGAGCGGCGACACCTCCAGCTCGACCTCGCCCGGCACGACGAAGTCCTGCCGCGGTCCGAGCGACAGGATCGCGGGCGCCGCCGGCGGCGACGGATCACCGCACACGTCGGGATCGATGATCTCGCCGGTGCACCCGGCGCCGGCGCCGAGCGCGCAGACCACGGTCGCGAGGGTCGCGAGCGCGACGTGCGGAGGCAGCCCTGCCACCCCTCGATGCTACGTCAGCGCGCCGTCAGAAGCAGCAGCTGTCTCGGTACCCGCAGCGCGGGCACTTGTAGTGGGCGTGCTCGGGCTGCATGAGCGTGCTGCATGTAGGACATGTGATCGAGAGGTCCGCCTTCGTCAGAGGCACCGCCTCGGGCGGCAACGTGCCCCGCGCCCGCACGGAACGGGCGGCGAGGGCCTCGATGGCAGCGTGATCAGCAGCCGACTTGACCATGGCCGAACTCGCCTTTCACCCAGCCGAGGAACTCCTCGGCCGGAAGCTCGAGCGCGCGCTGGCAGACCTCGCGCACGTGCATGGGGAAGTCCTTCTCGCAGACCCAGCGCAGGTAGTCGCGGAACTCGCCGCGCGCCAGCTCGTGGACCTGCGCGCCGGCGTGCTTGCCGAACGTGATCACGATCGCCGGCCCGTCCCACTGCAGGTGGCGCGTCGGACCGACCCAGCTCGGGCGCTTGGGATCACACACCTGCGCCACGCCGCGCCAGTCGTGCGCCTCGAGCCCGAAGTTCTTGAGCATGCCGGCGAGCACGCGCCCGGTCGCCGCCACGTCCGCCGACGCCGAGTGCGCCGCCTCGAACGTCTGGCCGACGAAGCGCTGGTGCGCGTGCTGCAAGCTACGCGGCTCGCACTGCTGCCACAGCCGGTACGGATCGACGATCACCTTGCCGCGGACGTCGAGCTGGGCGACCGGCAGGCTGCCGCGCTCGGCGGCGGCGACGCGCAGGCGCTCGTACTCGGCCTGCAGCATGTCGATGTCGAACGAGAGGTTGTAGCCGACGATGACCTCGTGCTGCGTGAAGATCGCGGCGATCTCCTCGGCGCACTCGGCGAACGTCGGGCAGTCGGCGAGGTCCTCGATCGAGATGCCGTGCACCGCCTGCGCACCCGGCGAGATGGGGCAGCTCGGCCGGAAGCGCCACGTGCGGCTCGGCCCCTCGAGCCCGAACTGCATGCACAGCTCGATCACCTGATCGCGGCGCTTGTCGGTGCCGGTGGTCTCGACGTCGAACACCAGCACCTCGTGATCGTTGCGCGGCGCGCTCGCCGGCTCGGGCACGACCGGCGCCGGCTCGGGCGCCGCCGGCACCGGCGCGCTGCCCTCGGCCACCGCGTCGATGGGCGCCGGCGACGGCTCCAGGGGAACTGCCTTCAGCTTGCGAGCCCGCTTCCGGGCCGCCGGCGCCGCGTCGTTGCCATCGGGCCGCTCGGGCGCGGGTGGCGGCGCGTACGTCGGCCCGAAATCGAGCTGGAGATTGGCCTGGTCGGTCCGCAACGCGTGCCCAGGTTAGGCGCCGACTCTGACAACGATCTCGCCATTGTGCGCGATCTCTCCCGACAATCCTCAATGGTTCCGATCAGCTGGATCCATGAACGTCTTCGGGGTGATAGTGCGCCCCATGCGGCGCGCCGCCCACGTGCTCGTCCCGGGCTCCGACTTCCCCGTCGTCCCCCTCGTCTCGCTCCTCCTCGCCGCCTCGCTGGCCCTGGGCTGCAAGGTCCGCGAGCCGCCGCCCATCGAGTCGAGCTACGTGGACAACTTCGACCGGGGCAGCTTCGGCGGCGACTACAACCGGACGGGGAGCGGCTACCGCCTGAAGGACGGCGCGCTCAATGCCAAGGGCGCCCACAACCACCCCCTGTGGCTCGCCAAGAAGCTGCCTCCCGGCGACCTCCAGATCGATCTCGACGCCTGGTCGACCTCGCCCGAGGGCGACATCAAGGTCGAGGTGTTCGGTGACGGCCGTTCGTTCGATCCGGATGGCAACCGCTACAAGGCGACCGGCTACGTGCTCGTCTTCGGCGGCTGGAAGAACTCCAAGTCGCTCATCGCGCGCATGGACGAGCACGGTGACGAGATGGCGTCACGCTCGTCACCGAAGGTCGTGGCCAACCAGCGCTACCACTGGCGCATCATCCGCCGGCGCGACACGATCGAGTGGTTCATCGACGACATGACGACGCCGTTCCTCCGCTACCAGGACCCGACGCCGCTCACCGGCGTCGGCCACGAGTACTTCGCGTTCAACAACTGGGAGACCGACACCTGGTTCGACAACCTCGTGATCAAGCGTCTCTGACTTCTTCGGCTATGATGGGGCGCGCGGGCCCGGGTGCCCGACGGTGATGGAACAGTTCGGTAAATACTCGCTCGTTCGGAAGATCGGCACCGGTGGGATGGCCGAGGTCTATCTCGCGCGCACCACCGTCGCGCAGGGCCTGGCCAAGACCCTGGTCATCAAGAAGATCCATCCCGCGTACGCGCGCTCGCGCCAGTTCGTCGCCATGTTCGTCGACGAGGCCAAGATCGCGCTCGGGCTCAATCACCCGAACATCGTCCAGGTCTTCGACTTCGGCTCGGTCGGCGACACGTACTTCCTGGCGATGGAGAACATCGAGGGGCTCGACATCCTCCGCCTGCTCCAGGATTGCGCGCGAGAGAAGCGCCGCATCCCCTACGGGCTCTCGGCGTACGTCGTGCAGCAGATGGCCAAGGGCCTCGACTACGCGCACCGCAAGACCGACGAGTTCGGCGAGCCGCTCGGCATCGTCCACCGCGACATCTCCCCGCAGAACGTGCTGGTGTCGTGGGACGGCGCGGTGAAGATCGTCGACTTCGGCATCGCGCGCGCGCGCCACGTCCACGAGGAAGAGGGCGTGGTGAAGGGCAAGTTCGCGTACATGTCGCCCGAGCAGGGGCGCGGCGAGCCGGTCGACTGCCGCTCCGACGTGTTCTCCGCCGGCATCGTGCTCTACGAGCTCGCCTGCGCGCGCCCGCTCTTCCCCGGCCGTGGAAAGGAGGCGCTCGATCAGGTGAAGGCCGGCGCCATCCCGCCGCCGCGCGAGCACGCGCCCGACCTGCCCGAGTCGCTCGAGCGCATCATCCTCAAGGCGCTCGCCTTCCACCGCGACGATCGCTACCAGACCGCGCGCGATCTCCAGACCGACCTCGGCCGCTTCCAGCTGGAGTGGGGCCACCGCTCCGGCGAGCTCGTCGACTCGGCGCTGCTCGCCCAGTTCCTCGCCGGCGTCGTGCCGCCCGAGCGGCGCATGACGCGCTCGCGGCCGCCGGTGATGCCGCTCGGCAGCGAGGACCGCCGCAGCCCGAGCGGCACGCCGACCGGGCCGCTCGCCGGCCAGATCTCGGCCCAGATCTCCGGTGCGATCTCCGCGCTCGGTCCGATGAGCCCGCTCGCCGCCGGCGCCGAGTCCAGCGCCGACGCGCGCCGGCGCCAGGAGCACCGCGAGCGCAAGTATGTCTTCGTGGTCGAGGGCGTGATCCGCGGCGTGACGGCGCTCGAGCGCCGCCTCGGCGCCGCCGGCGCCACCAGGATCGTCGAGGAGTTCCGCCGCGTCGCGCGCGACATCGCGTTCAAGCACGACGCCCTCGAGGACAAGGCCGACCGCGATCTCGACGCGATCCGCCTGGTCGTGGGCCTGCCGCTCGCCGGCGAGGACGACGCCGGCAAGACGATCCGGCTGGCGCTCGCGCTGGTCGACGCCCTCGACGGCATCGGCTCCGACGTCGAGCCCGAGCTGCGGCTGGCGATCGGCGTGCAGCGCGGCGCCGCCACGGTGATCCGCAAGGGCTCGGCGCAGACCTTCGAGCTCGAGGCGATGACCGCCGGGTTCGCCTCGCACCTGGCGCGCGCCGCGCAGCCCGCCGAGATCCTGGTCGGCGGCCGCGTCTTCCGCAGCGCGCGCGCGGAGTGGAACTTCGAGGCGCTGGCCGCGATCGACCTGCCGGCGACCACCGACACCAGCGACGCCGCGCTCAAGGCCGACGAGGACACCGAGCCGGGCGTGAAGCGCGCCCGGGTCTATCGCCTGCGCGGGCCCAAGGAGCGCGCCCAGCGGCTGCGCGATCGCAAGCTCGGCGTGCTCGTGGGGCGCGACCTCGAGCTCAAGGCGCTACGCGACGCCTACCGCGACGTCCTCGTCGCGCGCCGGAAGCGGCTCCTCGGCGTGGTCGGCGACCACGGCGTCGGCAAGCGCTCGCTGGTGTCGGCGTTCCTCGCCGGCATCCCGGCCGGCGAGGCCTACATCCTGCGCACCACCACGCGCGTCGCCACCGCGCTCACACCGTACGGCGTCATCGCCGACCTCGCCCGCGAGATCCTCGGGCTCGCCGACGGCGCCGAGCCGCACGAGGTGCAGCGGCGCATCGCGCGCGCCATGCCGCTCGTGTATGCAGGCGGCGACGCCGACGAGCGCGAGGCCAAGGGCGCCGCCGAGGTCGTCGGCCTCCTCCTGGGCGTGCGCCCGCCCGCCGGCGGCGACGGCGCGCCCGCGGCGGCGATCGATCCCGACGAGCGGCGGCAACGCATGCTCCAGATCATGCTGCGCGTCGAGCAGCGCCTCGATCCGGATCGCCCGCTGGTGATCGTCGGCGAGGACGTGCACTGGTGCGATCAGGAGTCGCTCGAGCTGTTCAGCGCGCTGCTCAAGGTGCCGACCAACCGCCCCATCCTCGGCGTGGTCACGACGCGCCCCGACAAGCGCATCCTCGATGTCGGGCCGTCGATCGGCGCGGAGATGATCACGCTCGACGAGCTCGATCTCGACGCGCGCCGGCGCCTCATCGCCGCGCGCTTCGTGCCCGGCGCCGAGATCGGCGAGCTCGCCGAGCAGATCATCGCGCGCGCCGGCGGCAACCCCTACTTCATCCTCGAGTTGCTCGACACGCTCGCCGAGCGCGGCGTCCTCACCGAGGATCCCGCGCACCCGGGGCTCTACACGTGGACCAAGGCCGACGCGCCGCTGCAGGTGCCGACGTCGGTCGAGGATCTGCTGGTCACGCGCATCGATCGCCTGCCCGAAGCCGAGAAGCAGGTCTTGCTCGCCGCGAGCGTCCTCGGCCGCGTCGTCTCGCCGCCCGCGGTCGCCGCGATGATGAGCCGGCAGGTGAAGGCCGAGCTCGACGAGCTCGTCCGCCGCGGCCTGCTCGGCCCCCAGGAGGGCGAGTACCGGTTCAAGAACGACATGATCATGACGGTCGCGTACGCGATGGTCCCCGCCGAGGATCGCACGCGGCTCCACCGCATCGTCGCCGAGCGCATCGCGACCTCGCCGTCGTACCGTCCCGGCCAGGACGACGCCCACGTCGCGCGCCACCTCGAGCTCGCCGGCGACGCCGTGCTCTCCGCCGAGCGCTACCTGCGCGCCGCCGCCCACGCCATCGACGTCGGCGGCAACGCCGACGCGTTCCGCCAGCTCTCGCGCGCGCTCAAGCTCCTGCCGCCGGGCGATCACCTGCGCCGCTTCCAGGCCCGCCGCCAGCGCGAGGAGATCCTGCGCCGCCTCGCCCGCCGCCCACAGCAGCTGCGCGAGCTGGCGGCCTTGCGCAAGGAGGCCGAGGCGCTGGGCGATCCGCAGAAGCTCGCGCTCGCCCACGCGCTCACCGCGCAGTTCTACATCGACGTCGGCAAGGCGCCGGCGGCGTCACGCGCGGTCGCGCCGGCGATGCAGTACGCGCGCGAGGCCGGCGACAAGCTCGCCGAGGCCGACGCGCTGCGCCTGCGCTCGGCGATCGCGCGGCTGGTCGGCAACAACGAGGAGTCGCTGCGGCTGTGCGAGCAGGCGCTGGCGATGTGCGTGCCCGGCGCGGGCGCCGCCGGCGGCGACAGCTCGGGCAGCCTCCTCACCCGCGCGACGATCCTCAACAACCAGGGCACGACGCTCTGGAACATGGGCCGGCTCGAGGCGGCGATCGAGGCGTACGCCGAGGCGCTCGTCATCTATCGCGCGCTCCAGCTGCCGCGCCAGGAGGCGCGCGCGCTCAACAACATGGGCATCGTGTTCTCGTCGCTCGGCGAGTACGAGGAGGCGCTCGCCCACTACAAGTCGAGCCTCAAGATCGACCAGGCGCTGGGTGATCGCTCGGGCATCGCGCTCAAGCTGGGCAACATCGGCCAGGCCTACGCCGACCTCGGCGACGTCGAGCGCGCCGAGAGCTACCTGGCCAAGGCGCTCAAGCTCGGCGAGCAGACCGGCGATCCGTCGAGCATGGCCGACGCCGCGATCTCGTGGGGCCAGGCCAAGCTGGCGAAGGGCGACGCCGCCGGCGCGCTGGAGCTGCTCGAGCGCGGGCGCGAGCTCGCCACCGAGAACCGCGAGCGCTTCCAGGAGATCCGCGGGCTCGAGTACATCGCGCTCGCCCACCTCGAGGGCGGCCACCCCGAGTGGTCGCTCGACCTGGCGCGCTCGGCGACCGAGCTCGCGCGCAAGATGCCGATGATCGTCGGCATCATCTACGGCCTCGCGATCGCCGGCCGCGCGCTCTCGCGGCTGGGGCGTCACCAGGAAGCCGTCGCGGCGACGACCGAGGCGGTCGCGCTCCAGGACCAGCAACCGCGCCCCGAGGGCGCCGAGCACGTCCTCTACTGGCACGCGTGTGTCCTCGGCGCCGCCGGCCAGACCGCCGCCGCGCAGGCGACGTTCGCGCGCGCCGACAAGGAGATCGAGGTCAAGCTCGCGCGCCTGCGCGACCCGGACCTGCGTGCGATCTACCTCGCCTCGAAGACACCGCGCGCGGTGCGCGCCGCGCTCGGCCGCGACTGACCTCCCCCTTCGTCCTGAGCGAAGCGCGAGCGCCAGCGAACGCGAGTCGAAGGACCTGGTACTCTCGCGCGCATGAAGCGGGGGATCGCAGTCGTCGTTCTGTGCGTCGTGGGCGCCGCGCTGGCGTCGTGCAAGGGCTCGGGCGGCAAGCAGCGCGTGCCCGGCGGCGAGAAGGCGTCGGCCGCGTTCCTCATCAGGACCATCGACGCGATCCGCGGGATGAACGAGCCCGACACCGTGTTGCGCCTCGGCATGGGCGTGTCCGAGGTGTGCGGCAAGGGCTGCGCGTGCCTCGCGACCGCGGCGACGTCCGACGCGGTTGACAAGGCGGCGGCGCTCTACGGCTGCCCGTCGGTGTGCACGCCGGACGCGCGCGCCAGGGCGGTCGCCGCCCCGGCGGGCGAGCGGCTCGCGGCGCTGGCCACGGCGTGCACGCCCGAGGCGATCGGCCTCACCGCCGCCAGCGCGAAGCAGGTCGGCGACGACTGGCTCGTCGCGTTCGTCTCGGGACAGTACCTCGCCGACGCCTACGACGGCGCCGACGGCGCCGACCGGAAGGCGTACCAGACGGCGCTCGCCGACTTCACCGTGCCGCTCGCCCCGACCGCCGCCATGGCCGGCGTGAGCGCCGCGAGCGCGAAGCACGCCGGCACGCTCGGCCGCGCGCGCACGTTCGTCCGCATCGACGCCAAGGGCGCGCTCCGCGCCGGCACGACGCACGCCGCGCGCTTCACGCCGACGGGCGCCACGTACGTGGCGGCGGTGACGCAGGACTTCACGGACGCGGTCGCGATGGGGAAGAAGTTGCACGAGGTCCGCGTGCTCGGCCTCGAGCTCGGCGACGCCACCACGGACACTCCGCTGGCCAAGGCGCCGCCGCCGCCGGAGCCCGAGGAGGACGAGGAGGGAGAGGAGGATGACGACCACGGCGGCACCGGCACCGCGATGGCCCTCGACGAGGGCCGGATGGGCAAGCGGGACTCCGATCGCCACGAAGGTCAGTACGTGATGAAGAAGCACGGGGGCGATCCGCAGCTCGCCCGCCAGCAGGCGATCGACCAGGCCCGGCAGGCCGGCATCCTCGGCGATCCCGACCTCGCCCGGGGTGGCGCGTTCGCGTCGCTCACGGGCACGGGCGACCTCTCCGGAGGGCTTTTCGGGCCCTCGCACAGCGTCCTCGGCTTGACCAGCACGCCCGTCGACGACCAGGTCGTGGTGCTGGCCGATCGCGACGCGCCCGCGAAGGTGCTGCTCGAGGTGCTGAGCGCGCTCCACGGCGGCGCGGTGGTCGCGATCGAGCACGAGGGCCGGCTCGCCGCGCTGCCGCTCGTGTTCGACGCCGGCGGCGTCGCGCTCCTCGGCAACGAGGTGGGCGGTTTCGGTGAGGACCGCGTCGGCGATGGCGACCGCCGCGACATGACGCTCACGGTGCGCGACCACGAGAAGCTCGCCGACCTGGTGGGCGCGATCGACGCGGCGCTCGCCGCCGGCGCGCGCGCGGTGCGGCTCCAGACGCCGCCGCCCGAGGGCGGCCTCGGCAGCGGCGGCAACGGCTGGGGCACGATCGGCACCGGCCGCTACGGGACGATCGGCCCAGGCGGCTCGTTCAGCAGCGGCAGCAGCAAGGGCCCGTCGGTCTCGATCGGCCAGCCCCTGTCCGCCGGCGATCTCGACAAGGCGATCATCCGCCGCTACATCAAGCGCAACGTCCCCAAGCTCCAGTACTGCTACGAGAAGGAGCTGCTGACCAACCCCAAGCTCCAGGGCACCGTCACGACCAAGTTCTTCATCACCCCGAACGGTGATGTCGCCAGCGTCGACGCGACCGGCGTCGACCCCACGGTCGCCTCGTGCATCGCCGGGGTCGTGAAGAGCATCGTCTTCCCCAAGCCCAAGGGCGGCGGCGGCGTGCAGGTGAGCTATCCGTTCACCTTCAGGTCGACGGGGGAGTGATCGACGCCGGTCAGAAGTAGACGCGCAGCCCGACGCCGCCGTCGGCGTCGACGTTGTCCTCGTTGCCGTGCTCGTCGAGCAGCACCAGGACCAGCGCGAGCTCGCCGTAGATCTCGAGCGGCGTGCGCCGGAAGCGCAGCCCGACCTCGAACGGGGCGCGCACCGCGAGGTTGACGTCGTCACCGAAGTCGCCGCCGCGATCCCAGACCGCGCCGCCGATGCCCACCCGGAAGGGCACGACCACGGAGCGGCCCCGCGCGTTGCCCAGGTTGACCAGGAACGTGACGTGGGCGTAGCCGTCGCGGCCGTCGTCGTCGAAGTCCTTCCAGCCGACGACGATGTCGAGCGCCGTCCTGCGCTGCAGATCGAGCTTCACGTCGAGCCCGGTCGGCTGGCCCACGAACAGGCCGATGCCCACCTCCGCCCGCGCCGGGCGGGCCGGCAGGACGATCGCCGCCACCGCCACCGCCGCCAGGATCGCGAAGATCGGGAGCGAGAGGTTGCGCTTCATGGCCCGGATGGTACCTCCTCCCGTCCATGAGCCGCATCCGCGGGCCCACGCTGTTCCTCGCGCTCGTCGGCGTGATCATCGCCATCATCGTACCGACGGTGTTCTTGCCCACGGTCCTGTTCCCACCCGAACAGCCGAAGCTCGACGATCGCGGCGTCATCCCGCCGTTCGCGCTCACCGATCACACGGGCGCCGAGCTGACGCGCGCCCACCTCGAGGGCCACGTCACGATCGTCAACTTCATCTTCACGCGGTGCGACTCGATCTGCCCGGTGACGACGATGAAGATGCGCACGGTGCAGGAGAAGACCAACGATCTGCCCGACGCGATCAAGCTGCTCTCGGTGAGCGTCGACCCGAAGCACGACACGGTCGAGGCGCTCGACGCGTACGCCACGAAGTTCGGCGCCGACGCCTCGCGCTGGCGCTTCGTCCGCGGCGACATCAGCGCGATCCGCGAGCTGGTCGAGCAGGGGATGGCGATGGGGTTCGACGACCTGGGCGGCGTCACGCCCTCGGGCGCGCCCAACATCACCCACAGCGGCCACTTCGTCCTCCTCGACCAGCGCGCCCACATCCGCGGCTACTACGACTCGGACGACTGGCCGCTCATCGAGAAGCTGATGAAGCACGCCCGCTACCTCGTGCGCAAGCCCCCGCCGAAGACGCAGACGGCCGCGCGATAAACCCGCGACCGTGTGATACGACCGAGCCATGGGCCTCGACACGCCGATCGCGATCGCGCGTCTCGTGATCGGCCTGCTCCTGCTCTTCGCGGGTGGCCTCGCGCTCCTGCGCGGCTCGACCACGCTGGCGCGCACGCTCGGCATCAGCCCGCTGGTCATCGGCCTCACGGTCATGGCCTATGGCACCTCGGCGCCCGAGCTGGCGGTCTCGACCGAGGCCGCGGTCGGCCACCTCACGCCGGTCGCGCTCGGCAACGTCATCGGCGCGTGCGCCGCCAACATCAGCCTCATCCTCGGCATCACCGCGGTCATCACGCCCCAGATCGTCGAGGGGCGCATCATCCGCCGCGAGGCCCCCGCCCTCCTGCTCTCGGTCGTCGCCATCCCCATCACGCTCTACGACGGCGAGATCACGCGCACCGAGGGCCTCATCATGGTGGGCTGCGCGGTCGCGTTCACGGTCGTGACGCTGACGGTGAGCGCCATGGGCGAGTCGCGCGAGCTCGCGGCGTCCGGCGCGCACCCGGCGCTCACCGGCTCGCACGCCGCCATCGCCGACCGCCGCAACGAGGGCTCGCGCATCGTCGCCCTCGTCCTGTCGGCGGTGGGCGTCTTCCTCATCGTCGCCGGCAGCGAGCAGTTCGTCGGCGGCGCGCGCCGGCTCGCCGGGGAGTGGGGCATCTCGGAGCGCATGCTCGGCATGACCATCGTCGCCCTGGGCACGTCCTTGCCCGAGCTGCTCACCTCGGTGCTCGGGGCGTGGAAGGGCGAGCAGCGGCTCGCGGCCGGCACGGTGATCGGCTCGAACCTCCTGAACGTCTTCCTCGTGCTCGGGATGGTCGCCTACCTCAACCCCGTCCGCGTCGGCGAGCGCATGCACCCGGTCGACGCGATCGGCCTGGGCGCGCTGACGATCCTCGCCGTCGTGTTCATGCGCGGCAGCCGCAAGGTCACGCGCCTCGAGGGCGTGATCCTCATCGCCGGCTACGTCGCGTTCCTCGTCGCCGCCGGGCTCTTCTGACCCGCGCCCGACTCAGAAGCTCGCGCCGACCTCGAGCGCCGTCGGGAACGACCAGCGAGGCAGGACGTCGGGCGTGGTGTCGGTGCCCGTGAACGTCGGCGAGAACGGATAGACGCCGACGAACCACTCGTCCTTCACGCGCACGCGGACCCCGGCGCGCGCGCGCACGAAGCCGCCGGCGCTCGAGCCGCCGAGCTCGACGCCGAGCGGGATCGCGACGCGGTGGTGGGCGTCGACCGCGAAGTGCCCGCCCAGGTAGAACGCACCCGCCGGCGCCGAGCTCCACACGCCCTCGCGCTCGAGCCCGCGGCCGGCGACGTGGCGGACGCTGCCGCCGACCTCGACCAGCTCGCCGAACCGCGCCGCCACGGTGACGCCGTCGATCAGGCGATCGACGCCGAGCGGGTCCCGCCCGCCGCCGCCGAGCGTCGCCGCGACGTCGGCGGCGATCACGAGCCGCGCCACCGCGCGCCGCTGCGCGCCGCCGGCGAACAGCGGCCTCGCGTCCCGCGCGACGTCTCCGGCGAGCGCCGGTCGCCACGTACCCGGCGCACCCTCGCGTCGCGGCGCGACCGCGCGCACGAGCTGGGCGCCTCCCCAGCGCGCGGTCGAGAGCGCGGGGCCGGCGAGCGCGGGTGCCAGCGCCGCCGGGGTCATGACCGGCGTGCCGGCGAGCGGCACGAGCGACGCCGACACCGCGAGCGTGCCGACGAAGCCCCAGAGGGTGCGGAGCCCGGAGACGCTCTGGACCTCCGCGGTGTCGACGTCCGCCCAGCGCCAGCCGACCCGCGCCGGCGCGCCGCGCAGCTCGCCGTCGGTGAACACGGCGTGCGCGTCGACGTAGAGCGCGTCCGCGTCGAGCCAGTCGGTCCAGCGACCGGCGCGGTCGCGGAAGCGGACCTGGCTCGAAGGTGCGAGCCGGATCCGCCACGCCGACGTCGTGGGCAGGACGACGCCGTCGTCCTTGCCGGCCTCGCGCAACGTCGCGAGCGCCGGTTCGCGCACCGTGCGCCGATAGGTGCAACCAATGGCTGCGACCGCAATCATCACTCCGAGGATCCAGCGGCGCACGGAGGCGCGTGTGTGCAACCCGGGGACCACCGGGAGGCGTGAGTTAGATCATCGGAATCACAACGGCCTCCGTGCGATGGTGGTCAGAGATCCAACAACTACGGATGGGGATCGGCCGGCCCCGGAGGCTGATATGTCCAAGGAGCAACCGGGGTAATCGACTGAGAGTACGCGGGGGTATATCGGGTCCGGCCAATCCCGGTATCAAGGAGCCCCCTTCGCGAGAGAGATGTCATGAAGCAGCACGCCGCCTTCGCCTTTGCGTTCGCCTTCGTTGCCCTGGGGACGGGCACCGCCGCCGCTCAGATCGGCGGCCACCGCGCCCCCGACGAGACCCCGATCCTGATGGACTCGTCGCAGATCATCGGCAAGGCGACCGACGACGGCACGCTGCGTGGCTATATCCACACCGGCGAGACCGGCCACGAGGTCATCCCGGGTGGACCGCCGCCGTCGCGCATCCTGTTCGTGAACAACTGCAAGGCCGAGACGACGTCGACCGGGGGCGCCGGCTGCCGCATCACGCGCGGCGGCAGCAACAACTCGATCACCAACACCTCGACCATCGCGAGCGGCAACCTGTCGGCGTACTCGGGCTCCACGAACACGTGGAACTCGATCATGACGTGCGTGCGGCAGACGTTCGCGCCGTTCGGCATCACCGTCACCGACACCAACCCGGGCAACGTGCCGCACTTCGAGGCGATGGCCGCCGGCACCCCGACGCAGGTCGGCTTCTCCAACGGCGTCGCCGGCGTCGCGCCGTTCACCTGCGGGATCATCAACAACGCGATCACCTTCAGCTTCCTCAACCTGAACCCGAACGACGTCAACGACGCGTGCTGGACGATCGCGCAGGAGGCGGCGCACGCCTTCGGCCTCTCGCACGAGATGCTCGCCGCCGACCCGATGACGTACATCCCGAACCCGCCGAGCAAGCGCTTCCAGAACCAGTCGGCGTGCATCGGCACCCAGGGCTGCTGCCAGCCGGCGCAGGAGTGCCAGTGCGGCCCGACGATGCAGAACTCGTATCAGCGCCTCCTCGACATCTTCGGCCCGTCGAACCCGACGCCGCCGACCATCGTGATCGAGACGCCGACGGCGAACTCGCAGGTCACGCCCGGCTTCGTCGTGCGCGCCAACGTCACCGACGACCAGGGCGTCGAGAGCGTCCAGCTGCTCATCGACAACACCGCCATCGCCACGCTCTCGACCGCGCCCTACGCGTTCAACGCGCCGATGACGCTGGCCGAGGGCACGCACATGGTCACCATCCGCGCCTACGACACGCTCGGCTCCGAGGGCACGCAGACGATCAGCGTGATCGTCGGCGACCCGTGCAACAGCAACAGCGACTGCAGCGGCCAGGGCGAGGATCTGGTCTGTGTCGACGGTCGCTGCGTCCCCGGCCAGAACACGCCGGGTGGCCTGGGATCGACGTGCAACTCGCCCGACGAGTGCATCTCCGGCCTGTGCGCGACCAAGGACGGCGAGAACCGCTGCGTCGAGAGCTGCGACCTCGCGGCCGACGCCTGCCCCGACGGCTTCAGCTGCCTCTCGAACGGCGCCGGCGGCGGCCTGTGCTGGCCCGGCGGCGGTGGCTGCCTCGGCTGCTCGACCGATGGCCGCCCGAGCCCGACGATGCCGATCGGCGCCGGCCTCCTGCTCGCCTTCGTGCTCGTGCGCCGTCGCCGGCGCGCGGCCTGAGCGCTAGCCTCGCTCCGTGCCCGAGCCCGTCCCCGCGCCCGCGACCGATCCGTCGGTGCGGGCGTTCGCGCGACGGGTGCTCCTCTCGGCGGACCTCGCGACCAAGCTGGCGCCTCCGCCCGCTGGGCTCACCGTCGACGAGCCCGCGGCGCCCGAGCGCCACGACGCGCCCGGACGTCCCGCCAACCTGGTGATGGCACCTGGCCGCGAGGTCTCGGTGCCGCCCATCGCCGGCATGCGCGACCCGGCGCAGCGCGCGCGCATCCTGCACGCGCTCGCCAACCACGAGCTGCAGGCCGCGGAGCTGTTCGCGTGGGCGCTGCTCGCGTTCGCCGACCAGCCCGCCGGCTTCCGCGCCGGCCTCCTGGCGATCTGCGCCGACGAGCAGCGCCACTGCCTCGCCTACGCCGCCCGCGCCCGGGCGCTCGGCTGCGAGCTCGGCGACTGTCCGGTCACCGGACACTTCTGGAACAAGCTCGACCGCCTGGCGACGCCGCTCGGCTTCGTCTGCACGATGGGCCTCACCTTCGAGAACGCCAACCTCGACTTCACGCGCGAGTACGCGGACGCGGCGCGCGCCGCGGGGGACGGCGAGACCGCCGACGTGCTCGAGATGGTCCACGCCGACGAGGTCGATCACGTGCGGTTCGCCTGGACCTGGCTCGGGCGGCTCGCGCCCGGCGAGGCGGCGTGGGATGCGTACACCCGCGTCGCGACGCACCCGCTCGGGCCGCACCGCGCGCGCGGCGCGAGCTTCGACGAGCCGGCGCGCCGGAAGGCCGGCCTCGACGACGACTTCATCGCGCGCCTGCGCGACATCGCCCCGCGTCGCCCCGGCGGCGGCGGCCGATGAGCGGGCTCGTCGCCGCGAACCTCGACTGCGAGGTGGAATGGCGCAGACCGGTTGATCCTGAGCGAGCCCGAGCGCCAGCGACGGCGAGTCGAAGGACGGGCCTCGGGCCTCGGGAAGACGGCCTCGGGGCTCGGGTGGCAGCGCGGGTGGCGCTGTTCGCGACGACGCTGCGGGTGTACGCCGAGGAAGATGACGAGCTGTGGGTGCCCGCGCCCGTCCACGAAACGTGGCGGCCGCCGGGTGACCAGGGGCCGCATCCGCGCCTGGTGTGGGGCGAGCTGAGGGAGGCGCGCGTGCGCTGGGGCGACGACGCGCGCGTGGCGCCGTCGGAGCGCGCGGCGGTCGCCCGTCGTGTCAACGATCGTCGCTTCGCCGCCGCGCTCGCCGCCGAGCTCGGCGTCGCCCTCCCCGGCGCGCGCGTGGTCTCGAGCGTGGACGAGGTGGCGGCGCACCTGGCGGCGGGCGGGGCGAGCGCCAGCCCCACCGGCGCGTGGGTGGCCAAGGCGGCGTGGACCGCGGCCGGGCGCGACCGGGTCCGGCGGATCGGCGACACGCTCGACGACGCGACGCGCACGCGCCTCGCCCGGCTGCTCGCGGCGCACGGCGCGCTCGTGTTCGAGCCGTGGATGGCGCGCACGCTCGACGTCGGCCAGGGCGGCCGGGTCGATGACGCCGGCGAGGTGACGCTCGTGCCGCCGCACCGCGCCCTCGTCGACGACGGCGGCGTCATCCGCGGCATCGTCCTCGACGACGGCGCCGCCCTCGAGCCAGGCGAGCGCGCGCACCTCGCCGAGACGGCGCGTGCCGCGGGCCGCGCGCTCGCGAGCGCCGGCTACGCCGGACCGTTCGTGGTCGACGCCTTCGTCCACGAGCACGCCGGTCGCCGGGCGCTGCACCCCATGTGCGAGCTGAACGCACGCCTGACCTTCGGGCTCGTCGCGCGCGCCTGGGCCGAGCACCGCGGGGCGCCCCTCACCCTGGGCCTCGGCGGCCCCCTGCCCGTCGGCGGTACGCCGCTGGTCCTCGACGAGACCGGCGCCCCCGCGGCCTGGCTGGCCGAAATCCGGGGCAATTCGCCACGCTGAGGCGCGGATCCCGCAACGACGGTGATCCGCTGCCATCCCTCGGGCCTTCAAGCCCGAGGCACCGGCCGACATGATCCGGGCCATGCGGAAGTTCGCCGTCGTCGTCGCCCTGGCCGTCACGTGCCTCGCCGGAACCGCTGCCGCGCAGCAGTACACGAGCGCCGACATCGTCGGGAGCCCGAACGGGCCGGGCGGCCTCATCACCGGCTACATCCACACCGGCGAGCCGGCCGTCCCGCACGGCAACCTCGGGTCGCGCATCATCTACCTGAACAACTGCAAGGGCGAGACGACCTCGACCGGCGCGCCCGGCTGCCGCATCACGCGCGGCTCCAACAACTCGCGCACCAACACGTCGTCGATCGCGAGCGGCAACCTCGCCGCGTACACCGGCAGCGACTCGACCTGGAACGCGATCGTCCAGTGCGTGCGCGAGACCTACGCGCCGTTCAACGTCACGATCACGGCGACCGACCCGGGCCAGGTGCCGCACTTCGAGGCGATGGCGGCGGGCCTCCCCACGCAGATCGGCTTCTCGTCGGCGACCGGCGGCGTGGCGCCGTTCTCGTGCGGCATCATCAACAACGCCATCACGTTCAGCTTCCTGAACGCCAACCCGAACAACGTCAACCAGGCCTGCTGGATCATCGCGCAGGAGACCGCCCACGCCTTCGGCCTCTCGCACTCCATGAACGCGAGCGATCCGATGACGTACATCCCGAACCCGGCGGTGAAGCGGTTCCAGAACACGTCGTCGTGCATCGGCACCCAGGGCTGCTGCCAGCCGTCACAGGAGTGCCAGTGCCAGGAGCCTGGCAACATGCAGAACTCCTACCAGAAGCTGATGGACATCTTCGGCCCGTCGACCCCGACGCCGCCGATGATCACGATCGAGACGCCGATGAACAACGCCAACGTCTCGGCGGGGTTCGTCGTGCGCGCGATGGTCACCGACGAGAGCGGGGTCGAGAGCGTCGAGCTGCTCATCGACGACACCCCCGTGTCGACGGTCCTGACCGGCCCCTACGCGTTCAACGCGCCGATGACCATCGCGCCCGGTCCGCACGTGGTCACGATCCGCGCGATCGACAGCGGCGGCACCGCGGGCACCGCCTCGGTCAACGTCCAGGTCGGCGAGCCGTGCGGCAACGACGCTGCCTGCGCGGCCCAGGGCGCGGGCCTGGTCTGCGTCGACGGCCGCTGCGTCGCCGGCGAGAGCCAGCCCGGCGGCCTCGGCACCGAGTGCAACGCTGCCACCGACTGCGTCTCGGGCCTGTGCGCGACCAAGGACGGCGAGAACCGCTGCGTCGAGAGCTGCGACCTCAACGCCAACGCGTGCCCGAACGACTTCGCGTGCCTCTCCAACGGCGCCGGCGGCGGCCTGTGCTGGCCCGATCCGGGCGGCTGCCTCGGCTGCTCGACGGACGGCCGCCCCGATCCCACGCTTCCCATCTTCGCGGGCCTGCTCGTCGGCTTTCTCCTCGTCCGCCGCCGCCGCCGGAACTGACGCCCGAGGCCTTCTTCCCGAGGCCCGAGGCCCGACGCCCGAGGCCTCTGCCCTTCACGGCTGCGAGCGCACGAGGAGCGCCAGCACCGGCGACACGTGCGGCATCGTGTCACCCGGCCGCCGCAGGCGCCCGCCCTGCCCGTGGTAATCGGGGAACGGGTGCGCCGGATCGACCATCGTCGCGACCAGCTCCCCGCGCCGCGTGAGGAACAGGACCGGCTCGAGCGCGCCCGGCGCCGCCTGGCGCTCGAGGCGGACGCTCACCCCCTGCTTGCCGCGCGCCTCGACCGACGCACCGACGCGATCGAGCTCGGGGACGAGCGTCGACAGCTTCCAGGCGCGGCGCTCCTCGTCCCTGAAGTCGGGAGCGCGTGACGCGAGCGTCTTCGCGTCGATCGGTGGCCGCGCCACGCCGTCGACGGTGAGCTCGATCCGCAGGTCCTGCGGGACGTCGACCTCGACCGGCGGCGGCGCGACCGGCGTGCGGCGGCCGGCCGATTCGTTCTCGGCGCGCGAGCACGCCGCCA
>ERZ761602.2462-NODE-2462-length-28925-cov-10.131694_pt1 | contig 28925 bp, 18 predicted proteins | sample MGYA00512165_ERZ761602 | MGnify/ENA primary metagenome ERZ761602 (study PRJEB28899, sample SAMN02445085) | bioreactor sludge metagenome | biome: EBPR sludge; isolation source: Thorneside wastewater treatment plant | place: Australia: Brisbane, Thorneside...
GGGGTTCATCGGGTCTCCGAGGGGGAGGGGGGGCGTCCGAAGCGGACATAGAGGACGGGCAGGACGACCAGGACCAGCAAGGTGGACGAGGCCAGGCCGCCGAGGATGACCGCCGCCATCGGGGCCTGGATCTCGTTGCCGGGCTCGCCGGCGGCCATCGCGATGGGCACCAGCGCCAGGGCCGTGGCCAGGGCCGTCATCATCACCGGCACCAGCCGCTCCTCGCTGCCGCGCACCACGGCCTCGACCCGCGAGGCGCCCTCGTGCTGCACCAGGTGCTGGTAGTGGGTGACGAGCAGGATGCCGTTTCGAGTGGCGATGCCGAAGAGGGTGATGAAGCCCACCAGGGAGGCGACCGAGAGCACGCCGCCGCCCGCGGCGACGACGGCCACCCCGCCGATCAGGGACAGGGGCAGGTTGACCATCACCAGGCCCGCGTCCCGGCCCGAGCGCAGGGCGGCCCAGAGCAGCCCGAACATGATGACGATGGCGACCGCGGACAGCCCGGCGATGGTGCGGGTGGCCTTCTCTTCGCTCTCGGCCTGGCCGCCCAGCTCGACGTAGACGCCAGGGGGCAGCTTCGGCAGGGCCGCGCGGATGTCCTGGACGACGCCGTGGATGTCGCGCCCCTCGACGTTGGCCATCACCACGATGCGCCGCTTGGCGTTCTCGCGCTGGATCAGGTTGGGCCCCAGGGTGCGCTCGATGCGGGCCACCTGGGACAGGGCGGTGAAGCGCTCCCCGTCGGCGTCGATCGGGCTGTCCGCGAGGGCCTGCAGATCGGCTCGATAGCGGTCGGGGTAGCGCACCACCAGCTCCCAGGCCCGCCCTCCCTGCCACCACTGGCCGACCGGGTGGCCCAGCGTCGCCGTCTCCACCCACTCGGCCAGCTCGCCCGGGGACAGCCCGAAGGTGGCCAGCGGCCCGTACAGAGGGCGGACGATCAGCTGCGGGATCTCGGTCTGCTGCTCGACGGAGAGGTCGACCAGCCCCTCGACCCCGGCGATGGCGGCCTCGACCTCCTGGGCCGCGCGCCGCAGCTCACCCAGGTCCTCTCCGAAGACCTTGATCGCCAGCGAGGTCTTGACCCCGGAGAGCATGTGCTCGATGCGGTGGCCGATCGGCTGACCGACGGCCACCGCCAGCCCCGGCACGTTGGCGGCCTCGCGCAGGGCGATCGCCGCCTCGGCCGCGTCGACGTCCTCGCGGACGGTGACCTCCAGCTCGCTGTACTGCACGTCCTGGGCGTGCTCGTCGCGCTCGGCCCGGCCGGTGCGGCGCACCACCGACTCGACGATCTCCATGGCCTCCAGCCGCTGCTCCAGCCGCCCGGCGATCCGGTCGGAGTCGGCCAGCGGGGTGCCGGGGGCGGTGGAGGCGGCCAGGGTGAAGGCCCCCTCGTTGAAGGTGGGCAGGAAGGAGCGGCCGAACGAGGCCAGGCCGACGCCGGCGATCAGCGTGCCGAGCAGCGAGACCAGCAGCACCGCCCGAGGCCTGGCCAGGGCGGCCTGGAGGGTCGGTCGATAGGCCCCCCGCAGCCGGCGCACGACCCAGGAGTCCCGCTCTTCCGCTGGCGGCGGGGCCTTGGCCAGCAGCAGGCTGCACAGCACCGGCGTGACCGTCACGGCCACCACCAGCGAGGCTACCAGGCTGGCCACGTAGGCGGTGCCCAGCGGGGCGAGCAGGCGGCCCTCCAGCCCGGAGAAGAAGAACAGAGGCAGGAAGACCACGACGATGATGGCGGTCGCGTAGACGATCGAGCCGCGGATCTCGACCGAGGCGCCGTAGACCGTCTCCAGGACCGAACCGCGCTGCGCTTCGGGCTGTCCGGCCCGCTGCCGGAGCCGACGGTAGACGTTCTCCACGTCGATGATGGCGTCGTCGACCAGGGCGCCGATGGCGATGGCGAGGCCGCCGAGCGTCATGGTGTTGAAGCCGGTACCCATGGCCGACAGCGTCAGCACCCCGGCCAGCAAGGACAGCGGCAGGGCCATCAAGGAGATGAAGGTGGTCCGCCAGTTGGCCAGGAAGAGGGTCAGCAGGATCAGCACCAGGACGGCGCTCTCCAGCAGGTGCTGCTGGACGTTGCCGATGGCGGTCTCGATGAAGCGGGCCTGCCGGAAGCCGGCGCGGTGGAGGACCATGCCTTCGGGCAGGGCCTGCTCGACCTCGTCGAGGGCGAGGTCGATCCGGGCCGTCAGGGCGAGGGTGTTGGCCTCGGGCTGCTTCTGGACGGCCAGGACCACCGCCGGCCGGGCATCGACGGCGGCGGTGCCTCGGGCGAGCGCCGGTCCGACCTCGACCCGGGCGATCTGTCCCAGCGAGACCGGCTGCCCCTGCACCCGCCCGACGACCACCTGCCCCAGCTCCTCCAGCGTGCTGGCCCGTCCGACCCCTCGCACGAGGTACTCGCTGTGTCCGCTGGTGATGAAGCCGCCGGGCGCGTTCTCGTTGGCCCCTCGCAGGGTGTCCAGCACCTGGCGGTGCCCGATGCCCGTGGCCTGCATCGCCGCCGGGTCCAGGATCACCTGGACCTGCCGCAGCTCGCCGCCGATGGGGGTGACCTGGGCGACCCCCGGGATGCCCAGCAGGCGCCGCCGCAGCTCCCAGTCCGCGAAGTCCCGCAGGTCCATCGGGTCGACCCCGTCCGTGCCGGAGAGGCCCAGGAAGAGGATCTCGCCCATGATGCTCGACATCGGCGCCAGCACCGGCGCGGGCACATCCGGAGGCAGCGAGCCCCGTGCGACCTGCAGGCGCTCGGTGACGACCTGGCGGGCCATGTACGGGTCGGCCTCCCACTCGAACTCGGCCCAGACCACGCTGATGCCGATGCCCGAGGAGGAGCGCAGGCGCCGCAGGCCCGGAGCGCCGTTGAGCGCCGTCTCGATCGGCAGGGTGACGAGGGTCTCGACCTCGTCGGGGGCCATGCCGTGGGCCTCGGTGACCACCGTGACGGTGGGCGCGTTGACGTCGGGGAGCACGTCGACCGGCAGCCGGGTGGCGGTCCAGGTGCCGACCACCAGCAGGAGCGCGGCCAGGGCGAGGACGATGGCCCGGTTGTCCAGCGACCATCGAATGAGCAGGTTCCACATGGAGCTGTCCGCCTAGTGCCGGTGGGAGTCGAGGGCGCCGGAGAGCGAGGCGACGTGGACGTCGAAGCCCCCCTCGGCGACCACCATCTCGCCGGCTGTGATCCCGCTGAGCACCTCGACGTGGGTGGCGTCCCGGGCCCCCAGCTCCACGCGCCGGCGGGCGAAGGACTCGCCGGTCTTCTGGACGAAGATCACGTCCTGGCCGTTGATCTCGACGACGGCGCGGAGCGGGACGGCCAGCCGCGGGCGGGTGTCGCCCGCACCCAGGCTCAGCTCGACCAGGTCGCCGGGCCGCAGGCCGAGTCCGCCCGGCACAATGACAGAGAGCGGCGCCGAGAGGGTCTGGGCGTCGAAGACCAGGGCCTCGGTGAGCACGGTCGCGCCAGCGGCGAGCAGGTCCTTCGGCCCCGCCCAGTCGCCTCGGCGGACGGTGGCGCTCTGGACGGGGGTGAGCGGGAGGCCGCGGGCCTGCACACGGGCCTCGATCAGCACGGCCTCGCCCGCGGCGACGGCCACCAGGGGGGCCCCGGCCTGCACGCTCTCGCCGTGGCGGGCGCCGACCGAGACGACCAGGCCGTCGGCGGGGGCCAGGATGGGCACCGCGCCGGCGCCCCCGCTGGTCAGGGCCGTGACCCGGCGCTGGGCGGACTGGACACGGGCCTGGGCGCGGACGACCGCGGCGCGGGCCTCCTCGACCCGTCGGTCGGAGACCAGCTCGTCGCTGACCAGCCCCTCGACCCGCCGCAGATCGGCGGCGGCCAGGTCCTGGTCGACCCGGGCGGTCGCCACCTCGGCCTGCAGGCTGGCCCAGTGCTCGGCGGCCCCGGCCGGGATCAGCGTGGCGAGGCGCTCGCCCCGCCGGACGCTGCGTCCCACGACCGGCAGCGTCTCGGCCCAGGCGACCAGGCCCTCGACGGGGGCGGCGACGACGGCGGTGCTGGCCGGCGCGGACTGTACGACCCCGGTGGCCTCCAGGGTCGGCGCGATCGGGCGCTCGCCGCTCGGCACCACCGCGAAGGGGACCTGCCACTGCGCCTCCTTGAGGAAGGTCACCTCGCCTTCCGCCTCGCCCTCGTGCGCGACGGCCGTGCCCGCGCCGACCTCGACCTCGCCCCCCTCCCACTCGGCCCGCTCCTGCCCGTCGACGTAGGCGAAGACCAGCCGGTAGCGCCCCGCGCTCTTCGGGGCCGGCGCCTGGGCGGCGAAGATGCCGGCGCGGGCGACGGCCGGGTCGGTGTGCGACTCGACGGCGAAGCCCTCCTGCTCGAAGCGGATGGTGAGGGTCCCCGAGGTCGCGGCGTGGTTGTCGGCGAGTCGGGTGACGTGGGCGTGGTAGGAGAAGGCCTGCCCGGCGACGGGGGCGTCCAGCTCGACGAAGAGCTCGTGGCTGGCGGTCCAGCGGGTGATGGCGACGGACTCGCCCTCTTCGGCCTCGTGGTCGTCGGCGTGCTCTCCGGCAGGACCGTGGTCGTGGCCGTGGTCGACCGTTCCATGGCCGCAGCCCAGGCTCAGCGCAAACAGAGGCAAGAGGCGGGGGATCATCGGGCGAGCTCCTCGTAGAGGGAATGGATCTCGGGCTCGGGGAAGGAGCCCAGGGCGCAGGAGAGGTCCAGGGCGGCGCGGCGGCGCAGGGCCTCTCCCACGGCCATGGCGGCGGAGGCCTCGGCCACGTCCTGTGCGGCCTCCAGCAGCTCGTCGATGGAGGCCTCGCCCTGGACGTAGCGGGCGACGGCCCCGGTCCAGACGGCCTCGGCGTCGAGCCCGGTGGGGGCCGCGCCGAGCTGCTCCACGGAGAGGCGCGCCGCCTCGACCCGGGCGCGGAGCTCGGCCTCGCGGCGGAGGAGGGCGGCCTCGGCCTCGCGGAGGCTGGCCTGCGCGTCGCTGCGGCCGGCGCGGTTCCAGTCGAAGAGCGGCAGCTCCAGGGCCCCGCCGAGCTCGAAGCCGGGGTTGCCGGCGCCGCCGTTTGCGGGCGTGTCCCAGCGGGCGCCGCCCTCGATCACCAGGTCGGGCAGGGTCGAGCGGCGGGAGGCGGCCAGGGAGCGCTGGGCGGCGTCGCGCTCCAGGCGGAGGGCGGCCAGGGTCGGGTCGGAGGCGGGCTCGCCCCTGCCGGCCGCGCCGCTTGAAGGGGCCAGGCTGAGCTGCGGCACGGGCTCGCCCGTCCAACCGGCCAGGGCGGCGGCGGCGTGGGCAGCCTCGACCCGCATCCGGTCGCGCTCCACAGCCAGGGTCAGCCGCGCCAGGGCCACCCGATCCCGGTCGTAGCCGGAGCTCTCCCCCGCCTCGGCGAGGCGCCCCATGTCGCGCTCCAGGCGCTCCAGGCGGGCCAGCGCCTCCTCCAGCGCGCGGAGCTGCTCCTGGGACTGCCACTGGTCCAGGGCCGCGCCGCGCACCGTACAGATCGCGTCGAGGACCGCCGCCCGCGATCGGGAGGGGGCGGCCCGGCCGCGCAGATCGGCGGCCTGTCGTTCCGCCAACGTGGACAGACCCAGGTCGAAGCTCAGGGCGCCTCCGAGCGCGTCGGTGGTCGAGGCGCCGCCGCCCTCCTGCTCGTGGCGAGCCGTCAGCTCGGGGTTGGCCAGCAGCGCAGGGCCGCTGCCCTGGGCCTCTCCCCGGGCCTCCACCGCGGCCAGCTCGGCCTGGAGGGTGGGCATGGAGAGCGCCCGACGCAGCAGCTCGACCTCGGTGGCGGCCTGGGCGGAGCCGGCACCGAGCCAGGACAAGGCGATGAAACTACTACAGAATGTAGTAATGATGATTACACCTCGTCCGCCGCGTTGGTCCATCGTGCGGCTCCTACAGCGAGAAGTTGAGCAGGTGTTCGACCTGGTGGTGCAGCCAGGGGCTGGCGAACACACCGAGCGCCGCCAGGGCGACCAGGACGAGCAGGTCGAGCGGACCTGCGTCCGGGCGGGTCTGTTCGAGATCCAGCTCCGGAGCGAGCAGGGCCTGCACCCGGCGCTCCAGCCGGCCGCCGGACCAGCCCAGGGCCAGGGTCGGCGTCGAGGCGCCCAGGCGGGCGCAGCGCAGCAGCGCGGCGGCGACCTGCTGGGGGTCCCCCACGGTCCGGGCCGCGTCGGCGTCGGCCCGCAGCTCGGCCCGGTCGAGCCAGGTGCGGGTCAGGGCCTCCGCGACCCCGCTCGGCGCGATCGCCAGCAGGGCGCGCAGCAGGGCCAGCACCTGCGGATCGCGGCGTCGGAGGTGGCCGTGCTCGTGGGCCAGGACAGCCGCGCGCTCGGTCTCGGTGAGCGATGCCCACAGGCCCCGGTCCACGGCCAGGGTCGGGCGCCACCAGCCGACCAGCAGGGCGATCGGCGCGCCCAGCTCCAGCACCCGCGGCGCCGCGCCGCCCCCCTGACCCAAGGGCTCACGAAGCAGCCGGGCCCAGGCCCGCAGCCGCCCGGGCAGCAGCACCGCCAGGGTCAGCAGCGCCGGGACGAACAGGGCGATGGACTCTTCGGGATGGACCGGACAGAGGTGCAGCCAGGCCGGCATCGAGTCCAGGCAGTGGCAGCCGAAGAACCGACCCGTGTGGGGGTCGCCCGGGAGGATGGCCGCCAGCGCCACCGCGCCGCCCAGCAGCCAGGGCGTCGCCGCTGCCAGCAGGGACGTGCGGGCCAGCCCGGGCCAGGCTCGGGAGGCCCGGGTCCAGGCCGGGAGCAGCACGGCGGCCGAACCCCAGGCCACCAGCAGGGCGAGGGCCGCCACGACGGTCGGCAGGGAGAGGGCGCCCAGGCTCATCCCCGGCCTCTCCGCGTGCGCAGCAGGTCTTCGAGCCGGTCCAGCGCCGCCGGATCGGCCTGCTCGAGCTGGTCGAGGAAGGCGACCAGCAGCGGCTCGGGGGCCCCGTCGGCCCGCTCCAGCACGCGGCCCACCTCGGCCGCCAGGGCCTGGTCCCGCGAGCGGGCGGCGACGTAGCGCCAGGCGTTGTCGACCTTGACCCGGTCGACCTCGCCCTTGTCGTGCAGGCGGTCCAGCACCGTGGCGAAGGTCGTGTAGGCCAGCAGCGGATCGACGGCGGCGTGGACCTCGCGCACGGACCACTGCCCGCCCTGCCAGAGGGTGTCGAGGACGCGGCGCTCGAGGTCGGGGGGGCGAGACATGGGTTCCTCTACTACGGTTTGTAGTAGCGTGGACGGGGGAGTGCGCAACGGGCCCTTCGCGAAATCGGCTCAGCGCCTCCCCCCTCGGCCGGGCCGCCCCCCCGAGCTCGGCGCGAGCGAGGCCTGAAAGTAGCTCCCCGCCTCGCTGAGGATGCGCGCCGAGGGCCCCTCGCTGGCCAGGCGAGGGGCCCGGCCCCGCTCGGCGAGGACGGTACCCGTGGTCCGCTCGCCCAGGATGGAGGCCAGGTCGAGGTGGTCCGCGGGCGCGTCCACCCAGGGCACGGGCAGGAGCACGGGCGCGGGCGCATCCAGGACGACGATGCCATTCTCGCGCAGCCGCATGGCGCCGGGCTCGGTGAGCAGGGCGTCTGCGGCCTCGGGAGCGGCCTCGGCGGGTGTCGGGCCCACCCGGACGATCACCCGCCAGGGCATGAAGCCGAGCGCCACCTCGGCCTCGCGGATGGCCTCGGAGGCCTCCCAGGCCAGCGTGTGGGCGCCGTGCTCGGTCAGCACGTAGCGGGTGCCGGCCTCGGCGTCGGCGGGCACGGTCCACGGGAGCGGCCCTTCGGTGCTCGCGGGCTTCTGGTCGGCGATGCTCAGGGTGGTGCCCGGCGCGGCCATCCAGACGCCGACCGGGCGATGGACCATCGCGTCGCGCAGGAGGGCCTGGTCCAGGCTGAGATCGACCCGCTCGGCGTTGCTCTCCTGGGAGAGGTCCCGCGGCTGCGCCAGGCCGGGCTTGACCACGACGATCGCCGCCGCCCGCCAGCGGTGGGGCCAGGGCTCGTCCTCGGCCGGGATGTAGATCTCGGCCTGTTGGCCCTGCTCGGGCAGGGCGGGGGCGGCCCCGGGCAGGGAGGGGTCGCAGGCGGTCAGCAGGAGGAGCAGCATCCGGCGCGCTGTATCCAGAAACAGCGGGTGGGGTTGGGGCCTCGCCGGCCCCCCGCCTTGAAGAGGCCGGGGCCCTCCGTTACGCGTCCTGCTTGCCCGGGTCGGGCCACGAGGTGCGCGTGGAGAAGAGCGAAGCCGAAGGAGGGGCGGCCCTGGACCAGGCTCCGCCGGTGGTGGTGGAGGAGCTGGGCCACCTGGCGCGGGTCCGGCGCGCGCTGGCCGAGCAGCCCGAGGCCGCCGCCGCCAGCGAGACGTTGCTGGTCGGCGAGATCGTGCAGCTCCAGAACGAGATGCTCACCGCCCGGGCTGAGGACCGCTCGGCGATCCACCAGCACCTGGAGCATATGCAGGCCCGGCTGGACCAGATCCGGCGCGGCCGCGGGGGAGAGCCGGTGGATCCGGACTCGCCCTACTTCGGGCACCTGGGCCTGCTGGAGAACGGGCGGCCCAACCACATCTTCATCGGGCGGGCCACCCGGGTGGCCGAGGGGTTGCGCATCGTGGACTGGCGCAACGCGCCGGTCTCGCGGATGTTCTACCGCTACGAGGAGGGCGAGGAGTTCGAAGAGGAGCTGGCCGGCCGCTTCCGCGAGGGCACCATCATCGCGCGGAGGACCCTGCACATCGACCGGGGCGAGCTGCTGCGGGTCGGGACCTCGACAGGCTCCTGGCTGCGCGAGGAGCGGGGCTGGCGCGAGCTCAGCACCGAGAGCCAGCGCCTCGCCGGGGGTCAGGGGGCGGCCCTGCGCGCCGGCCGGGCCCACGAGTCCTCGCTGGGCGCCGCCCGCGGCGGCCTGCGCGCCGACAAGCACCTGCCGGACATCGCCGCCCTGATCGACCCCGAGCAGTTCGCCCTGATCACCGGCTCGGACAGCGGGGTGGTAGTGCTGCGGGGCTCGGCGGGCTCGGGCAAGACGACGGTGGCCCTGCACCGCATCGCCTGGCTGAACTACCAGGACCCGCGCCGCTTCGCACCCGAGCGCATGCTGGTCGTGGTCTGGGGCCGCGGCATGCGCGACTACGTCGGACACGTCCTGCCCGCGCTGGGGGTGCCCGGCGTGACCGTCACGACCTGGGACGAGTGGTCGCGGCGGCTCGTGCTGCGCACCTTCGGCAACCAGCTCCCCCACCTCTGGGCCGACGACACCCCCGAGCCGGTGGTCCGCATCAAGCTGCACCCAGGGGTGGCCGAGCTGCTGGCCGCCCACATCCGCACGACGCCGGGCAAGCCGCGCCCGCTCCAGGCCATCGAGGACTGGGCCACCATCCTGACCGACCGGGCCGCCATCGCCGCCGCCATGGGCACGGACATCAGCGAGGCCGCCCTGGATCGCGCCATGCGCTGGCTGCTGGACCAGACCCGGGCCGTCGTCTCCTTCGCCAACGGCCGCTCGGACGCTGACGCCCGCCTGGACGACGAGGACGCCGCCCTGCTGCTGCGGGCCGCCCAGCTCCGGCTGGGCCCCCTCAAGGACAAGAACGGCAAGGCGCTGGCCCACGCCCACATCGCCCTGGACGAGGTCCAGGACTTCTCGCCGATCGAGGTCCAGGTCCTGCTCGACACCGCCGACAAGCACCGCTGCGTCACCCTCGCCGGCGACGTGCGCCAGCACATCAGCGAGGCGGCCGGCTTCTCCTCCTGGACGGAATTCCTGGAGCGCATCGGGGTGCCCTCGACCAGCCTCGCCACCCTGGAGATCAGCTACCGCTCGACCCACCCGATCACCGCCTTCGCCGTCTCCGTGCTGGGCGATCACGGCGAGCCCCCGCCTCGCACCACCCGCGACGGCCCGGCGGTCGAGCTCTTCCCCTTCACCGATCTGGGCGCCACCATCGCCTTCCTGGCGCAGGAGCTGCGCGGCCTGCTGATGCGCGAGCCGCTGGCCAACGTCGCCATCCTGACCCCCAACGCCGAGATCTCCCGACTCTGCTTCGACGGGCTGCGCCGGGCCGAGGTCAACAACCTGCGGCTGGTGGTCGATCAGGACTTCGCCTTCGCCCCCGGGATCGACGTGGTCGAGGCCGGCGAGGTCAAGGGCCTGGAGTTCGACTACGTGGTCGTGGTCGAGGTCAGCGCGAAGTATTGGCCCGACAGCGCCCACCATCGCCGCCTGCTGCACGTCGCCGCCACCCGCGCGGTCCACCAGCTCTGGCTGACCTGCACGGGCACCCTCTCCCCCATCCTGCCGGAGGCTGTCCGTGGCTGATCCTGCCGTGGTTGATGCCAGCCTGGTCCTCTCTCGCCTGCGGGGCTCGGCCTTGCCCGAGCTGCTGGCCCTGGTGGTCGACGACCTGCTGGATCGCCCGGTCGCCGGCCTGCTGGACCCGGAGTTCGTCGCCGACCAGGTGATGGCCGCGCTGGAGACCGCCGGCAGCGGGGCCCGGACCGAGGAGTGGCTGCGCGAGCAGCTCGCCACCCTGCGCGAGCGCGTGCCCGAGGGCACCCTGGGGGATCGGGCCCCCGCCGAGGTGATGGATCCGCTGCGGGAGGCGCTGGGCCGCCCGGTGGTCTGGGATCGGGAGCTGGCCGGCCGGCTGGTCGACCACGAGGCCGTGCGCAGCGTGATGAGCGAGGTGCTGCTGCACGCGCTGGAGGCCTACGCCCGCAAGCTGACGGCGCTGGGGCGGGACAACCCGGTCAGCCAGACGGCCCGCAACCTGGGCATCGGCAAGGGCAGCCTGGGGGGAGGCCTGGGCCGGCTGAAGACCCTGGGCGAGGGGCTGGCGCGCGGCATCACCGCCGAGATCGAGGCCCAGACCGAGGGGCGGGTGCAGAGCTTCGTCGACCAGGCGATGAGCGCGGTCATGCAGCAGGTGGCCGACCACCTCTGCGACCCGAAGTACGCCGCGCTGTACGGGCGCTACCGGGTCCACCTCGTCGACACGCTGCTCTCGACCGAGCTGTCGGTGCTGGCCGCCGAGCTCGACAAGATGGACCCCGACAGCCTCGTCGCCACCGGAGCCGGCGTCGCCCGCAGCCTCTCCCGCCGCGAGGGCTTCCGCGAGGAGGTCGCCCAGGCGGTGGCCGGCGTGCTGGAGCAGGCCGGACCGCAGTCGCTGCGGGGCTTCCTGGCCGAGGCCGGCGTGGACGAGGCCCGCTGGCGCCAGGGCATCGAGGAGCAGATCCTGGTCCGCGGGCGCGAGCTGATCGAGGAGCCGCCCTTCCAGGAGTGGCTGGCTCGCCTGCTGGCAGGGCCCGATCCCGCCTGACGGAGGCAGCGAGAGGGTTAGCGCCTCGTCCCCCCGACGAACGGTGCCCTGAATGCCCAACCGCCTCGCTCACGAGACCAGCCCCTACCTCCTCCAGCACCAGCACAACCCGGTCGACTGGTACCCCTGGGGTCCCGAGGCCCTGGCCCTGGCCAAGGAGCTGGATCGGCCGATCCTGCTCAGCGTCGGCTACAGCGCCTGCCACTGGTGCCACGTCATGGAGCGGGAGAGCTTCGAGGACGCCGACACCGCCGCGGTGATGAACGAGGGCTTCGTCAACATCAAGGTCGACCGCGAGGAGCGGCCCGATCTCGACGAGATCTACATGCGGGCGGTGCAGGCCTTCAGCGGCGGGCACGGCGGCTGGCCGATGACCCTCTTCCTCACCCCCGACGGCGCGCCCTTCCTGGCCGGGACCTACTTCCCGCCGACGGCCCGCCAGGGCATGCCCAGCTTCCGCCAGATCATGGCCCACGCCCTGACGGTCTACCGCGAGCAGAAGGGTCGGCTGGACGAGGTCACGCGCGAGGTGAAGCGCTACCTCGAAGCCAGCGGGCGGCTGCCGGCGGCGGCGGGAGAGGTCGGCGGCGACTGGCTGGCCCGCATCGCCGAGGCGGCCCGGCAGGAGTTCGACGCCGAGCGCGGCGGCTTCGGGGCTGCCCCCAAGTTCCCCCCCCACGGCACCCTGGCCGTGCTGCTGGCCCACCACCACCGCAGCGGCGAGGCCCGCAGCCTGGAGATGGCGACCCGGACCCTCGACGCCATGGCCAAGGGCGGGATGTACGATCAGCTCAGCGGGGGCTTCGCCCGCTACTCGGTGGACAAGGACTGGCGCATCCCCCACTTCGAGAAGATGCTCTACGACAACGGCCAGCTCCTGGGCCTGTACGTGGACGCCTGGCTGTTGACCGGCAAGCCCTCCTACGAGCGGGTCGTCCGGCAGACCGTCGGCTTCCTGCTCGACGAGCTGCGCGATCCCCAGGGAGGCTTCTGGTCGGCCCTGGACGCCGACAGCGAGGGCGAGGAGGGGCGCTTCTACGCCTGGACCCCCGAGCAGGTGCGCCTCGCCCTGGCGGGCAGTGAGGCCGGGCCGCGCTGGCTGGAGGTCTGCGAGCTGCTCCAGGTCAGCGCCGAGGGCAGCTTCGAGCACGGCAGCAGCGTGCTCCGCCTGGAGCGGCCGCTGGACGATCTCTCGGCCTCGCAGCGCGAGCTGGTCGAGCGGGCCCTGCCGATCCTGCACCGGGCGCGGGCCGCCCGGGTGCGTCCGGGCACCGACGACAAGGTGCTGACGGCCTGGAACGCGCTGGCCATCGGCCGCCTCGCCCGGGCCTCCTCGGCCTTCGACGAGGAGGGCTGGTTCGAGGCGGCCGCCACCGCGGCGATCTTCCTGCTGGAGGAGCTGACGGTCGACGGGCGGCTGCTGCGCACCTGGAAGGGGGGCCGCGCCCACACCCCGGCCTACGCCGACGACTACGCCTTCTTCATCCAGGCCCTGGTCGATCTCTACCAGGCGGGCCTGGACGAGGCCTGGCTGGTCGACGCGCTGCGCCTCGCCGACCAGATGCTCGACCTCTTCTGGGACGCCGAGCAGGGCGGCCTCTTCTACACCGGCCGCGACGCCGAGCCGCTGATCACCCGCAGCAAGCACATGCTCGGCGGCGCCGAGCCCTCCGCCAACGGGGTCGCGGCCCTGGCCCTGGCCCGGCTGGCCCTGCTCTGCGATCGCCCCGATCTGCGCGAGAAGGCCGAGCAGATCGCCCGCTGCTACCGGCCCCTGCTGGAGCAGGCCCCGCGCGTCCTGGGGGCCGAGGCCCTGGCCGCCGCCTGGCTGGTCGGGCCGACCCTGGAGCTCGGGGTGGTCGGCCCCTCCGACGCCCCCTTCGACAGCGAGGACACCCTCGCCCTGGTCGAGGTCTTCCGGCGCCGCTACCTGCCCTTCGGGCTGCTGGCGGTGCTCCCGCCCGACGCCGACGAGCAGCTCCTGGCCCTGCTGCCCTGGATGAAGGGCCGCCAGGGCCCTCGCCCGCGCGCCACCGCCTGGCTCTGCCAGGGCTCCTCCTGCCAGCTCCCCACCACCGATGCCGCGGCCCTCGGCCGGCAGCTCGACGAGCTGCTGCGCCCCGATCCGCAGCTCGCCTCGGGCCGGGTGGCGGCCCCCCCGCTCCCCGAGGACCCCGCCCTCTGGCTGAACGCCTCGCGGCCGGTCACCGCCGCTGAGCTGACCGGCCAGGCCGTCCTCTTGCACTTCTGGACCGCCGGCTGTGTCGCCTGCGCCCACCAGGCCGCCGAGCTGGCCTCGCTCCAGGCCCGCCTCGCCGACCGCCCGCTGGTGGTGCTGGGGGTCCACGGGGCCCGCTTCCCGGCCAGCCGCTCGCCCGAGGCCGTCCAGCGGGCGATCGCCGCCCGGGGCATGGGCCACCCGGTCCTGCTGGACCCCGATCTGGAGCTGGCCCTGGCGCTCGGCGTGCGCGCCTGGCCGACCCTGGTCCTGCTCGACGGCCAGGGCCGGATCGCCTGGCGCCACGAGGGAGAGGTGCGCGCCGAGCAGGTCGAGGCCGCCATCCGGCCGGTGCTGGACGAGCTCCACGGGAAGCCGCTCGCCTCCCTCTCCGCCGCCCCGGCTGCGGTCGAGGGCCTGCTGCGCCTGCCCGGCAAGGTCCACCTCTTCCCCGACGCCGCCGCCCAGGTCATGGGCGAGGACCCCTTCGGCCCCGAGGCGCGGCTCTACATCGCCGACACCGGGCACCACCGGATCCTCGAGGCCAGCCTCAGCCTGGGCGCGGACGGCTGGCCCCAGGCTCAGATTGTACGAACCTTCGGCAGCGGTGTCGAAGGCTTGCTGGACTCCCGCGCCAGCCTCGCCCGCTTCCGCTCCCCCCAGGGCCTCGCCCGCTCCGGCTCCCGCCTCTGGGTCGCGGACGCCGGCAACCACGCCTTGCGGGCCATCGACCTCGACAGCGGCGCCGTCCGCACCATGGCCGGCACCGGCCGCCCCGCCCAGCCCGGCCCGGTCAACCGCCAGCCGCCTCGGGAGACCGATCTGCGCAGCCCCTGGGAGATCGCCATCGCCGGCAGCGAGTCCGGGATGCCCGGCGCCGGAGGGGATGGCGAGCTGGTCTTCATCGCCATGGCCGGCGCGCACCAGATCTGGGTCTACCTGGAGGAGCAGGACCAGGTCGGCCCCTTCCTGGGCAGCGGGGTCGAGGACCACATCGACGGCGAGCCCCAGGAGGCCGCCCTGGCCCAGCCGGGCTCCTTGCTGGTCTTCGGCCGCTACCTCTTCTTCGTCGACGCGGAGACCGGCAGCGTGCGGGTCTTCGACTTCGCGGAGCGCCAGCTCGGCACGGTCATCGGGCGAGGCCTGGACGACTTCGGCGACGTCGACGGGGGGCCCGAGGAGGCCCGCCTCCAGCACCCCACCGGGCTGACGCTGGCCGACGGCGACCTCTTCGTGGCCGACACCTTCAACCACAAGATCAAGCGGGTCTCGCTGCAAGGGGGAGAGACCGGGACCCTGGCGGGAGGAGAGGGCCTGCTCTGCGAGCCGGGTGGCCTGACCGCCGCGGGGGAGTTCCTGATCGTCGCCGATACGCACCACCACGAGCTGAAGGTGGTCCGCATCGCCAGCGGCGAGCTGCGCACCTTGCGGATTTCTTCGGTGGACGAGGCCTGAGGGAGACGATTTTTCTTGCGCGGCTTGTTCAGGTGTGTAGAGGGTTTGTGAAATCTCGGTCGAACCTTCGACCAAACCTCTGGAGCCCCCAATGAGCATCTCCTCCCTGACCCTGGCCCTCTCTCTGCTGATCGCCTGCAACGGCGGCAAGGACGACGACACCGGCACCGGTGACGGCGGTGCCGGCGACGGCGGCACCGATGACGGCGGCATGACCGACGGCGGCACCGGCGACGGCGGCACCGGCGACGGGGGCACCACCGGCGATGGTGGCGCCGCCGAGTCGGCCCGCGTTCGTGTCCTGCACGGCTCGCCCGACGCCCCCGCCGTGGACATCTGGGTCGCCGGCTCGGGCTCGGCCGCCGTCACCGGCCTCGCCTTCGGTGAGGTCACCGGCTTCCTGGACCTGCCGGCCGGCAGCTACGACTTCCAGGTCAAGGTCTCGCCCTCGACCGCCAGCGACGAGCCGGTCTTCTCTACCGGCCCGCTCGAGCTCTCCGAGGGCGTCGAGGTGACGGCCCTGGCGGCCGGCCTGGTCGGCTCCTCCGACTCCGCCGACAGCTTCCGCGTGCTGCCCCTGGTCGAGAACTGGACCGCCTCCGAGGCGGACAGCTTCCGGGTCCGCATCGTGCACGCCGGCGCCGACGCGCCCCCCGTCGCCCTGGACGTGGGCAACGACGGCAGCCCCGAGCTCACCGACTTCGGCCTCTTCGGCGACACCGAGGCCGTGGCCCCCGGCGGCATCAGCCTCCCCGCCGACACCGACCTGCAGATCGGCGTCTGGGCCGGCGACCCCCTGGGTCGGGTGACGGCCTTCACCATCCCCGCGCTGCCGGAAGGGACCGAGGTCCTGGTCGTCGCCGGCGGCTTGCTCGGCCGCGGCGGGCACGAGGCCAACGGCTTCCAGCTGATCGCCGTGCCGGGCGAGGGCAGCAGCCTCTCCATCGGCCAGAACCCCAAGGTCTACGCCCTGCACGGCTCGTCGGACGCGCCTTCGGTCGACATCTTCGCCGGGGAGTCCAAGCTGGTGGAGGACGCCTCCTTCGGCGACCTCGCCGGCCCCGTTCAGGTGCCCCCGGGCAGCTACACGCTGGACTTCTTCGGGACCTCGACCTCGGACGACCGGCCCGACGGGGCCCCGGCGGCCTCGCTCGACACCGGCAGCCTGGCGGCGGGACAGACCTACCTCGCCATGGCCAACGGCTTCCTGGGCGGCGCCCCCGAGTTCCAGCTCCTGGCCCTGGCCGACGGCTTCGACCGCGACGACAGCGAGAACGTGCGCGTTCGGGTGGTGCACGGCTCGCCGGACGCCCCGACCGTCGAGGTCGGCCCGGTGGTCTCGGGCCAGGTCAGCAGCCTGGGCGCCTTCGCCTTCGGCCAGGACAGCGGGGCTGAGGGCCTCTCCATCGGCACCGGTCCCCTGACCGTCGGCCTCGCGCTGGAGGGCACCACCGCCCCCGTCGTGCGCTTCGACCTGGACCTGACCGGCTTCGACGGCGCCCGCGTCTTCGCGATCGCCTCGGGGGCCCTGCTGACCTCGGGCGCGGCCGGCTTCCGCCTGCTCATCGTGGACACCACCACCGAGCCCTGGGCCGTCATCCCCGTCTTCCCCAACTGAGCCTCGTGTAGGCTCTGCGGATGCAGCGCCTGCACCTCGGGAAGCTCCTGGCCGGACCGTCGCTCGCCCTCCTCGTCGGAGCGGCGGGCCACGCGTCCGGCCTTCCGGCGTTGGCCGCCTGGACCGCGGCGATCACGGCCCTGTGCGCGACCTGGTGGATCCTGGAGCCGATCCACATCAGCGCCACCTCGATCATCCCCTTCGCGGCCTTCCCGCTGCTTGGGGTGCTCGACGAGAAGCAGGTGGCCACCTCCTATGGCCACCCGCTGGTGATGCTGCTGATGGGCGGCTTCATGCTCTCGACGGCGATGAGCGCCAGCGGGGCGCATCGCCGGGTCGCGATCTGGCTGGTGAAGTTGATCGGGGGCGGGCGGCGCCGGCTGGTGCTGGGCTTCATGCTGGCATCGGCCCTCTGCAGCATGTGGATCAGCAACACCGCTACCGTCTTGATGCTGCTGCCGGTGGCCCTTGCGGTCATCGACGCCGAGCCCGAGCCCGACGGGCTCGCCGCCCCTCTGCTGCTCGGCATCGCCTGGGCCGCCAGCGTCGGGGGCATGGCCACGCCGATCGGCACCCCCCCGAACATCATCCTGCTGGGGGTCTACCAGGAGAGCACCGGCGTCCACGTCAGCTTCCTGGACTGGATGCGGATCGGCCTGCCGGTCGTCGTCCTGCTGCTGCCGGTGGCCTGGGCCATCCTGGCCCTGCCGATGCGGGACGGCCCCGTGGCCCCCATCCCCGCCCAGGGGCCCTGGCGTCGGCACGAGCGGCGGGTCCTGGCCCTCTTCGTGCTGACCGCCCTGGCCTGGACCTTCCGCACGGCGCCCTTTGGCGGCTGGGCCGGGGCCCTGGCCCTGAAGGGGGTCGAGGACGCCACGGTGGCCTTCTCGGCCCTGGCTCTGCTCTTCGTCCTGCCCTCGGGCGACGGGCCCCGGCAGAGCGGCGCGCGCGAAGGCTCCGACCGCCTGCTCTGCTGGGAGGAGGCCCGGCAGGTGCCCTGGGGCCTGCTGCTGCTCTTCGGCGGCGGCATCGCCATCGCCAAGGCCTTCGACAGCTCCGGCCTGGGCGCCATCATGGGAGAGGCCCTGGCCGGCATCGCCGCGCTGCCGGTGCTGCTGATGACCCTGGCCCTCTGCCTGGGCGTCACCTTCCTCACCGAGGTGACCAGCAACACCGCCACGACCGCCCTGCTGATGCCGGTCCTGGCCGCCGCCGCGCTCGCCGCGGGCCTGGAGCCGGCGATCCTAATGGTGCCCGCCGCGCTCAGCGCCAGCTGCGCCTTCATGCTCCCGGTCGCCACCGCGCCCAACGCCATCATATACGGCACCGATCGGGTCCCGATCCGCTTCATGGCCCGGCGCGGGCTCGCCCTCAACGTCTTGGGCGCCGTGGGCATCGCCGGGGTCTGCTCCCTCCTGCTGCGGGGAGGCCTGGGCTGAGCTCAGCGCTTCTTGTCGCTGAACTCCAGGACCAGGTCCACGACATCCTCGCTGCGCCGCCCGTCGACGCGGGCCGGCTGGAAGGGGGTCCGCGTCAGCAGCGCAGCGGCGTAGGTGGCCAGGGCCTCGGGGCAGTCCAGGACCCCGCTCTCGAGCACCAGCCCCTCGCTGCTCACGCGGACCTGCATGGCGCATGGCGCGGCGGCCAGGCCGGCCTTGCGGGCCGACTTCGGCAGGACCAGGGGGATCGGCTTGTGGGGCCGGGCGGGCGAGGCCAGCTTCAGCCCGGCCTGACCCTCGTGATCGGCGTGCTCGGGGCCCGGATCGATCTCCGCCCAGAGCGAGACCGAGCCCAGGGTCTGGTTGGTTCGCTGGACGAAGAGCAGCTCGGCGGTCGAGGCCTCGGCCTTCCCAGCGGGCTGGAAGCGCCAGGCCGCTGCGGCCTCCAGCGCGGCGGCCTGCATCGGCGCGGGGCAGTCGAGCGCCTCGAAGCCGGCCGCGCCATCGGCCTCCAGCCGGACGCGCAGGGCGCAGACCAGGCGCTCAGAGGGGGGGCCGTACTCGGGCGACTGAGGGGGCAACGCGAAGGCGGTCACCTGAAAGGGCGAAGGATCCGCGCTCAAGGGCACCGGCGCCTGGAGGAGGGTCCCGGCTTCGGCCGCATGGAGAGGAGCCTGGAGGAGCAGGTAGGTGATCATGGCGCCCCTGGTATTCCAAAAAACCTGCAAGGCTCGATCTCGCGTGCCATTGTGATCAAAACCTGGAGTACCCATGACCCTCAGCCTGCTCACCTTCCTCCTTGCCCCCGCCCCCGCACACGCCGCCGACATCGAGATGTACTACACGGTGGAGGCCGAGGACTCGGGCACCTACCTCTACACCTTCGGCTTTCAGCAGACCGTCTCCGGCTCCTACGAGATCGGCTGGGTGATCTTCGGCGACTACGGGTCGACCTGCGGCTCCTCGTCCGAGACGTTGAGCGGGGCCACCCTCGTGGGCGACGCGCCGGGTCCCTGGACCAGCCTGGGCTCCTCCAGCGGAGGGCACACCGGCCCGACCTGGAGCTACGTGCTCGACACCTGGACCCCCGACGGGGAAGGTGATCTGCTGGAGTGGCAGATCCGCGCCACCAACCTGGTCGACCCGGCCGGCGCCTTCTACTGGTCCTCCATCTACGGCGCCACGACCTACGACTGCGTCACGATCTTGCCGATCGATGAGGACGGCGACGGCTACTGGGAGGACTACTGCGACATCGCCGACTGGGGCGACCCGGACGGGATCGACGCCGATGGTGATGGCGTCATCGACAACTGCCAGGTGGGCGGGCCCGAAGACTGCGAGGGCGCGGACGAGGACGAAGACGGTGTCTGCGACGATGAAGACCTCTGTCCGGGCTACGACGACGAGGCCGACGCCGATGGGGATGGGGTCGCCGACGGCTGCGACGAGTGTCCGATGGACGCCCTCGACGACAGCGACGGCGACGGCGTCTGCGACAGCGACGACATCTGCCTCGGCGATGACGGCCGCGACGCCGACCGGGACGGTGTCCCCGACGACTGCGACCTCTGCGAAGGCTCTGACGACGGTGCCGACTCGGACCGGGACGGCGTCCCCGATGGTTGCGATCCCTGCCCCGACGATGTGGGCGGCGACAGCGACGGCGACGGCGTCTGCGACGTCCGCGACGTCTGCCCCGAGGGCGATGACAGCGTCGACAGCGACGCCGACGGGGTGCCCGACGCCTGCGACGACTGCCCCCTCGACGCGCTCAACGACAGCGACGGCGACGGGGTCTGCGACAGCGAGGACCTCTGCGTCGGCAACGACCTGCGCGGCGACAGCGACGGCGACGGGGTCTGTGACGATCTCGACGCCTGTGTCGGCGACGACGGCACCGGCGACGTCGACGCCGACGGCTACTGCGCGGACGAGGACTGCGACGACGCCGACGCCGACACCTTCCCGCTGGCCCCCGAGACCTGCGACGGCAAGGACAACGACTGCAATGGCGAGCTCCCGGCGGTTGAGCAGGACAACGACGGCGACGGGATGATGGCCTGCGAGGGCGACTGCAGCGACGACTTCGCCGACGTCTACCTCGGCGCGCCCGAGCTCTGCGACGGCAAGGACAACGACTGCGACGGCGCCGTGCCTGCCGAGGAGGTCGACGAGGACGGCGACGGCGAGCTGGCCTGCGGAGGCGACTGCGACGACCTCAACAGCGCCGTCGGCAGCCTCGCCTCCGAGGTCTGCGACGATGGCCTGGACAACGACTGCGACTCGCTGGTCGACCTGGGCGACGAGGACTGCGCCGAAGGTGAGCCCGGCGACGGCGGGGGCGACGAGGTCGATCCCGACGGCAAGGACGAGACCGGCTGCGGCTGCTCGGCGGGAGCTCAGCCGGTCGGCGCGGCCTGGGGCCTGCTGCTGGCCCTGGGCGCCCTCATCCGGCGTCGCCGGAGCTGAGCGCGGCTCCCCAGCGAGGGCTGAGGCTCAGCCGACCACCAGGTTGACCAGCTTCCCGGGCACGTAGATCTCCTTCTTGATCTGCTGCCCCTCCAGGAAGCGCGTCAGCTGGGGGTCCTGCCGCGCCAGGGCCAGGATCTCCTCCTTGCTGGCGGTCCGCGGGACCTCCAGCTCGCCCCGCCGCTTGCCCATCACCTGCAGCACGATGGTCATGCTGTCCCCGCTCAGGGCCGCCGGGTCCCAGGCGGGCCAGGGCTCGGTCGACAGCGAACGATCGTGGCCGAAGCGCTGCCAGAGCTCCTCGGCGAGGTGCGGCGCCCAGGGGGAGAGGATCAGCACGAAGGCAAGGGCCTCCTCGCGCGCCGGGGCCTCGCCCTTGCAGGCGTTGACCAGCTCCATCATCTTGGCGACCGGCGTGTTGAGCTTGAGCTGCTCGATGCCCTCGGTCGCCTCCTTGATCGCGATGTGCAGGGCCTTCTTCACCTCGGGCGAGGTCGTCCCGAAGGGCCGGGTCTCGCCCGTCTGGTCGTCGACGAACAGGCGCCAGACCCGGGAGAGGAAGCGGTGGATGCCCTCGCAGCCGCTGGTCTGCCAGGGCTTGACCTGCTCCAGCGGGCCCATGAACATCTCGTAGATGCGCAGCGTGTCCGCCCCGTAGCGCTCGACGATCTCCAGCGGATCGACGCTGTTCTGGAGCGACTTGCCCATCTTGCCGAGCTTCTCCTCGACCGGGGTCTCGGCACCCTTGAGGTACCAGTCGGTCTCCACCGGCAGGCCCGTCCAGGCGCTGACGATGGTGCTGAGCTGGCCGGGGCGCCGCTCGACCGTGTCGGGGGCGTGGTAGCGGCCGCCGCTCTCGCGGTAGGCCCAGGCCAGGATCATCCCCTGGTTGAACAGCTTCTGGAAGGGCTCCTTGGTCGGCACCAGCCCGCAGTCGTAGAGCACCTTGTGCCAGAAGCGGGCGTAGAGCAGGTGCAGCACGGCGTGCTCGACCCCGCCGATGTACAGGTCCACCTGCTTCCAGTAGGCGACCTTGTCTTGGCCGAAGGGCAGCTCGGTGTTGTGGGGGTCCATGTAGCGCAGGTAGTACCAGCAGGAGCCCGCCCACTGCGGCATCGTGTTGGTCTCGCGGGTGGCCGGCTGGCCTTGCCAGCTGGTGTGCAGCCAGTCCTCGGCGCGGGCGAGGGGGGGCTGGCCGTCCTCGGTCGGCTTGTAGGCGTCGACGTGGGGCAGGCTGATCGGCAGGTCCGAGGGGTGGACCGGGTGCACGCCCCCGTCGGCGGTGTGCACGATCGGGAAGGGCTCGCCCCAGTAGCGCTGCCGGCTGAAGAGCCAGTCCCGCAGCTTGTAGTTGACCTGCCGCTCGCCAAGCCCGCGCTCCTCCAGCCAGGCGAGGATGGCGGCCTTGAACTCGCTCACGCTCATCCCGTCGAAGGCCCCGGAGTTGATCGCCCGCCCGTCGCCGGGCCAGGCCGAGGCGGAGAAGTCGTGTTCGACCCCTTCGACGGTGTAGACCGGCCGGATCGGCAGGTCGAAGGTGCGGGCGAAGGCGTGGTCGCGCTCGTCGTGGGCGGGGACGGCCATGATGGCGCCGGTGCCGTAGGTCGAGAGCACGTAGTCGGCGATCCAGACCGGGATCCGCTCGCCGTTGACCGGGTTCACCGCGTAGGCGCCGGTGAAGACGCCGGTCTTCTCCTTGTCGGCGGCGACCTGGCGCTCCATGTCGGACTTGTTGCGGGCCTGGGCCACATAGGCCTCGACCGCCTGGCGCTGCTCGGGGCGGGTGATGCTGCCGATCAGCGGGTGCTCGGGGGCCAGCACGCACCAGGTCGCCCCGAAGAGCGTGTCCGGCCGGGTGGTGAAGACCTTGAACTCGCCGCCCCCCTCGACTTCGAAGCGGACCAGGGCGCCCTCGGAGCGGCCGATCCACTGCCGCTGCATCTCCAGCACGCCCTCGGGCCAGTCCAGGCCCTCCAGGTCCTCCAGCAGCCGCTGGGCGTAGGCCGTGATGCGCAGCATCCACTGCTTCATCACCCGCCGCTCGACCGGATCCCCGGTCTCGATGTAGCGGCCGTCGACGACCTCCTCGTTGGCCAGCACCGTGCCCTGGGCGGGGCACCAGTTGACCGGCACCTCGGCCAGGTAGGCCAGGCCCTGCTCGTGCAGCTTCAGGAAGATCCACTGGGTCCAGCGGTAGTAGTCCGGCTCGCAGGTGCTGACCTCGCGCTCCCAGTTGAAGCTGAAGCCCAGGCGCTGCATCTGGGTCCGGAAGTAGTCGATGCGCTCGCGCGTGATCTCGGCGGGGTGGCGGTTCTCGCGCTGAGCGGCGCGCTCTGCGGGCAGGCCGAAGCTGTCGAAGCCGATCGGGTTGAGCACGTTGAAGCCCCGCATCCGCCGCTGCCGCGCCACGATGTCGACCGCGGTGTAGGACTCGGGGTGCCCCACGTGCAGGCCCGAGCCCGAGGGGTAGGGGAACATGCAGAGCACGTAGTAAGGCGGCTTCTCGGGGTCTTCGGTGGCGACGAAGGTGCCCTGCTCCTTCCAGTGCTGCTGCCAGCGGGGCTCGATCTGCGCGGGGTCGTAGCGGGACATGGGGCTCACTCGGGAGAGGGGCCCAGCGCATATCCGGCCGTCGGTGCCGCTGGGTAGGCGAGCGGGTGCTACCGTGTGCTCGCCTCGTCGCCCTCGGCCCCGGTGAATGTTGCTCCCGACGTTCCTCTGCATCTTCTTCCTGGCGGTGGCCGCCGCCCAGGAGCCGCCTCCCGCCGAGCCGGACCGTTCTGCATTGCCCACCCTCGCCTGGTCGCCCCCGGCCCGATGGCCACAAGAGGCCCTCGCGCTCGGCCAGGAGGGCACCGTGCGGCTGCGTCTCGAGCTCGACGCGGCCGGCCGGGTGGTGCGGTCCGAGATCCTGGCCAGCTCCTCGCCCGCCTTCGAGCAGGCCATGGCCGAGCTGCTGGAGGAGCTTCGGTTCCACCCGGCCCGCGACGCAGGAGGCCGGGCCGTCCCGTCGGTCATCGAGTACGTCCACCGCTTCACCCTCGAGCAGAGGCCCACCGTGGCCATCGGCGGCCGGGTTCGCCTCGCCGGTGGCGAGACCGAGCTGGCGGGCGCCCAGATCGAGGCCCGCTCCCCCGAACGGCCAGACGAGGGCGCGATCGTCGTCCAGAGCGCCGCCGACGGCAGCTTCGAGCTCTTCGACCTGCCGCCGGGGCGCTGGGTCCTGATCGGGACCGCGCCCGGCCTGCGCTCCGACGAGCTGGAGGTCCAGGTCGAACCCGGTGAGCGGGTCGAGGTGCGGCTCTTCCTCGCTCAGGCGCGCCAGGACCTGGCCGAGGAGGCCGGCGAGACCATGGTCATCTTTGGCGACCGGCTGGAGCCCGAGCTCACCGAGCGCCGCCTGGACGCCGCCGACGTGCGCTTCCTTCCCGGGACCGGCGGCGACGTCGTGCGCGCCGTGCAGACCCAGCCCGGCGTCGCCCGCACCCCCTTCAACTCGGGCACCCTGCTGGTCCGCGGTACGCCGGCGGACGCCACCGCCTTCAACCTCGGCGGCACCCGCATCCCCCTCATCTTCCACTTCGGGGGCCTCTCGACCGCCGTCAACGGCGACCTGCTCGAAGAGCTGCGCTTCCTGCCCGGCAGCTACGGCGCCCGCTACGGCCGGCGCATGGGCGGCCTGGTCGAGCTGGTCCCCCGCTCCTCGCCCGTCCAGGAGAGCGCCGGCTACGCCTCCCTCGACCTGCTCCAGACCACCCTGCTGCACGACCAGGTCCTCGGCCCGCGCACCTCCCTCAGCTTCTCCGTGCGCCGCAGCTACTTCGACCTGCTGCTCTCGCCCCTGGTCAACATCGACCCCACCTGGAACGTGCGCCTGCCTGGCTACACCGACGCCCAGCTCCACCTGCTCCACGAGCCGCGCTCCGGGGGAGCGTTCAGCACCATGCTCCTGGCCAGCGAGGACCACTTCTCCTTCACGGCCCTCTCCGAGGGGGGCGCGCCGGAGGTCAGCAAGCTCGACCTTCGGTTCTTTCGTGCCTGGGCCTCCTGGACCCGGCCGCTGGGCGAGGGCTGGGAGCTGGAGCTGACCGGGATGCTCGGCCCCGAGCGCACCGTCGCCACGCTGGAGGACGAGGAGCAGGCGCGCGAGCAGGCCACCCGGGGGCAGGCTCGCCTGGAGCTGAACCGCCCGGTAGTGGCCGGTGGCTCCTTCGGCTGGAGGCTGGGGCTGGACCTGGAGTTCGCCCTGGACGAGGCCTTCGCCTACAACACCAGCGAGCTGGGCGGCTTCTACCTCTACGCCGAGGACGAGGCAGGCGAGCAGGACCTGTTGATGCCGGCCATCTACCTGGAGCAGGTCCAGAAGGCCGGCGCCCTGACGGTCATCCCCGGGGTCCGGGTGGATGGCCTGCGTAGCTCCGAGGGCTACCGGGCCAGCGCGATCGACCCTCGCGTACGGCTGCGCTGGGACCTCGCCAGCACCAGCGTGATCCACGCGGGGGCCGGCCGCTACTCGCAGTTCCCTCTCTCCCGGGAGTTCACCGACAACGGCACCGGCAACCCCGAGCTGGGCCCCGAGCACGCCACCCAGCTCTCGCTCGGCGCCGAGCACCGCTTCAGCCCCGAGCTCAGCCTGGAGGGCGTGGCCTACCTCTCCTTGCTCGACCAGCTGATCGTCGGGCGGGACGACCGCTTCACCTTCGAGCTGGCGCCGCCGCCGATGGCCCCCTTCGACCTCGGCGAGTACGCCAACGACGGCACCGGCACGGTCTACGGCCTGGAGCTGCTCACCCGCTACGAGGACCCGGTCTGGTTCGCCTTCGCCGCGCTGACCCTCTCGCGCTCCACCCGCCTGGAGCGCCCCGACGGCGAGCCCAGCCTCTTTGAGTACGACCAGCCCTATATGATCACCGTCCTGGGCAGCCGCACCCTGCCTCGGGGCTGGCGCCTGGGGGCCCGGGGTCGGCTGACCGCCGGCAACCCCTACACTCCGATCACCAACCGCATCTACGACCAGTCGGCCCAGGGCTGGCTGCCGGTCTTCGCCGATGGCAACACCTCCCGCTTGCCCCCCTGGGCCTCGCTGGACGTGCGCGCCGACAAGCAGTGGACCTTCCGCTCCTGGGCGCTGACGCTGTACATCGACGTGCAGAACCTCACCAACCGGCAGAACGTCGAGCTGCTCACCTTCTCGCCGGACTTCTCGCAGGAGCTTCGCGTCGTCGGCCTGCCGATCCTGCCGACCTTCGGCTTGCGAGGTGACTGGTGATCTCCCTCCTCCTGCTCGCCTGCGGCAGCCAGAGCTACGAGCCGACCCGCATCGACAGCCTGCAGGTCGTCGCGGTGCGCCTCGACCGGCCCGAGCTGCGCGCCGGGGAGGTCACCGCGATCTCCTCGCACATCGCCAACCCCGACGAGCTCGCGGTCGAGGTGCTCACCTGGACCTGCCTGCAGGTCGAGGTCGAGGGCGAGGGCTGCGTCGAGGCGCAGGCCTGGTCCTCTCCCTCGGACTGGATCAGCCTGAGCACCCTGGAGGGGAGCACGGCCTTCGCGCGGCGAGAGGTCCCCGAGGAGCTCGACGAGGTCTTCGCCGCCGTCGGATCCTCCTTCGAGCTGCCGCTGTACGTGCTCGCCTGCGAGACCGGCGCCTGCCCCATCATCGAGGAGGCCCGCGCCGCCCTGGACCAGGGGGTCGTCAGCGAGAGGCTGCAGCAGGCCCTCCGCGCTCCCGAAGCCTGGCTGCAGAAGCTCGACCCCGACCGCACCAGCCTGACCGTGCGGCTGGTGCGGATCTCGGACTCGAGCGAGTCGAACCTCAACGAGAACCCGACCTTCGAGGCCCGCTTCGCCGAGGCGGACGAGCCCCTGATCGAGGGCCGGGCGGGCAGCCTGGTCGACCTCTCCTTCCTGACCTCCGACCCCAACTTCGAGAGCGTCTACCTCTACTCGTTCACGACGATCGGCCGCTTCGCCGAGCGGCGCGTCAAGGCCGAGTCGCAGATCGTCCGGACCTGGCTGGAGCTGCCGCCCAACGAAGGTGAGGGCCAGGTCTGGGTGGTCTTCGACGACCGCGACGGCGGCATCGCCGTCTACAGCCAGGAGGTCAGCGTCACGCAGTAGGGGTGCGCGTTCCTCCCGCGCACGGTATCTCCCCGGATGCTGCTGCTATCTGCCAAGGGCATCGAGAAGTCCTACGCCGACCGGGCCATCCTCCGCGGGGTCGACCTCTCCGTCGACGAGGGCGAGCGCGTCGGCCTCGTCGGGCCCAACGGCTGCGGCAAGTCGACCCTGCTGCGCCTGCTGGCCGGCGAGGAGGGCGTCGACCACGGCACCATCAGCACCCGCGGCGTCGTCGCGATGCTCTCCCAGATCCCGAACCTGCCCGGGCGCACCGTCGGCGAGTCCCTGGACGAGGCGGTCGCCTGGCACGCCCAGCTCCTGTCCGACTACGAGACCGCCATCTCCAGCGGCGAGGATCAGCTCGCCAGCCAGCTCCACGACAAGCTCGATCGGGACGGCTGGACCATCGACCACCGGGTCGACAGCGTCGCCCAGCGCCTCGGCCTGCCGGACCGGGAGGCCCTGGTCGACCGGCTCTCCGGCGGAGAGGCGCGACGCGTCGGCCTCGCCCGCGTCCTGCTGCAGCAGCCGGACCTGCTGGTCCTCGACGAGCCCACCAACCACCTCGACGCCGACACCTGCGAGTGGTTGCAGGGCCTGCTCTCCGGCTGGCGAGGGGCGATCCTGCTGGTCACCCACGACCGCTACCTGCTGGAGGCCGTCGCCACCCGCATCGTCGAGATCGAGGACGGCATCGGCGTCGGCTACGAGGGCAGCTACACCGACTACCTGATCTCGCGGGCTGAGCGGCAGGTCCGCCTGCACCTCTCCGAGGATCGGCGCCTCGCCATGATCTCCCGCGAGGCCGAGTGGGCCAGCCGCTCGCCGGCCGCCCGCAGCACCAAGCAGAAGGCCCGCCTGCAGCGCCTGGAGGCCTTGCAGGCTGCCCGCCCCCTCAAGCGCGAGGAGGTCTTCAGCCTGGACCTGCGCACCGGCTTCAAGAAGGGCGGCGCCCTGCTCGAGCTGCACGACATCCACAAGAAGCTCGGCCACCGCCAGATCCTGGCCGGGGTCGACCTGATCCTGATGCCCGGCGAGCGGGTCGGCGTCCTGGGGCCCAACGGGGCCGGCAAGTCCACCCTGCTGGGCATCCTCTCGGGCCGCCTGACCCCCGACAAGGGCGACATCCGGCGGGCGCCGCGCCTGGACGCCGCCCTGTTGGACCAGGAGCGCAGCGGCCTGCACCCGAGCTGGACCGTCTGGGAGGCCGCCGGCGGCGGCAACGACCAGGTCATCGTCGGCGAGCGCCCCGTCCACGTCGCCAGCTTCCTGCAGCGCTTCCTCTTCCCCAAGCCGATGCACGACCAGCGGGTGGACCGCCTGTCCGGCGGCGAGCGCGCCCGCCTGCTGATGGCCCGCCTGCTGCTGCGCGGCGCCAACCTGCTGCTGCTGGACGAGCCCACCAACGACCTCGACCTGCTGACCCTGGGGGTGCTGGAGGAGGCCCTGCTCTCCTTCGACGGCGCCGCCGTCGTCGTCACCCACGATCGCGCCTTTCTCGACCGGGTCTGCGACCGGGTGATCGTCCTGGAGGGCGACGGGCAGCTCCAGCCCTTCGCCTCACGCTTGCAGCACCTCGCTGCCGTTCAGGCCCGGGAGAGCGCGCCGGTCAAGGAGGTCCGGGCTCCCGCTCCGGCGCCTGTGGCGGCGGCTCCCCGCTTGCAGTCCACGCGCCTTTCCTTCCGCGAGAAGCGCGAGCACGAGGAGCTTCCGGCCAGGATCGCCAAACTGGAGGCCGAGCAGGCCGCCCTGCACGAGCAGCTGGCCGATCCGGGGGTCTACCAGGGCGGGGGAGGGGCGGCGAAGGAGCTGAACAGCCGCCTGGAGGAGCTGAACACGAAGCTCGCCTCGGCCTGGGACCGCTGGGCCGAGCTGGAAGAGCGCGCCGGCTGAGCTCAGGCCCGGGCCAGGGCCTGGCGAGAGAGGTCCGCGAGGCGACGCACCGGAGAGGCCAGGAGCTGCCGCGCCGTCTGGTCCACCTGGGCGATCTCGGCATCCGACCAGGGCAGCGCCGCGATGGTCAGCGCTGCCGACGCCAGCAGGCCCAGGGACAGGCCGGAGGTGAGGAGCAGCTCGCGGGTGGCAGGGTCGAGGAGCAGGTTCATGGGATCCTCCTGAACGGGTGTCCAGAATCTACTGCACGGAGCAGCAGGGTGCCAAGGGGGAGGCGCGGACTATTTTCGTCCGGACCGACGCTTGACACCGGCCCACCGACGGGGCTAGCGCCTCAGGCATTCAGCGTTCTCCTCCCCCCGCTCGCGGGGGGAGCTGCCTCGAAGGGGCGGAGGTGGGGGCAGGACCCTCCCCCCG
>ERZ761602.2463-NODE-2463-length-28924-cov-6.194499_pt1 | contig 28924 bp, 25 predicted proteins | sample MGYA00512165_ERZ761602 | MGnify/ENA primary metagenome ERZ761602 (study PRJEB28899, sample SAMN02445085) | bioreactor sludge metagenome | biome: EBPR sludge; isolation source: Thorneside wastewater treatment plant | place: Australia: Brisbane, Thorneside...
CTCACCGACCTCCCCGATGCCGGGCACAAGGCATCCCGGAATCAGGGAGGTATCTTCGCCTCATTCTAAGGTGGTTTCTTCGGAGGGCCCTCCCGTGATTCGGCGATAATCATGCGCCGCAACCTCTTGAAGATCCTCCCCTGATTCGGCGATGATCGTGCGCCGCATCGGGGGAGGTGGCCCGCTCCGGCGGGACGGAGGGGGTCTCATCTCCGGAACCCCACCCGGTTCGCGGAGCTCACCGACCTCCCCGATGCCGGGCACAAGGCATCCCGGAATCAGGGAGGTATCTTCGCCTCATTCTAAGGTGGTTTCTTCGGAGGGCCCTCCCGTGATTCGGCGATAATCATGCGCCGCAACCTCTTGAAGATCCTCCCCTGATTCGGCGATGATCGTGCGCTGCATCGGGGGAGGTGGCCCGCTCCCGCGGGACGGAGGGGGTCTCATCGCCGGAACCCCACCCGGTTCGCGGGGCTCACCGACCTCCCCGATGCAGGGCAGAACGCATCCCGGAATCAGGGAGGTATCCGCGCCGCTCCTTCACACATGAATCAGGGACGTATCTCAAAGCGCTCCACTCTTAGAATGCTGTCTTCGGAGAAGACCCTCCCGTGATTCGGCGATAATCATGCGCCGCAACCTCTGGCAGATCCTTCCCTGATTCGGCGATAATCATGCGCCGCATCGGGGGAGGTGGCCCGCTCCCGCGGGACGGAGGGGGTCCGAACCCAAAGAAGCCGAACGGCCCCACCCGGGTTCGCGGAGCTGACTGACCTCCCTGATTTCGGGACGGCTGACAAGCTCCACCCCCGCCCCTACCGGTCGGAGCGCGACTTCGGATCGAGCATCGCTCGGACCCCGTCGCCGACGAAATTCAGGGCGAAGATCGTGAGGGAGAGAATCAGACAGGGCCAAAGGAGATTCAGGGGATTCGAGTTCATGTCTGAGCGGGCATTGTTGATCATACTGCCCCAGCTCGGGGTGGGAGCCTGGACGCCGATCCCGAGGAAGCTCAGCGCGCTCTCGGCAAGGATGGTCCCGGCAAGTTCGATCATGCTGACCGCCATCAGCACCCCCCAAAGGTGAGGCAGGATGTGCCAAAAGACCAGATAAGGTGTCCGCGCCCCGAGCGCCTTCGACGCAATGAAAAACTCGCGATCTTTGAGCGACGCAACCTGGGTGAAGACGAGACGAGCGACGCTCGGCCACGCCGTGATCGCGAGCGCGACGATGACGGGAAAGAGCCCGGTCGACCAGACTCCGATGATCAAGATCGCGAGCAGGATGTCGGGGAACGCGAACATCCCGTCCGTCAATCGCATGAGCGGAACGCCGATCCAACGCGGCGCGAACACCCCGAGTACCCCGACCAGGATCCCGATCGCGAGCGAGAGGATTTGAACCGTGAAGCCAACCTGGAGCGAGATCAGGGCCCCGTAGGCCAGCCGCGCGACGATGTCGCGCCCCTGCTCGTCGGTGCCCAGCCAATACACGGCGTTGGGACCGATGTTCGGCTGACCCTTTGCCTCCAGGTAGTGGTGCCGCGCCCACGGCATCGTCACCGCGAAGATCACGAGGAGCACGAGGTAGCCCACGCCGAGCCAGAAGAGGAAATCGCCTCGCCGCTTCTTCAAACCTGAGCCTCCCGAATCCGTGGATCGAGGAGGGGGAGGAGCAGGTCGACCAGAAGGTTGACGAGAATGAAGAGGGCGCCGGCGAGAAGGACCGTGGCCTGGATGACCGGCGTATCGCGCTTCTGAATCGCCTCGATCGCTTCGCGACCCAGGCCAGGAATCACAAACGCACGCTCGACAATGAACGAGCCCGTGAGGAGGAATCCGAAGCTCGTCCCGATCGCCGTCACGACCGGGAGGAGTGCGTTGCGGAGTACGTGCTTGAACACGAGCCGCAGCGGGGGAACCCCTTTGGCGACGGCCAGGCGGACAAACTCCTGCTGCATCGTGTCGACCACGCTCGCGCGGGTCAGTCGAGTGAGCATCGCCATCGGCCGGAGCGCGAGAATCACGACCGGGAGGAGCAGGTAGTAGAAGTCGGGGGCGACCCGGTTGACCTCCCACGTCTGGGGAAGCACGTCGAGTTGGAGGGCAAAGATGTAGACCAGAACCGGAGCCAGAACGAAGTTGGGCACCGTCACGCCGAGCGTACTGAGGGTGAGCACCGCCCGATCCGCAAACCGGTTTTGTCGAACCGCCGCGATCGTCCCGAGGAGGATGCCGAGTCCGGCGGCAAGCAGGATCGCTAGTGAAGCAACCCGCAAGGTCATCGAAAGACCACGGAGGATGATCTTGGAGACCGGCTCGCGGGCGCCGGTGTAGCTGTTGCCGAAGTCGAGGCGGACGGCGTTGCCGACGAACTCCACGTAACGAATCGGCCAGGGTCGATCGAGCCCCATTCGTCGCCGGAGCGCTTCGACGTCTTCAGCGCGGGCCTTCTCCCCGGCTTGGATCGTGGCGGCGTCGCCGGGCGCGACTTCGTCCGCCACGAACGTGACGAACGAAATGAACAACAAGCTGACGACGCCGAACGAGAGCCGCAGCAGGATCTGCTTCAGCAACTGCACGAAGACCGGATGTTACCGCTCTGCGCGGCTCCCCGGGGATCAGCCCCCGATCGCGGGAAGTCGATCGGGGTTGCCCTGCCTCGGCTTCGGCCCCGGCTTTGGCTTCGGCTGCGCCGGGGGCTGCTGCTCGCCGCCGGCCGGCGTCGACTTCGGAGCGTTCGGACGCATCGGGTCGACCGGCGAGTCGGGCATGCCCGCGGCTGCCGTCGGGTCGGCGGCGGGAACGAGGATGATGGTGCGTTCGCCCTGCGTGATCGGAGTGAATCCGAAGTTCCGCCCGATATCGGTGAGGACCTGGAGCGCTGGACCCCGGTAGTCGAGCACGACGATCTCGTCCTCGAGTCCGGGAGCGATGAGGATCTTCAATCCGGCCTTCGCGCCGATGCTGCGCAGCGCCCGGTGAAGCCCGATCTTGTTCGAGCGGATCGTGATCGGACGGAGTTCCGGTACGTCCTGCGGCTTGGGATCGGAAACCGGCGGGCTGAGCTTTGAGGTTCGCGTCGGCGCGGGCGGTCCGGCGAATTCGACGCGCGGCGGGTTCGATCCCCCGCGATCGGCGGTGCCGGGCGTCGGATTCTGGAAGACGAAGCGCGGCTTCAGGGATTCAGGCGGTCCCGAAGTCGTGCCGTCAGGGGTGCCGGTCGAATCGTTACGGGTGATCGGAATCGGCTTCGGCTCCGGAGCGCCGGAGTACTTCACGACCATATACGACGCGAAGCCGAGCCCGAGGAGCGCGACCGAGGCGGTAGCCGCCATCGCCCATCGGGGCAGAAACGGGGTCGGAGCCGGGGCCGGCGTTCGGAACGCAGGAACGGTGAGCGGGTTCGCGGGCGCGGGGCGTGCGCCGCGAAGCTGAGCAACCATGGTCGATCGGGCCTCGAACTCGGGCTTGAGCTCGGGATAGCTTGCCAGGAAGGCCAGGGCCGCGTCGGCGTCTCCGCCTTCGGCCAGTTGCCACAACTTCTCGTCGATATGGGTGGGAATTTTCATGCCCCTGCGTCCTCGTAATGCTGTCGGAATCGTTCTCGGGCTCGGAAGAGCCGGGTCTTTGCCGCGTTCACGCCGCAACCGATGCTGTCGGCGATCTCCTGCAGACTCAGCTCCTCCCAGTAGAAAAGGGTCAGGAGAGCGCGGTCGGCGGGTTGGAGCTTCTCCATCGAAGTCGCGATCCGAGGATCGGTCGCTTCGACCTCGCGCTCTTCGATCGGCCGATCGGCGGCCTCGATGAGCTCCACGTGCTTCGTCCGATGGCGTCCCGAGCGAGCGTGCTGGATGCTTCGGTTAACCGCGATCCGGAACAGCCAGGTGCTGAATCGAGCGCGCCGATCGAACTTATGAAGGTGGCGGTACACCAGGGTGAAGATCTCTTGGACCGCGTCGGCCGCCTCATCGGCATCCAGCAGAATGCCGCGCGAGATCGCCGTCACCTTGTCGAAGTATTTCTCGTAAATGCGCGTGAAGGCGTGTCGGTCACCGCCCAAGAAGCGATCGACGAGGTGCAAATCCTCGTCGAAAGGCGCTCCACCGGCGTGTTCGAACAATACGCTCACGGCCACATCCAGTTTGACGCCTTGAGGCGTCTCCGAGGTTACCGAGGAGGGGGCTTGCCCCCGTCTCCGCCGCCTTGGTCCGGCTTGACGCTCTCGTACGCCTTGCGCTGAGCCTGGATCAGTTCGAAGAGCCGCTTCTTGACCGACTCGGGCAGTTTGTCCAGCGGAACCGGGGTCGCATCCTTGGCCAGGGCCGCGTCCGAAAGACGGCCCTCCGACTTCAGCTTCGGACCAAGCTGAAGCGTGAGCGTGAACTCACGCTGGTTGCCGAGACGGTAGCGATCGATCAGCGAATTCTCTTCGGCGAAGGGAAACAGATCCGGTCGATCCTTGGCAAAAAGCTGCCACGCCACCGATTCGAGCGGCTCCGGCATCGTAAACTCGCGCTGACCGGCGTATTGACGCGTCGTGAAGAGCACCGGCGTCTCGATCAGGGTCATCCGGAGGTACCCCACTCCAGGAAGACCGTTCGGCAGCGCTTCGGTCGGCTCCGACGCCAGTCCGACATAGAACGTCTCACCATTGTCGCCGTCGGCGACATCAGGATCGATGTGCCCCTCGGCACCGTAGACCATCGCCGTCGCGACCGCCCGCTGCGCGGGGCTCATCGCGCGCAACTCGAGGCGTCCGTTCGCGATCAGACCCTGACGCTGGGCGGGCGAAAGCAACCCGTAGAGGCGCAGCGCGTTCCACTCTTGGAACATCGGTTGGGTGATCCCGACACCGCTGAGGCAGAGGAAGTGGATGCCGTCGTAGTTCCCACCGAACTGGATGGCGAACTCCCCCGCGTCTTCGAGGGTCGGCGGCTTGGCGAGGAACCGTTTCAGGTACGCGGCAAGTTTCACCCGATCGATGCGATCGCGGCGGGCCGAAATCGGCATCTTGGGACGAACGATCCAACCGTTCGCATCCGGACTTGAGAACGTGAGGAGCGGGGTCATCTGGCGCTGAAACCAGCCCAAGGTCGGACGCGTCGGCGCATCGAGAGTCTCCATCAGGGCCTGATCCGGGACGACCGCGATGAGCGAGCGTCCCGACTTCGCAGCAAGAGTGAGCAGCCCGTCGGAGACAAGACCCGCAAGCGGCTCGTTCCGGTCCGGCGCCACGAAATAGGCCCTCATCTCGGGAGACGCCGTGAACGGAGCCTCCTCGTCGCCAAGGAGCATGTTTCGGAGCCACCCCTGGAGCCGTATCGCCGAGGCGCTCAGCTCGACGGGAGTTGCGTCGACTTTGCCCGTCGCCGGCACCGCTTCCGTCAGATCGAGGAAGGTCGAGCCGCGCCCGATCCGGGTGCCGTTCCGGTCGACGACGGTGAGCATCACTCCAAGTGCGCGCAGGGAGCTGGCGGAACCCTCTTGGCACGAGACGATCAAGAGCGCCTTCGCTGGGGGACCCGCCCGTTGAGGGACCTCCTCGGCCAACGCGCCGAGGCTGCCGAGCTGGTCTTCGGGAATACCCGCCAGGGCCGTCCTCCACGAAGCACTCTCCCTCGCATAGCTCCGAAACGCCGCGTCGCCGCTCGACCCGAGCGGCCGCTGCATCGGCGTCGGACTCGTCGCGAACACCACGCGCCGGCCCGGCTCGATTTCTGCGAGGACAGCTGGACTGATGGACTGGAGGAGCTTGAGGGCGAGCCGGTTGCCGGGGGCGGAACGGGTGAGCTTCTCGAACCGCTCCCAGCCCTCCGGATTGGCGCCAGGACGGCTGAGCTGCTGGGCGAGCTCACGGGCTTCGGCTACGGTCTTCGTGACGTCGACCGAGTCATCGGGCACGACGCTCCGGAGAGCGCGCTGGATGCGCTCGATCCGCAGGGATCGTTCGTTCGCCTCGTCCGCCTTCGTGACCGCGGCGTCCTGGACCAGAAGCGGGGCCCCTCCTTGCGCCACCCAATGACCGCCCGTCGCCGTGGCCAGGCGCGCGAGCAACTCGCGAGCCGGCATCGCGTCCGCCGAGACCACCACGATGTCGCCGCGGAGGTTCGGTGAGACCTTGATCGGGACCCCCGTCTCCTGCGCGATCCCCGCAACGACGCTCTCAAGGCCGCTTGCCGGGAGCCGCCGTGTGATCGGGACGGCGAGGCGGGCATCGTCCAGCTGCGCCCACGCCGAACCGGCAAGGGCGACTGTGAGCAACACGCCGCATCGGAAGCCATGCATCCTCTCATTAGACCCACCAAACCCTGGCCCGGTTCGCACGTCGGGACAAAGAGCCCAGCACGCTAAACTGTCCACTATGATCGCGGTCGCTCTCGCCTGCCTCGCCACCCAATCGTCCTCCAGCATCATCCTGACCCGGGGAGGCGGAGGCGACGAGCAGTTTCGGTACTGGGCCGTCGAGGACACCTACCTCGATTCCGCGGCACCGGACGGCAACTTCGGGCGCGATGGACTCCTCACCGGGGGCGACGGCAAGACGATCCTGATCAAGTTCGGCGACCTTGATCGGATGCTCGGCGCGAAGCGGATCAAAACCGCGAAAATGGTGTTTCAGATCGAGATCGGCCGGAACCCGAAGCTGCGCTCGATCGGGCGCGTGCAGGCCCCGTGGGGCGAGGGCGGCGATCGGCGCGGCTTCAACATCCGTCGCGCCCCGGTGGTACCGGGCAAGAAGCCGACCGGACCGCTCTGGAACGCGACCTGGAAACATCGACGCGCCGGCGAGAACCCGATCGGCTGGCAGGCCCCCGGAGCATCCGGCGCGGCCGATGTCGTCCCGATCGAAGGCGCCACAGTCGACTTCACCGACTCCACCCTCACGATCTCTGGCCTCCAGAACGCGGTTCAAGGCATGGCCGATCGCTGGTATGAGAATCACGGCTTCGCCCTCCGGTTCGACACCCCGATCGACCTCGCGAGCAGCGATGCCCTCACCGGACGACCCCAACTGCAGATCGAGCTCGATGCGGACCCGGCCCCCGCGACGGGCGTCGACCTCAGCATCGAATCCCTCGTACCGACCGACTTCGACCCGGCCGCTTGGCCCGCGAACGGAGCCTCGATTCCCTGGACGGCGACGGTCCGCAACGTCGGCACCGCCCCCGTGACCGGGTTCAACTACCGCTGGCAGGTGCGCGAGCGGGACGCGGAGGAGGGCCGCTCCGACCAGACGCTTTTGCCGGGTGCCACCGCGACATTCACGCTGAACGTGCCGTTCCGCGTCAGCCCCGACCATCGGACGATGCCGACGATGTTCCGGGTGACCGCTCAGGGTGACACGAACCCCCACAATGATGCGTTGTCCGTCGCGACGAACGGCATCCCCGTCACCGTCGTCGTGCGCCGCCCCGACCTCGACGCCGTCACCCTCCAAGCCCGTGATCGTGGATTCGCAAGCCTGCTCGATGCCTTTCAAGCGGACTTTCGTTTCTGGAACGACACCGTTTGCGCTCAAAGTAAGTTCTCGTTCGCTCCGGAAGGCACGGTCGAACGGTTCCGACTCGAACGCCTAGCCATCGTCGATGGGGGAGCCCCCTGGACCGGGCAAGGAGCCTCCGTCGAAGTCGGCCCCAAAGACAACCTCCGGACGATGCTCTTCCGCGCCAGTCGAAGCGTCGGCGTGCCGGACTGGGGGCCGACCCAGTTCGCGCCTTCCGCCGAGACGCCTCCGGTCGTCGCCGGAACCCCGGTCTTTCGCGGCGGCCGCGACCCCTTTCCGGGACTGATGGGTGGGGGAGACACTCGCGACGAAGGGCTCTATCCGAACACCTTACCGCTGATCGGGGAGCCGTGGGCCGACCCCGTCGCCGACGCGACCCCGCTTTTCCCGACCGACCTCTACGCCTCGGCAGATGTCGCGGTGCTCCAGACCCTCGTCGGGGTCATCGGGCCCCAACGGGACGAGATCGCACGCAGCATGCCCCGCAGTATCATCCTCCGGGTGTTCGACGGCGGCAATCGACCGATGCCGAATGCGACGCTCGCCTTCTATCAGCTGAACCAAGGGGCCCTCCCCGCCGAGGCGACGTTCACCGTCACCACCAACGGCAACGCCCTCGCCACCCTGCCGATTCGGGAGTCCAGCCCGTTCGGACCGATCGCCCCCGATTGGAGCAACGCCGCGTTCCTCGTGCGCGTGGAAGCGAACAGTGCCGTCGAGTGGATTCCGCTCAAGGCGTGGCAGGCGCTCGCCACGGCATCGCGCGGCGCTCCCCTGACCGCGCTGAGGTTCAATTTGGTCGGTGCACCCGTCGATCCCAGCGGCAACCTCGCCAAGGGCAAGATCGTCGCCGATTCGACCGAGACGCTTCCGGCGAGGCTTGGGGCACTCGTCGACGACGATCCGACGACGACCGTCGAGCTGCCGGCCGCACCGAACTCGTGGGTCGAAATCGATCTCGGGCGCGACCGCGCGATCGGCGAAGTCCGCCTCGAGGTGCCACCCGGAACCACCCTGTGGCCACAGTTCGACGTGATGCTGTATGCGACCGGACAGAGGGCCACCGAAGCAAGACTGTTCGCGAGCGAGCGCAATCCGGCTTGGAGCCTCGCGAATCGGGCCGAGCCGGACCCGCGCAAGCCGGGCGTTCAGGTGCTTAGTTACCGCGGCATCCCGGGCCGAGCACGCTACATTCGGCTGGTGCCGCGAACAGCCGCCCCCGGCCCGGTGGTGATCGCCGAACTCCGGATCTCACCCCTCAAAGTCGAGTGAAGCTCAGCGGGTGCGATTCCAAAGTTCCGGTGAATCGTCCTCGTCGGATGCGAGTTCGGCCCGGGCCGATTCGTCGAGGCGAAGCTGATCGAGCACCGAATCGATGGCCGACGTGCCGCTCAGCCGGTCCGTTAGCGTCCGCTCGCTCTTCTGAAGACCTTCGACTCGCTCGCCCATCTCACGGAGCGCCCCGATATCCGATTCGATCTGGCGCGTGATCGAAGACCGGCTCTCGGGCATCTTCTCAAGAATCGCGACCTGGTTCCAGATCCCGATCATCGCTTCGTCGGCCGCGGCCCGGATCGACGCGCGTAGCCGGTCGATCGTCGGGTGGATGCGCGACCCATCGATCTTGAGGAGTCCGCTGAGGCGATTGAATTCGAACGCCCCGGCTTCGAGAAGCGCAAACGACTCGGGAGTGAGAACCTGGGCGCTGGTCCGCTTGCCCCAACGGCCCCATCCACCCCAGTTCCAACCCATGTGGAGATTCTGGTGCTGAGTCCAACCGACGTGCTGAAACACCCGCGTCAGCAGCTTGCGACCTTCCGCCGTCAGCCGCGCTTCCGTCCGAATCTCGCGACCGAGCTTCCGCTGAAGCAACAACCCGCCGACGATCATGCCGACGCCCACGACGAACTCCAGAGCGCCGATAACTCCGAAGGTCGTCGCCCGGGGGGCCGTCCCGAGCAGGCCGATCACCCCGAAAGCGATGCCGAGAACGGTCTGGATGACCCCCCCGATGTACAGCCCCAATGGACCGTTCTGGTCGTGGGCGTAGCCGTATCCCAGAAGCCCGGAGCCCCGATCCCAAATGAAGCGGTCGACTGAGGAGGTCTCGACGGGTTCTGCCATCGTTTCAAGTATACGGGAGGCCCGAACGGGACCTAGCCAAAGTCCCAATCCGGGCCGCACACGGACAAAACCCGGGGCGGGGCCCCGATCAGGAGGGCGTGGTCACGCTCCACTCGGCGAGGACATCGAGGACGTCGTCCGGAGCCGCGAAGTCCTCCGGGATCGGAGAGCCATGCTCGAGAAGCAGACGCGCGCACCCGGGGTAATCCGCCCCCGGCATCGGATCGAGGTTGCGCGAAGCCCAAGAGATCGAACCCCAGACGTTGCCGCCGTAGCCGTTGCGCTCATCCCAATGCCCCCCGTGCTCAAGGAGGAGCGCCAGCATCGGCGCATCGCCGTTGAAGGCGGCCTGGTTCATCGCCCCCGCATCCCAATCGCCCTTCACCGCGACCGGCCAGCCGAGGGCCAGCATCGTTCGCACCGCTTCGAGCTTCCTCAAACCGACCAAGTCCGGCAGGAGGCGCAGCTCGACCGGACCGAGGCCACCGATGCCGCCTGGCAAGTCCGCAAGAAGAAGCGTCGCCTCCGGAGCGTCGGCCCGGGCACACGCGGCGAGAAACTCCTCGACCGGCGTGAGGCTCGAGGCCCAACCTCGACGGCGTAGCTGTTCGGCGACGTCCCGGCGTCCGAGGCGCTCGGCGAGCCGGTAGGCGTTCAGCCCGTCTGGCCCCGTGACCTCCGGGTCTGCGCCGGCATCGAGAAGGATTTCGAGGATCGCGCCGGACCGCCCCCGGATCAGCGCATGGCGCAAAGGGTCGCCGTCCCGTGGGTCCGCCCCGAGTTCGAGAGCGGTTCGTACCCGGGCCGGATCCTCGTAGTCGAGGACGCGAGCGAGCGCGTTCGAGCCGGGCCAACGGGCGCCCGCTTCGATGAGCAGCCGCATGCACGTGGTGTCGGCGTACTCGGCCGAGTGATACAGCGACTCTCGATCGTTCGGATCAGCACCGGCTTCAAGCAGGAAGCGGGTCATGGCAGGAGAGTTGGCGACGCCGACCGCATAGTACAGCGGACACAGGTTGCTCCCTTCCCACATCGGGTGGATGCCACCTGCATTGGGGTCGGCACCCGCCGCGAGCAGCATCCGGGCACACGTAAGCGCCCCTTCCAACGCCCCCGGCGCGACGGCGAGCCCGGCCGCGGCCATCGCCAGCGGCGGAGGTCCATTCGGCGTCATCGGGCCTGTGGCGGCGGCGGGATCGTGCTGGAGGATCCGGGCCAGCGCCTCCGGGTCGGCCGCGAGCGCGGCCGTGCAGGCGTGAACGCCAGAAATCTCCGGTCTCGCCGCCAACAGGGCCGCGGCCCGATCGGGCCGCGGACGATCCCAGCCCTGCCCGATGAGGGCGTTCACGAGCGCCAGAGCCGCCTCGGTCAGGTCGAGCGACGCGAGGTGGGATACTTCGACCGCGTGCTTGAGGTCGGCCCACTGGCTGAAGCCGAACTCGCGGGCAAGGGCCCAGTGGACGTCTGCGAGCCGGATGCGTTCCGGACTCGGAAGTTGCGCGCCCAAGGCACGCTCCAAGCGCTCGCGGATGCCGACGTCGCCTTGGCGATAGGACTTCAGAACCTGCTTGGCCTGCTTCTTCAGATGCTCCCAGTGGGTCGGGAGCGCGATCTCGTTCATAGAACCTCCATGCGTCATGCTCGGGTCCGCCGATCGAGCCGCACAAAGGTGCTGGGCTGACGAAATACGAGGTGGTGGGCAAAGCCCTTTCCGCGGACCGGGAGGCGCCCATCACGCCGAAAATCAGTATAGCTCAAGTCTTCGCGTAACCCTGAAGCTGGGTTCGCATGACCCGAAACTGGAGAATCGCGATCGCGAGGATCAGGAGGAGCACCACGAACGACTTGGCCCCGGCGATGCCGACGAGGAACTTCTGCCATGCCTCGATGTAGATGTGGTAGCCGACGACGTCGGTCCGGTCGCCCGGACCACCCTGCGTCATCATGTAGACGGGAGTGAAAATCTGGATCGCGCCGATCGTCGAAGTCACGAGCACGAACAGCGTCGTCGGCGCGAGCATCGGGAGCGTGATGTGACGGAACGTCGACCAGCGCCCAGCCCCGTCGAGTTCCGCCGCCTCATACAGGTCGGGCGGAATCCCCACCAACCCTGCGAGGTAGAGGACCATCTTCGGACCGAGACCGAGCCAGATCGACATGAACACCAACGCCCACATCGCCCAGCTCGGGTTGTTGAGGAACTCGGTGTTGCCCGGGAGCCCGATCGCCTTGAGGAGCGTGTTGAGCAGGCCCGTCTCTGGCAAGTACATGTAGATCCACAGCATCGAGATCGCGACGCCGGAGCTTATGGCGGGAATATAGTAGGCGGTCCGGAAGAACGCCATCCCCGGCAGCTTCTGGTTGACGAGAAGCGCGATCCCGAGGGCAACCGCCATCCCGAGCGGCACACTGAGGAGAGCGTACTCGAGCGAATTCCTGAGCGCGTTCCAGAACAGCGGATCGCCGAAACTGTACGCGTAGTTGTCGAAACCGACGAAGGCCCGCTCCTCCTTCAGGAGATTCACGCGATGCAGGCTCAGCCAGAAGGTGTAGCCCAGAGGAAAGAGCGCGAACACGAAAAGATGGATCGTGGCCGGGGCGACGAACAGATACCCGATCCGTTGGCGGCGCATCGCCCCGATTGTAGCGCCGTGGCGACGCACCCGCCCATGAGGTCCTTACCGAGGCAAAGTTGTGAGGCCCCGACCGCTCAGAACGTCGGATTGTCCGGGGTCGGAGTCGTCTTCTCCGGCAGCGCCTCGGGCGTGCGGGGGAGTGTCATCGTTTTCTTGCCCTTCTCAACCCGGACCTTGTCCTTGCCGATCGCCACGACCTTCATGTTGGGCTCGATCGACTCGCCCAGGCGGACCAGACGCTGATTGCCCTGATCGTCCTGAATGATGATCGCGGGCTTCGCACCCATGACCACTCCGGAGACGGTATAGCTCGGCTCCCCGGGCTGCCGGAGCGGTGTCCCCGGCTGGATCTGCATCGCGACGGGACCGCCGCCCGAAACCCCGGGCAACTGGCCCACCATCGGGTTCATCGGCGCCAGCGACCCGCCCGAAGTCGGGGGGTTCCCCCGAACCGGACGCGGCTGAGGTCGGGTCTCCGGTTGAGGCGGTTGGATCGGCTTCGGATCGACCGGGGTCGGCTGCGGCGTCTGACCCTTATCCACGATCGGCGGATCGAGATGCGGGTTCATCTGAACCGGCATGAACGGATCGCGCTTCGGCAAGAGCCCAGCGACCATCGTCTGCAGTTCGGTGCGAACCGCGTCTTCCGGGGTCTTCGCATCGTCCTTCGGTGCCGCCTCGGACTTCTTCGCGACCGGCTTGGCCGGCGCAGGGCTCGAGCCGCCCAAGAACTGGAACGCGCCGATGCCGCAGACCACGGCGACCAAGGCACCGACGACCACGATTTTCAGCTTCTCTTTGTCTTGCTTGAGTTCGGCGAAGTTCATTGGGAGGCTCCTGAGGGCTTCTGGTCGGCCACCATCTTGTCCGCAACGTCTCGGCGGTCGGCTTTGGCGGTCGGCGTGCCCGACGTCTCGGGCTGCTGGATCGGACTCGAAAAGGCGTAGGCTCGAATCTCGACCGTGACATCGAGGATCGGAGGCCCTCCGTTCGGAGTCGAGAGATCACGCTTGGGCTGGAGCGTCACCGTACGAACGGCGACGATCTTCGGGAACTGCTGGAGGGTCTCCAGGAACGTCGCGACGGCCGAATACTGGCCGCGTCCCTTCACCTCGATCCCCAGCTCCTGATAGTCCTTCTTCTTCGGCGCGCTGCCGTCTTTCTTCGGCGGCTCGGCCGGCTTCGGCATCGGACGAATGCCGAGCACGACGATCCCCGACTCGCGACCGACGCGCTCCAGCTCGGTCAGCATCGTCGGAATGTATGCAAGGTCCGGCAGCCCCTCTTCGAGGTGGCGCAATCGGTCCGCCGATTCCTGCAGCTTCTTCGCGCCCTCTTCGAGTTGGACCTTGGTCGCACCCTCGTCGCGGATCTTCTGGCGAAGCTCGGCCGCGGCCGCCTTCTGGCCGCTCAGCGAGTTGTATTGGAAGAAGACCGCGCCGGTGCCGAACACAAATGCGGCTCCCGCGAGGATCATGAAGAGTGAAGCGTTCGGTCCGTTCTTCATGCGGATTTCTCCTTTTCGGCGAGCGGTTTCTTCTCTTCCGTGCCGCTCAGATCCGCGCTGATCTCGAATTCGATCGCCCGCTGGGTGTCGACCATCTTCTCTTGGGTCATCTTCAGCGTCGCGTTCGTAAGGTCGGCGCTCGTCTGCAACCGGATGAGGAAGTCCGCGGCGCTGTCCTGACTCGGACACACCCCGGTCAGGTTCAACTGAACCGGCTTAGTCGGATCGCTCGCGGTGCAGCGGATGTTCGTCAAATACACGTCCCGAGGCGTGTTGCGAGCCAAGTGATCGAGAATCCGATTCCAGCGCTGGGTGGCGGTCGTCGCGTCTTCGAGCGTGGTCAGGCGCGGCGTCAGATTGCGAAGGCTCATGTCGTTCGCCTTGATCTGTCGCACGATCGGCTCGGTGCGTGCGGTCTTCTTCTTGAGATCGCTGACCTCACGAGCCACCGCCTCCGACTCGAGGAACAAGAATCCGAATCCGAACACCGAAACGACGGAGATGCACGCGAACGCAAGGAAGCAGGTGCGGGCTTGACCCTCCTTCTTCTTTGCCGCGAGTCGTTGATCTTGGATCAGGTTGATCAGAGGCATCGATCTCTCCTAAGCCGCCCGGGCAAATGCGCGCATCGCGAGACCGGATGCGACCGACATTTCGAGGCCGTGGCCCTCGTCCTCGGTGACGAGAAAGCGGGGGTTGTCGAAGACGCCGAGCGGCGTCACTTCGAGGGCGAGCTTCTGGCTCATGTAACCGGCGAGCCCGTTCATCTTGGCGGAGCCGCCCGACAACAGGACCTGAGTCACCGGATTCGGCTGACCCGCGTCCGTCTGTTGTGACTGGTAGTAATTCAGCGATCGCCGAATCTCACGAATCAACTCGTCCACGTGGGGCTGGAGCACCCGGAGGGGTGGGTTCTCTTGCGGAGCATCGCTGAGCAACTCGCGAAAGTCCAACTGGGTCTTTCCAGACTCCGCGTCCGCGTCGGTGAGCTTGAAGTACTGTTTCAGCGCCCCCGTGAGCGTCGACCCTCCCTGCGGGATCGCCCGGGTCATCGAGAAGACGCCCTTCGAGACGACGCTCACGCTGGTGGTGTGGGCGCCGATGTCGACGATTGCGACCGTCTTCTCCGCCCAATCGTGCTCGGCGTCGGTCTCCACCAGCGCGCGGTAGCTCGCGAACGGCTCGAGATCGACGACTTCGACTTCGAGGCCCGCCGCCTGGCACGCCTTAACCCGACTCTCCACGACATCCTTCGGCGCCGCCACGATCAGCACGTCCATTTGGCCGTCGTCTGGGTAACCCAGGATCTCGAATTCGATGAAACTGTCCTCCACCGACGTCGGTACATACCGTCCGGCTTCGAAACGGATCGACTTGCGCAGGGTCGCTTCCGGCATCTTCGGAATCCGGACGTTGCGCACGACGACCGTCGCCCCTGCCACGCCGATGTTCGCACAAGTGGCATGGATGTGGCCAGACTTGAGCAGCCGTCGAATCGACTCGGTCACCGCGTCCCCGTCGATGACCACCCCGTCCTTGATCGCCCCCTCCGGTGTCGGGGTCGTCGAGTGGCGAGTCACCCTCCAGCCGGTAGCCGTGCGTTCCAGTTGAACCGCCTTGATCGCGTGCGAACCAAGATCGAGTCCGACGAACGACTTCTTGCGAAACGGGCTAAGCCGCATGGTCCTCCTCCGTGCCCTTCATCGCGCTGACCGCGAGCCACTCGTCGAGGGCGGGCTTCGGGAACCGCCACCGACCTTCGATCATGAATGCCGGCACCTGGTGCTCCTGGGCAAGCTTCTCCAGCTTCGAGGGGTTCATCCGCAGGTAGTGCGCCGCTTCGCGCAGCGTCATAACCGAGTGATAGCCGGCCATCACCGCACGCAGCATCGCGTTCATCTGCTCCGGAGTCAGAAACAGCTCCAGACGAACGACGTTGCCACCGGCGACCGCTGCGGCCGGAAACTCGGGCGGGCTCGTCGGAGCGGCCTGCGTCATCGCGCTGGCAAAGGTCTCGTGTTCGGATTGGTGTTCCATCGTGGTCTCGGGATCGTGGAAGTCACCCGTAACGGGTGCGGATTGCGCGGTCGAATCGCCCGGAGGCGAAAAGGCGGCCGGAACGGGGGAGTCCCCAACCGGAGGAGGAGACTGAGGCCCATCCTGCCGAAGCAGAGCGGCCCGGCGAATGGCGTCGGCGAGGTTCATGCTGCGACCCCCATCGTCTCTTCCAGCACCTTCTGGACGAGGTAGGCGTCGATCGTCTTGACCCGTTCGGCCATGCCGACCATCAGAGCGTTGTCGGCCGCCTGCGAGGTGAGTCGCGGCGTGCCGCCGGAAAACTTGTGAATCTGGTAGATCGCGTCGGGAGAGAACGGGCTGAATTCGCCCGTATAGCCCGCAACGCGCATCCGATGCAGGATCAACTCGCCCGTTTCGGTCACGTCGAGCGGCTTGATCGTGTACCGCACCGCCATCCGCTGTTCCAGCGCCGGGACTTTCGCGATCTTCTTCTTCAGTTCAAGCTGACCGATGAGCAGGAGACTGATCAGAAACTGATCGTTCATCTGGCAGTTCAAGAGGAGCCGCAGTTCCTCGAACGATCCGGCCGATCGGATCAGGTGGGCTTCGTCGATGACGAGCACGGCCCGCTTGCCTTTGTCGTAGAGGTCGACCAAGCGCTGGTGCAGCGCCTGAACGAGCACCTGCCGATTCCGCGAGTTGATCTCGACATCGAGCTGATTCAGGATCTCCTGCATCATCTGGGTCGGAGTGAGGATCGGATTGACGATCATCACGACCCGGTTCTGCAATGGATCGAGCAATTCGATCAGCTTGCGGCTGATCGTCGTCTTGCCTAGGCCGATGTCGCCGACCAGCATCGCCGCGCCCTTGTTCCGGGTCACCGCGTAATGCAGCATCATCAGCGAGTCCTCATGCGCTCGGCTCATGAAGAGGAACCGCGGATCAGGCGTGAGAGAGAAAGGTGGTTCGGTCAGACCCCAATAGGCTTCATACATGCGTCGTACTCCGGTCACTCGGACCCAGTTCTTCTATCGGTCCAGGCCACGGCAAACTTGAGCGACCGCTTGAAGTTCGGCAAGGGAGGGATTCCATGGCGGTACGGGCCGAAGGGCCCGATTTCTCACTTGATTGCTCCCGCGGGGATCAAGGATCAGGAACCGTCGACTTCGGCGAGACCGTCACCCCACCCTCAAGAGATCCTCCCGGAATGCATCAATGGGCGGCTTATTTGCGTCCATCCCATGAACCTGTGCCCATGTCCAGATCCACACCGCGCCTTCTTGCCTTTCTCGCGCCGATCGTCTTGGTCGGCTGCGCCGGAACCCCCTCGGTCACTGTCGCGCCATCCATCGCGACGAGCCCGACGGTCTCGCCGCCGAAACCCACGCCTCCGCCGAAGAAGCGCGTCACCAGCCGCAAGGCAAACCTCAAAGGCAGAGTGCTGATTCTCGAGTACCACAAGATCGCCGCAAAGGAGGCGCGCTGGGATCGCTCGATCAAGAGCTTCCGGCGCGATCTCGAAAGACTGTACAAACTCGGCTTCCGACCCGTGACCCTTGCGGAATATCTCGACGGCGACATGAAGCTCCCGCCGGGAGCATCGCCGGTGGTCTTCACCTTCGACGACTCACACCCTTCTCAATTTCACCTGCTCGAGGACGGCCGCATCGATCCGAATTGCGCCGTCGGGATCATGCAGAGCTTCGGCTTGAAACACCCGGATTTTCCGACCAAAGCGACCTTCTATGTCCTGCCGAACATGGTCTTCGGCAACCGCAAGACGTTTGACAAGAAGCTTGAATATCTCAAGGCTTGGGGGTGCGAAATCGGGAGCCACACCATGTCCCATAGCAACCTCAAGAAAATGACCGATGAGCAGGTCAAAGCCGAAATAGGAGGCTCGATCGATTGGCTGCGATCGCACGGGATCGAACCTCGAACGATGGCATTTCCTTATGGCGTTCCCCCCAAAAATGAGGGCCTTCTCAAGGGCTTTACGTGGCAAGGCAAAGAGTACAAGCTCGATGCTGCCGTGATGGTCGGCGCGGTTCCGGCACGAGTCACGTCCGACGCGAAACACCATCGCTACCGCCTCCCCCGGGTCCAGGGGATCGACGGCGCGCTCGGCCTCCACAACTGGCTCGACAAGTACAAGAAGGGCCGCTGGGAACCCTACGTCGAACCCTAGTCGACCCGCACGCCGAACACCGTCGTGCCCCGACCCGCGACTACGATCCGATTGCCGAACATCGCCGGCGAAGCCTCGATGTTGATCCCCAGATCGAGACGGTCGAGCTCCCGACCGGTCGCACCCTCGATCAGCCGCATCTCACCGACGGAGTTGCACTGGATCAAATACATATTCCCTTCCTGATCGTAGAAATCGACCGGGGAGGACCACGGGTAGTTCTTCAAAGGGAGGCGCCAAACTTCCTTGCCGGTCTTCCGGTCCAAGGCGACGACCAGGCCACCGTTGATCGACTCGAAACGCGCCAGCGAAAGAACCACAAGGTTCGAACTCTTCTTCTTCCCCAGAACCGGAGTCGCGAGCAACCCGCCATTCACCGGGTGCTCACCGAGAATCGTGTAGCAGCGAAAACTCTGTTCCCAAAGAAGCGCTCCCGTCTTGCCATCGATCTTACGAAAGAAACTTCGTCCCTTCGTTCCCTGCTTATCGACCTCACAGCCGGTGTAGATCGCAATCGAGCCGTCGTTCCCGGCATCGATGACCGTGCTCGCGTCCGTATCGTCGCTGACGAACCGATACCAGACCGGCCTCATGGTCCGAAGGTCCACACACATCAGGTCGCCGGAATTATTGTTGAAGTACGCGAGATTCCGGAACGCCGCCACCGAGTTCTCGATACCCTGCTCCTTCGTATTCGGCGTCCGATATTGGAGCGAGACCACCTCCGGATCGATCCGGATCGTGTTCTTCGTCCGGTCGTATCGCGTGTTCAACTTCACTCGGCGAAACAGTCCGTTTTCCGACCCCACGACCAGAGTGTCGGTCGACCCGTTGAACAGAGCCGAACTGTCGTTGGCCCCCCACGAGCGCAACCCGCCACCGCCTCGATTGTCGAAGAACCGCAAGAGCTTCTGGTCGATCAGGCTGTAAAGCCGAAAGCCGAACGAACCGGACTCCGGAATCCCGTCCCCGACGAATAGCATCGGATAGCCGCGCGGATCGACCGAGACGGAACCTTTGATCGGATTCCCAACCGGAATCGGAGGCCGCGTCGGCTTGCCGGTCAGCAAGTCCAGAAAATACACCTGCCCGGCCAGCGAGCCCTGGATCACCTCGGTGAAGCTGTCCAACGTCCGATAGGGCGACCGGATGTTCATCGATTCGCGGAGCGCCTTGGGCCAGCGCACCAGGGCCGGCTGCCCGGTCCAGCCCGCCCCGCCACCCCACCGGCCGCCTCGACTCACGCCGGTGCCGTACCGCCACACGAGCGTGAGGCGCTTTCGCTTGACGTCGGCGGTCCCATACGAAGGGGCCGTCCGTGTGTTGTTCCCACGGAACGTCAGGACCCCGGGAATCTTCGTGTACTGAAGCGGAAACACCTGATCCTCCATCTCCGGAGGCGTCGACACGCGCGATCCGTCCTTGAACCAGCTCGCCGACAGCCCCTTGATCGGCTTGATCGGCAGGTCGATCGGCTCCCGCCGATCGACCTCGGCGACGGTCTCCTTCTTCGCTCCGCCGACCACGGGTCCCGTTGCAGCCTGACGGCGCCCTCCGCACGCGGCGAGAAGACACGGGACGACGCCGAGGACGATCCAATACCGGGGCATGGGAGCTAGCTTACCGACCTAGCCGATTTGCATCGTGTCCCAGGCGAAGTTCTTGGCGATGATCGTCATCTCGATGCCACTCGAAAAGAGCCACGTGTGGGCAAAGCCGTCTTCGACGAGGGCGAACTCGTGGTATCCGATGTCCCCGAACTTCGCCGGCCCCGGCAACGAACGGGGTTCCTGAGCATCGATTTCAAAGGAGTCGAGGCCCAGGTAAATCAGCCCCACCACCACGCCATTCGAGCACTCCACGCCCGCCATCAGCATCTGCTGCGTGGAATTGAGAGTGACGTTCAGCAGCGTCCCATCATGAAGACTGATCGCTCGGCGAAATTCTCCGATCGCAGGCGGGAGCCGCCCCTCGATGCTTGTGACGTACTCCGTGTAGGCTCGTGAAGGACCCTCGAGGTCCGGCTTCGACTCCCAGTCTTGGCAACTCACCCACCAATCCATCGTGAAGAACCGCATCCCCTGATTCTATTCCCGACGAAATCCCGTCCGGCTCGGAACGAACGTCACCGATCCCTCGCGATCCGTCCGGACCACGGCCGCCGAATGCGCTTTGACCCGCCCCAACGTCGCCTCACTCGGATGCCCGTACCGGTTCGAGCGGCCACAACTGAACACGACGAACCGAGGGGCAGACGCCCGGAGGAGCGACATCCCGGTCGAGGTCCGACTCCCATGGTGACCGGCTTTCAGGACCTCCGCCTTCCAACCTCCGCCGCGCCGGAGCATCCGCAGCTCACCCTCGAACCCGGCATCTCCCGTGAACAAGGCCGTCCCCCCGTCACCGCTCAGATGCACGAACATCGAACCGTCGTTGTCGTTCTCCAGCGGCGTACCCCGAGGCGGCCCGTCCAGTCGAAGCGTGAAACGCCCCACTCCGAGAACAAGGCGGCCGTCGAGCCACGAGACGCGGTCCATCGCGATCCCCGCCTCCTTCAGCACGCGCCCCATCTCCGCATGCTCCCGAAACACCGCCGGAATCACCACCCGCCCGATCGGAAATCGCCTCGCCAGCGCAGGCAGACCGCCCACGTGGTCGGAGTCCGGGTGCGAAAGCAGAACCAGGTCGATCGTCTCGACTCCGAGCCGCCCCAGTTCGGGGGCCACGATCCGTTCACCGGCATCGAACGTGTCCGTGAGCGGACCCGCGTCGATCAGAACCGTCGCGCCCGCATGTTGAAACACGGCGCAATCTCCCTGACCGACCGCGAGAAAGGTCAGGCGCGTCGACGAAGCGCCGCTCCGCAGAACTACGACCGCCAACAGCAGGAGCCCAACCGCGGCCCCCGCCAGCCCGACCCTCCACGTTCCCCGAGCCATCCCACCTCAGGTTTCGACAGGAAGACGACGGTATCCTATCGCCGTGCGAAGCGAGAAGGCATCGAACGGCAAACCGGCATCGCGCAAGGCCTTTCCCTGGTTGCCCCTGCTGATCCTGATCGCCTCCCTCTACGTCTTCTGGATTCTGCCGATGCAACTGGGCGATCGCCCCGTCCGCGTAGAATTCGATCGCAAAAAGCCATGAAAGTTGGACTTATCGGATTCGCCGGGGCGGGCAAGAGCACGCTCTATCGGGCCGCCGCGCGCGGCCAGGCCAAGGGCACGGTGACAGCCGTACCCGTCCCCGACCCGCGCTTCGACGCGATCGTCGAGCAGGTCAAGCCCAAGAAGATAACGCCCGCGACCGTCATCCTCGACGACGATCTCGAAAGCATCCACGGCGGGTCGACCAAACTGTTCAGCCAGCGCTTCCTCGACAGCGCTCGCCAGGCCGACCTCCTCCTCCACGTTGTCCGTGCGTTCGAATCCGACATGGTCGCTTACCACGAAACCGTCGATCCTCTCCGCGATCAACAGCTCGTCGACGAAGAGATGATCCTCTCCGACCTCCAGATCGTCGAAAACCGGCTCGAACGCCTGACCAAGTCGATGAACGTCAAATCGCCTGGCCATCCCGACTATCTCGAAAAGCAGCTCTTCGAGAAAGTCCGTCCGGTCCTCGAAGACGGCCGGCCCCTGCGCGCGATCGACCTCGACGAAGACCAGCTGACCATCACCCGCAACTACCAGTTCCTCACCGCCAAGCCGACCGTCGTCGCGTTCAACGTCGGCGAAGGCGAAGCCGCGCAGCCGAGCGAGCGCCTCCAAAGCCGGATCGGCGACCTTGCCGACCACGGCGCTCAAGCCTTCGCGGTCTGCGCCGAAATCGAAGAGGAGGTCGCGCAACTCGACCCCGCCGACCAGCCCGAATTCCTCGCTTCCCTCGGCATCGAGGAGCCCGCCGCGAACAAGGTCATCCGCGCCGTCTACGACGCCCTCGGACTCATCACGTTCTTCACCGCGGGAGAAAACGAAACCCGAGCCTGGGCCCTGCGTCGCGGCTCCAGCGCCCTCAAGGCGGCCGGGACCATTCACACCGACATCGCCAAAGGATTCATCCGCGCCGAGATCGTTCACTACGCCGACTACGCCGAAGCCGGATCGCTCCATAACGCCTACCACAGCGGCAAAATGCACCTTGAAGGCAAGGAATACGTCGTCCAGGACGGCGATCTCATCCACATCCGCAACAAGAGTTGACCGCCTACCCACGGGTACGCTCCCACGTAGATGGAGAAGGACCACCCGGTAGGGCTGACGCGGCGCTCGTTCCTCGTCTCAGCCTCGACCACCGCCCTCGGCGTCGCCGCTTGGCCGGCGCTCGCTCGAACCGTGACCACCAATCAGGAGACCACCATGATGGCGACAACCAACGAAATCAAGCTTGTGACCGTACCCCAGGCGATCCCGGAGAAGGTCTACACGACCGAGCGGGTCGGCATCTCCCGCAAGACCCACGACGAGCACCTCAAGCTCTGGCAGGGATACGCCAACCAAACCAACAATCTCAGGAAGGCGATCGCCGAACTCGACACCGATCCCGCGAAAGCGAACCAGATCTTCAGCCAGATGCGCGCGCTCAAGGTTGACTACACGTTCGCCTACGAGGGCTACATCAATCACAACATTTACTTCGAAACCCTGGGAGGCCAGGGTGGACCTGCGACCGGCAAAATCGCGGAGCTGATCGCCGAAGCGTATGGCAGCTTCGAGAAGTGGGCCGCCGACTTCAAAGCCACCGGCATTGCCGGGCGCGGCTGGGTCTACCTCGCCTATGATCACGCCGAAAAGCGCGTCTTCAACTACATCGGCGATGCCCAAAACACCTTCCCGATCTGGAACCACACGCTCGTGCTCGCCATGGACGTCTATGAGCACGCCTACTATCTCGACTTCCAGACCGCCCGAGCCAAGTACATCGACGCCTACCTCCAGTGCATCGATTGGGACGCCGTGAACAAGCTCGGCGAGCACGTCAGCATCGGTTGACCCGCTCGGGTGCGTCCGATTCGACCTCTCCGCACGCCCGGCGTGCGGAGAGTCACCTCCTCTTCAGCCTCGGAACCCCGCCGGCGAAGAGCGCCGAGGCCTACCGCCCGAACAGGCGCTGTTGACGGAAGTGTTCGTCCGGCCACCGATAGATGAAATCGATCTCCGCGGCGGTCAGCGCCCGCACGGGCTCCCCTGCCGCCAAGGCCGCGACGCGGGCACGGGCGGCCTTCACCGTCATCCGTGACGCGCTCAGCACCTCTTCCGGGGTCGCCCCGAGGGCGATCAGACCGTGATTCGCCAGCCACAGCGTCTTCGGCACGATCCCGACGTCCTCCCGAAACGTCGTGACCGCCGTCGCGATCGCGACCGCAAGCGGAAACCCGGGGGCGACATAGTCGACGAAGCAGGACCTCGGTCCGCAGCAGACAACCTCGTCCGGGAACAGCCTCTCTCCAGCCCATCGGCGCGCCGACTCCACACAAAGCAATCCGAGCAGCGGCGTCGGATGCGTGTGTCCCACGTAGCCGACTCCGGGAAGACTCAGGAGCCACGCGTGCATGAGGGCCTCGGTCGAGGGCACTTCCGGGCACTCGGGATCGACCCGCGAACCGTTCAGCAACGCCCGCGCCTCGCCATCGTTCAGGGTGGGGCCTGAGATCGCTGCGCAGAGCGCGTCCCGGTCCAGGAGCACGAACTGCGAAGGCTGAATCCCGACCATCGAACACCCGGACGCCTTGACCCAAAATGCCCCTTCTCCGACCGCCGCGCTCGTGTTCCCCTCGGCCAAGATCACGAGGTCTTCCACGGGCGACGCGAGCGCCTGGGTCATCCCCACGAGCCGATGGAGAACGTCGGCGCTGCTCATGACACCCGGATCGTCGTCGAACCGATCGTGATCGTGTCGCCCGGCCTGAGCGTCACGCTCGTGATCTTCGTCCCATTGACGTAAGTCCCGTTCGTGCTGTTCAGGTCGGTCAAGGTCGGACCGCCAGGCCCCGGAGCGATGGCCGCATGGCGGCGCGACGCCTGCGGATCAGGGATCGCGATCGCCGCTTCGCGTCCGATCTCGGTCGGACGATCGATCGGAAACACCCGTCCCGCGCCCGGTCCCGACTCGATCACGAGTTTCGGTGGCTCTACCGAAGACGGCTGAGCGACCGGCTGCGCCACCGCGACCGATGCCGTCGGCTGCGGCGTGATCGGCGCTTGGGGTGCCGGACCGACCGAGATCGGCGTCGCCCCGCCCCCGACCCGCTCCGGCGGCAGTGCCCCGGGTCGCCCCGCCTTCACCATGAACTGCAGGTTGAACGGCCCGACTTGGATGTAGTCCCCGTTCACGAGCGGAGCCGAGCCCATCACCCGCTGACCGTTCAGCCCCGTCCCGATCGGCGAGCCCGCGTCGACGAGCACGTAGCCGCTCCCATGTCGCTGAATCGACGCGTGCATCGGCATGACGTTCCCGTCTCCGAAAAGCGGAACGTGCGCCCGCTCGCTCCGCCCGATGAAGTTCTGCGGCGCATCGAGCATCCACTCCTTGCCCTCGTTCCGTCCGAGCACGAGCCGCACCCATGCCTGCCGCGTCACCCGATCGACGATCCCGACGAACAGCCCGATGCCGAGGCCCATCAGGACCGCGTACACCGCTCTCGACACGATGCCGATCTCGGTGCGCCCGGTCGATGTCGCGATCAGATTCCCGATCGCACCCCCGATCGGATCGAACAGCGCACCCCCGACCGCACCCCCGATCGCTCCACCGGTTGCCCCGACGACAAGCTGCCGTACCGTCAGCGAGCTCGCTCCGATCGCCGCTCCGACGAACAAGCCGATCGGCGTCAGCGCCAAGATTCGGGCCGTCACCTTGATCTGGACCGGAATCGTCGGGTCCATGAAAACATTGGTCCCGTACAGCGCATACGTCAACCAGCCGCCGATGCCGTAACCGATGCTCGCGCCGACCGCCCCGAAGAGCAGCGCGATCGCGGCTCCGACCAACGTGTGGCGCCGACTCCCGCGCAGCCAGCCGCCGTAGGCACCGAGTGCGACTCCGATGAGGGCGCCGAGCAGGACCACGAACGCCATCTCGTAGCGGCCCCAGTCGGCGGAATCGAAGGCGCGGCCCGCCATCGGCTCGGTCAGCGCCCACGCGGCCGTTCCCGCGACCCCGCCGATCAACGCCCGAAAGAGGATGGAGCCCACGTCAGGCCTCGACCCGGAAGCGGACGCTTCCGAACTGGATGGTGTCGCCGATCCGAAGCGTAGCTTCGGAATCGACGCGCACCCCGTTCACGAACGTCCCGTTCGTGCTCCCGAGGTCTTTGACGGTGAGGCGGTCGCCGCTGCTGACGAGCTCGGCGTGGCGACGGGAGACGGTCGTCTCACCGACGATCGCGATCGGCAGCCCCTCCTCGCGGCCGACGACGGAGGTGCCCTCCTCGATCGCGAACCGAAGGCCGCTCTCGCCTACCAGCACGGCCGGAATGCCGACGCCCACGGCCGGCACCGGCGCGACTGAGGCGTGACCGAGCGGAACCGGGGCGGCGGCGTCGAGCAGGATTTTCGGCTGGGGCTGGGGAGCGATCGGCGCCGGCGCTGGGGCGTCGTCGGGTGGGACCTGGGGATCGGGCACCTGAACGCCGAGCTGTTCAAGGTGGTCCTTGACCACCTTCGGGTTCTTCTTCATCCAGAGGAGGACTCCGATGATGAGTCCGGCGGCGACCGCGAGTCCGAACAGGTAGACGAGGACATTGCCGACGGTGCTGGGCTCAGGTTTCTTGGTCGCTGGGGCCGTCTTGACGTCCCCTTTGGTCCCGGGTTCGGGTTTCGGTTCAGGGGGCGAGGGTTCGAGCACCTCCACCGGATCGGTGATCTGGAGACTGAAGGTCGGTTCCGGCTGGTCGCGCTGGAGCTTCACCTCGAACGTTTGCGCGGGGAGGCTCTTGGTTTCGGTTCCGACTTTGTACCGGACCTCGAGCTTGAGCGGACCGGCGGGGATGGCGTAGAACGCCACCTGTCCCTGGTCGTACCGGCCGAGAAGCTGCTCTTGGCGACGCCCTCCGGCGGTGGCGGCCACGGAGGCACCGGCGACGGCTTTGCCGTCATACTCGATCTTCACGCGGACCAAGAACGCGAACTTGTAATCGGCAGCTTTCAGCAAGAAAGGTTGAACTTTTTGCAGCTCCGGGACTCTTTTTTCGGCGAGGTTTCCGGTGCTCTTGTCCCAGACGAAGACCCGATCCTGGGCCCCGGCTTGCCCGATGGGGATCTCGATTTCGGTGGCTTCGGTCTTCAGTGACGCGCTGGGGGGCGCGGTCGGAAGTGCATCGGCGATCCAGACTTCGCGCGCTCCTTCGCTCTCAAACCGCAGCCGTAAGGGCACCTGGCTCCAGCCGGCGGCCCCGAGCGCGACAAGGATCAGAGTTCCCGCAAGTTTGTGCAGCACGACGCCATCAGTTTAGCGCGGGCTTTCGGGAGGGCGTTCGCGACATCGCGAGAGAGGAATCCGATCGGGGCGATCTCCTCGGCGCAGAGGTCGCCGGCGAGACCGTGCCAGTAGGCTCCGCAGGAGGCGGCGCAGTAGGTGGGCAGTTCCTGGGCGAGGAGGGTTGCGATCGTCCCAGCGAGAACGTCGCCCATTCCCGCCGAAGCCATCCCCGGATTGCCGGTGCAGTTGACGGCAAGCGGCTGCATCGTCTCGCCGACGATGCTGTAGGGGCCCTTGAGAAGCACGGTCTTGCCGACTTCCTCGACGGCCTGGTGGACGGCGCGGAACCGGTCGGCCTGAACCTCGGCGATGGAGGAGTGAAGGAGGCGGCTCATCTCGCCGGGATGGGGGGTGAGCACGCACTCGATTTCGGGAAGCGGGACCCCGACGGAGGCCGCGTTGAGGGCATCGGCATCAACGACGCAGGGGGTGTCCCAGTTGGCCCAGACGGTCCCGAGGAGATCACGGACGGGCTCGTCGTGGGTGAGGCCAGGACCGAAGAGGGCAGCGTGGGTTCGATCACGCGCTTCGAGGAGGAGTGGCGCGGCCGATGGCGCGATCACACCGTCGACTTCGGGCAGCGGGAGGAAGATGGCTTCGGGGACATGCCCCGCGACGATCTCGCAGACGCTCGGGATCGCAGCGACGGTGACGAGCCCGGCACCGGCTCGGAGCGCGGCCATCGCGGCCAAGCATGCGGCTCCGGGGTAGCGCCGGCTTCCGGCGACGATCAGGACCTGGCCATTGTCGCCCTTGTGGCTTGCTCGAAGGCGCTCGGGAAGGAGGTTCGCGACCCAGGCTTGGTCGATGAGACGGGCGTCGGTGGGTTCTTCGGTGAGTTGGCCGGGATAGCCGATGTCGGCGACCGACCAGTAGCCGGCGTGCTCGAGTCCGATGCCTTGAAACAGGAACGGTTTCGGGAGGCCGAACGTGACGGTGCGCAGGGCCCAGACGCTCTCGCCGAGGTCTTCGCCGGTGTCGGTGCAGATCCCGCTGGGGACGTCGACGGCGACGACGGGAACGCCAGCTCGGTTCATGATCCGGATCGCTTCGAGGACGGGTCCCTTGAGGTCGCCGTATGCGCCGGTGCCGAGGACGGCGTCGACGATGAGGTCGCGGCAGCCGAGGCAATCGGCCTTGCGGATCCAGCGGGCGTCGTCGACGAACATGGGCTGGATCCCTTGGGCGCGAGTCACGGCGAGTTGGGTCTTGGCTTCTTCGGTGAGCTCGTCCTCGCGGGCGGCGACGAGGCAATCGACGAGGTAGCGATGTTCGTGGAGGAGGCGGGCGACGACGAGGCCGTCACCGCCGTTGTTGCCCTTGCCGCACATAACGGTGACTCGTCCGCCGTCCGGCAACAGTTCGCGCACGGATTCGAAGACGGCGAGGCCGGCTCGCTCCATGAGGACCATCGACGGGATCCCGAACTCGACGATCGCACGGCGATCGAGGTCGCGGATTTCGGCGGCGCTGGCGATCCACATTATTCGAACCACCACCGGAGCTGGATCGGGGAGCCGGTTCGGCGCGCCGGCATCCACTTCGCGCTGCCGTCGGCGGCGACGCGGTTCAGTCCGCCTCGGAACGAGCCACGGCCCTGCATGAAGTGATTCTGCCAGAGGCAGGTTTTGGACGGGGAAACGACGGCGCTTTCGCTCACCATGCCGGCAAACGGTCGAGCGGCTTCGGGCATGGAGTTGACGAACACGAATCCGTTCGCCTGATAGTTGGTGAGCGGACCATTCTCGGGGACGTTGCGCTTCTGGGTCGGCGAAAACCAGATGTCGGCGTTTTTGACGTAGGGATTCACGACGGCCGAAACGGGCGATCCGTCAAATCGGTTGGACGTGTCGGCAGGATTGTCGCGGGGGAACGTGTCGGAATAGGTTCCGACGAGGAATCGGGGGCCGCAATCGTAGGGGAAGTCGCCGTTTTCGTCCTGGACGTACATCAGGGTGGCCATTCCGATCTGCCGGATGTTGGAGAGGCAGGCCTTGTTCTTGGCCGACTCCTTGGCTTGGGCGAAGACAGGGAAGAGGATGGCGGCGAGGATCGCGACGATCGCCATGACGACAAGGAGCTCGATGAGCGTGAATCCTTGTCGGCGCGGTGCCGGTTGCGTCGGGATCGATGGCATGTGTCGGGTACTACGCAACCCGAGATTCTAGTGTTGCCGAGGGGAGCCGGGCGCACGGATGCCATTGGGTTCGGTGGGTGCGCCCGCACTCACCCTCGCAAGGATGAGTGTCTGCGGGGCAGCGGCGATACCGGCGCAATGCTTGCTTGCGCAACTTTCGACTGGATCGGTGCATCTGCCCTTTGTTCGCCTCTGGCGGCGATGGCTCGGGGCTCGCTCACACGGTATGGTGCGAGCGGAGCACTACCTTCGGCGCGTCGAGCACTCTTCGCGAGCCCCACCCGGTTCGCAAGGCTCACCGACCTCCCCGATGCCGGGCACAAGCCATC
>ERZ761602.2465-NODE-2465-length-28919-cov-8.104282_pt1 | contig 28919 bp, 19 predicted proteins | sample MGYA00512165_ERZ761602 | MGnify/ENA primary metagenome ERZ761602 (study PRJEB28899, sample SAMN02445085) | bioreactor sludge metagenome | biome: EBPR sludge; isolation source: Thorneside wastewater treatment plant | place: Australia: Brisbane, Thorneside...
CCAGCGCGTTGCCGAGCGGGTTGAGGTACGCGCCGCGGTGGTGGTAGACCACGCCCTTCGGGTTGCCGGTCGTGCCCGACGTGTAGAGCAGCGCGAGCGCATCCCACTCGTCGCGCGGCCCCGGCCACGCGAACGCGGGATCCCCCTCGCCGAGCAGGTCCTCGTAGCGCACGCTCCCGAGGCGCGCGCCGGCCGGGAGCGTCGTGCGATCGGCCTTGAGGACGTGGGTGCGGTTGCGGATGCCGTAGAAGCTGTACTGGCCCTCGCCGTCCGTGATGACGTTCGTGCCGTCCTCGAGGAACAGGCGCACGCCGGGCACGCCGGACTCGGCCCCGTCCTGCACGCCGTTCGCGTTGCAGTCGAGGAACACGCGCCCGAGGATGTAGCCCCGGTCGGTGAAGACCCCCGGCGTCACCTGCACGACGGCCGTGGCGACGTTGGAGACGCTCGCCGCCGCCCCCGATCCCCAGGTGGCCTGCACGCGGTTCACGCCGTCGCCCCGCAACGCCTGGCCGCCGACGCGCACGCGGTAGGAAATCGTCGCCTCCTCACCCTCGGCGAAGCGACCGAGGTTGAAGACGAGTCGCGGACCGCGGCCGCCGGCGGGGTCGGCGAGGCGCGCGCCGCCCCGTCGCGCCGAGCCGGGTTCGAAGGCGAAGCCGGCCGGCAGGTCGTCCACCAGCATCATGTCGGCGGACCCGAGGGAGACGCCCGCGCCGTTGCGCACGCGGACCTCGTAGTCGACGAACTCGCCCACCTCCACGCTCCCGCGCGACGCCTTCTTCTGCACGAAGAGGCCGCTCGCGGCGACCGCGTCCACCGGGATGTCGAGCACCACCGGACCGGCCGCCGCGATCGCGAACGGGTTGCCGTAGGAGCCGCCTGCCGTGGGCGCCGTCACCACGAGGTTGCGGCCGGCCGGCAGCAGCGGGTACGGCACGCCGGAGGCGAACGCGTAGCCGTTGGGCGGCGTGACGGCGACGCAGTACTGGCCCGAGGCGACCAAGGGGAACTCGAAGCGGCCGTCGCTGCCGGTCGTCACCGGGTTGGGCGCGCCGCCGGCGGCCGCACCCGCGGGCGAGGCCGCGTTCACCAGCGCGCGCGTGGCCGAGCACGAGCCGCCCTGGGCCGTGAAGAGGTGGACCGAGGCCCCCGGGACCGGCGCGTTGGTGCGGCTGTCGAAGACGACGCCCGTGGGCTCGATGAGCGTGACGCGCGTGGCGATGCGCGTGCCGCAGCCGAGCACTTCGGCCAGGTGGACGTCGCCCGCCACCCCTTCGATGGCGCCGCTGCCCGCGATGACCGCGGGCCGGCGCACCGGGAGCGCGCGCGCGACGAAGATGCCGGTCGCGGGCCCCGTCTCGGTCGCGACCACTTCCTCGCGCTCGCCGCCGGGCCCGGTGATGACGATCGTGCGGGTCTCGGCCACGGCGGGATCGGCGTTGCACGCGGACGCATCCGCGCGCAGCAGCAGGTCGCGTCCGATGACGCCCCAGACGCTCGGCACGAGATAGTCCGGGGCGGTGAAGTTGCGCAGCACGTTGTCCGCCGTGCCGCCGCTGCCGTCGGGCAGGTCGTTGCGGGTGCGGTCCGTCACGACGAGGGCCCCGGAGATCGACGCCTGGGCGCGCGAGGTCGTGAGGTTCGTCTCCTGCGTGGGCATCGGGGGCGAGGTGACGTGGACGAGGAGCACCCTCGCCTCGCCCGGCGCGAGCGGGAAGCTCGTGGCGGCCGTGACCGGCGTGTCCGAGGCGTCGAGCTGGCCGACGATGGACACGGCGCCGGGCGCCGGATTGTCCAGGTACGGCACGGACGTCCAGCCCGCCACGGAATCGCTCTTGGCCGCGGACTTGCCCGCCGTCGGGAACGTGATGACCTCGGGGCAGTTGCCGAGGTTGCGGATCTCGTGGCCGTAGGTGATCGACTGGGCCACGGCCACGCGACCGGTCATCTCGGGCTCGATCACCACGCGGCAGCCGATGCCCACGGTCGTGAGCACGTCGTCGGCCGAGGCGCGCCGGCCCGGCGATTGCGCGGAGGTGGCCGTCTTGGTGACGCGATACGCGGCGGGCGCCGCCGTCGCGGGGATCGCCGCGCGCACCACGATCACGAAGCTCGCGCCCGGGGCCACGATGCCGGTGTCCGGGATGCCGTTGCCGTTGGTGTCGGCGAGCGGCGTCACCCCGTCGGGCTTCAGGAGCGTGAGGACCGTGCCCGCCGGGAACGTGCTCGCCGAGAGGGCGATGTCGAAGGCCTCCGCGAGCGTGCCGCGATTCACGAGCACGTTGCGGAAGACGACCGTCGAACCCGGGGCCGCCTCGGGAATCGTCTCGCCCGTGAGCGTGAGATCGATGCTGCCCGTCACCCGGTAGGTGGCCGGCGGCGTCTCGTAGGTGTACGAATCGCCGCCCGCGTCCTTCCAGCGGTAGTTCGCGACGTTCGTGAGGATCTCGCCGGGCGATCGGCCCGCGGCCACCGTCATGCGGAAGGTGAGCGTCCCGTCCGCGTTGGTCGGCAGGTCCGCGATGCGCGCCGTGAGCACGCCCGCCTGGGAAGCGCCGAAATCGAAATCGATGCCCGCGGGATCGCCGCCCGCCGCATCGGTGAGGGGGGCCCCGGCCCCGCTCCAGCGCGCGCTGCCCGGCACGTAGGCGAAGCCGGCCGGAATCGCATCGGTGAGCGCGAGGTCGCGCTTGGCCGCGCCGGCATTGCCGTAGCGCAGCGTGACGGTGATCGCGTCGTACGGCGAGGGCCCTTCGTTGACCGAGAAGGTCTTGAACACCGTGACGCCCGTGGGGATCGCGGTGCCGGCGGCGACCGTGACGGTGTCCGTATTGGCGAGAAGCGGCGAGCCCGGGAAGGTGCCCTGGGCGCGGACCGCGAGGCGTCCGGCCGCCCCCGCGGGTGCGCCGCCCGGCACCGAGGCCCGCGCCACGAGGCGGAACGACTGCCCCGCCCCCAGCGTGATCACCGCGCCGTTCGCGAGGGGATTGTTGGGCAGGCCGTCGGCATCCTCGTCGGTGAACAGGGCGAGGCTGCCGAGCGCGTAGTCGCCCGGCAGGGCCGCGAGGCTGATCGTGAAATCCGCCGGCGCCGCGCCGAGATTCGCGAGGACATGGCCGAAATGCACCACGTCGCCGGGATTGGCGCTTCTCGCGTTGTCGGGCGCGAGGGTGGCCGTGGGCGCGACGGGCAGCGCGGAGGTCGTGAGATCCACGGTGTTGGAGACCCCGCCCACGGGGTTCACGCCCGAGGTGCCCGTGACCGTCGCCTGGTTGGAGATGACCGTGCCGGCCGGCGGCGCCGCCTGGGCCGCGAGCGCGAGCGCGAAAGCGCCCATCGCCCCGGTGAGGAGGCGTCGGATGCGCGCGGCGATCGGCAATCGGTTCGGCAAGTTCGTGACGCTTTTCTTCGTCGGATCGGCTTTTCGACGGAACCTCGGGGAAAGTCCCGTGGAAAAACGGAGGCGCCCGAAGGCGCCCCCCAAGGTCACCCGGCCGGCCGAAGGGAGGCTGGCGCAGCCGGGTGGAGTGAACCGTCCGTCACGGATCGATCCGCACGCAGAAGGTGAGGACCGCCGACGCCGCGGAGGCGAGCGGGCCGACGTTGGCCGTGACCGTGCCCGTCGCGCCGTTGGCCGGCGTCGGGGCGACGATGCTGCCCGGCGTGACCGTGGGCGCGCCGCACGCGTAGTGCATCAGCGTGTTGGCGGGAACCACGTCGCTGATCACCACGGCGGTGACGCCCGCGGCGGTCGAATTGGTCGCCGTGATCTCGTAGCCGATGCAGCGCCCCGGCGCCGTGAGCGGTCCCTGGGGGATCGGCGTGGTCTGGTAGGCCGCGGCGCCCGTGCCGTCGCAGTTGATCGTGCGCTGGCGCTTGATGAGCACGAGGCCGTCGGTCACCGTGGTGGAGTCCGTCGCGGCGGTTGTGTTGGCCCCCGCGTTGTACGTGGCCGTGATCGTCGTCACGTTGGCCGGGTCCGCCGAACCCGCGCTGCCGGGAGCGAAGACGCGCACGATGATCCCGCGCGAGGCGCCGGCGGCCAGGGGCTCGGTCGTCACGCCGCAGACGATCAGCGTGTCGGTGCCGAGCTCGAGCGTGCCGTTGCCGTTCACGTCGATGTAGGCGGCCGAGGTCCAGCCCTGGGCGGAACGGGAATCGGCGACGCAGCCCGCCGCGTAGGTGATCGTCTCCGACACGTTGCCCGTGTTGGTCAGCGTGTGGTTGTAGGTGACCGAGCCGCCCGGGAAGGTCTGCTGGGTGTTGTTGGGCGAGAGCGTCACGCGGTGGAAGGCGTTCACCGTGACCGCGTCGCGGATCGAATCGGTCACCGCCGGGTTCGTCGCGGAGGTGGCCGTGAAGTCCAGCGGGAACGTGCCCGGCGCCGCGTTGCCCGAGGTGGTCACGGGCACGGTCACTTCCGCGCAGATCAGTCGGTTCGCGCCGGCGTTGATCGTGCCGGTGTTCGTGAGGGTCGCCCCGACCGTCGAGCAGTTGCCCGCCCCGCCGTCGGCGCGGAAGACGACCGTCCAGCCGGCCGGCGTGCCCACCGTCGAGAGGTTGAACGAGTCGTTCACCCCGCCCGTGTTGTTCACGAAGACCTGGAAGCGCGTGACGGTCGGCGCGGAATCCGACGGGGTCAACGTGTTGGTCACGATGGTGTTGGTGCCGGTGGTGCCGAAGCCCGTGGTGGCGCTGTTGCCGGCATTGGCCGTGCCGGCCGGCGTGGAATCGGCGCGCGGCGTGTTGTTGGTGAGATCCACCGTGTTGGGCGTGGTGGAGACCAGGCGGTCCGTCACGGTGTCCGAGATGGCCGGATTGAAGCGCGAGGTGGCCGTCTTGGTGAGGTTGAAGGGACCGGCGCCCGTGGCGGCGGGCAGCGTCACGCGAACCACGACCGTCACCGTCTGGCCGGGATTCACCGGGCCCGTGTCGGGCGTGCCGTTGCCGTTGGTGTCGATGAGGGAGGTCACGCCGTCGGCCTGGAAGAGCGAGAACGTCGTGCCGACGGGCCAGGCGGCCTGCCCGGCGAGCGTGATGTCGAAGGAATCGACGCCATTGCCGTTGTTGGTGATGCGGTTGTTGAAGACGACGGTCGAGCCGGGCGCGGCGCTCGGCACCTCGACGATGTCGTTGAGCACCGTGTCGCCCGCCTGCAGCGGGTTGTCGCTCGCGGTCACGGCGGCCGTCTGCTGCACCGTGTAGGTGACCGAGTTGGTGTTCACGAAGGGACCGGCGTTCACGCCGTAGCTCGCGGTGTTCGTCGTGAGCGCCGCGTTGGCCGGCGTCGTGGGCGCGAGGCCCGCGTTCACCGAAAGCTGGAAGCGCAGCGTGCCGGAGGTGCCGGCGCCCACGGAGGCGATCACGGCCGTCACGCGACCGGCGACCGTGTTGCCGAAGTCGTAGGCGATGCCGGCGGGATCGCCGCCCGTCGCGTCGCTGAGCGCCGTGCCCGAGCCGCTCCACAGGCCCGTGCCCGCCGTGTAGGTCATGCCGGCGGGCATCGCGTCGCGGATCTCGACGTTCGTGCAGGCGGCGGTGCCGGCGTTGGTGTACGAGAGCGTCACCGTGATCGCGCCCGAGGGCGAGGGACCGGCCACCAGGCTCATCGACTTGGTCACGTTGAGCGCGCAATCCGAGACCGTGGTCGTGTCGACGTTGGTCGTGTCGGTGGTGGGCGTGGTGTCGGAGACCGAGACCGTGATCGTGCCGGTGCTCAGGAGCGTGGCGCCCGCGGGAACCGTGCCGGCCACCACGAAGCGGAATTGCGATCCGGCAGCGAGGGGCCCCGTCGTCACGAGCGGCGTGAAGTTGTCCGGCATGCCGTCGCCGTTGGCGTCGATGTAGTACGCGAGCGCCGTGTGGGTGAAGGCACCGCCCGTGGCCGGGGCGTTGAGCGTGTACGTGTCCGTCCCGTTGCCCGTGTTCGTGATCACGTGCGGGTAGTACACGGTCTGTCCCGGCGCCGCGGAGCGCGCCCCGGAGGCGGTCACCGTGAAGCTCTTGACCTGCGAGACGGTCGTCTGAACCAGGTTCGACGTCGCGTTGCGCACGACGCTGCCCGCGTCCGTGTAGGTCGCGGTGGCCTGGTTGCCGATCACCGTGCCGGCGGCCGGCGCGGCGTGGGCGAGCCCGGCGAAGGGCGGCCACGCCCCGCCGGCGACGGCGAGGACGAGGACGGCCACGGCGACGCGCAGCGTCGCGAGGATTCGGCCGGCAAGGCGGGTGGGTTTCATGGAGATCTCCTGTGAACGAACCGGAAGCGGGGACATGGAAATGCGGGAATGAAAAGCGACGGGACCGGCGCGGAGCCGGTCACGGGAATCGGGGCAGCGGGCGGATGTCATTTCGGGGCGCCTCCACCGGGGGCGGGCCGGTCGTCGATCACGCGCACCCGCGCGTGGACGGTGGCGGCGGCGCCGGGCGCCAGTTCGGCCAGCCGCCAGCGCAGGGCGCGGTACTCGGCGGGCGGCACGGTCTCGAGGACATCCTCCCCGGAGGCGCGGCGGACACGGCGCTTGAGCGGAAGCTCGTCGAAGCCCGCGCCATCGAGGCTCGCACGGGCGCCGGCGGGACGCGCCGACCCGGTCACGAACGCCGTTTCGCGGGGTATCGGCAGCGTGGCCTGCACGTCGCGCAGCGGCACCTTGCCCGTGTTTCGGTAGGTCGCGGCGTATTCGATGAGATCGCCGGGCTTCGCGTCGGCGGCACCGGTGAGGCGCTCGCGACCGTCCTCGGCGATCACCTTGCTCGCGACGAGACGTACTTCCAGAGGCCCGGCGGGCGCCTGGGCCTTGGCCGTGCCCACCGCCATGACGGCGGCGAGGACGAGCCGGAAAAATCGCTTCATTCCCCTTCTCCCTGTTGGCGGGACGCTTTGCCCGTCGGTGTCGGGTACGGGCCGGCGGCCTTTCCCGATTCGCGGGGGCGATTCTGGCTTGCGCCCCGTCGCCGCCCCAATGAACCACCTAACAATTTCCCCCTCAAGCCGCTTACAGCTGAAATCTCGCGCCAACAGGGGAAAAATCTATTTTTTTCGCTTTTTAATCAATGAATTGAAAATTCATCTCCGACGAACTCGTTCCGATACGCACCGAAGTGTCCGCCCAGGAGATTTCGATTCCATCCGCATGATTTTCATCGGTTTTCAAGTCTCGCCCGGGCGCTTTCCTGCCACAACTCCCGTTTGCACTGTTTTGCTTTCCGCAGACCCCGCGCGTGCCGAACCGCGGCCAACCGTGCGCTTCGGCGTCCCTCCCCCCTCCTTCGGGCGCCGCTCCAGCGCCGCCCGCCGAGCCGCCAGGCCGGCCAGCGAAAAATCGCAGATCTGGTCCGTGAGGCGATCGATCAGCGCCGGATCGCGGGCGAGGGCCGGATCGAGCCGCTCGAAGGCGGCCCGACCGAACAGGTAGAAGGACCACTGGCCGGTGATCGCGAAGGCGGCAAGCGCGACGTCCTGGGCCCCGGCCCGCGGTCCGAGCAGGTGGCCGACGATGGTGGCGAGACGTTCGAACTGGGGGCCGGCCACGCCCACCAGCATGTCGTCGAAGGCCGGCGTGGGGTCCAGCAGTTCATGGGCGAACACGCGGGCCATCGGCGAGGCCTGGGTGCCGCCGAGGAAGCGGTGCAGGATCACCCGCGTGAAGATGCGCAGCTGGTCTTCCGGCGGGAGCGCGCGCACCTCGGGCGACTCGCGCGGCACCTCGTCGCGGGATCGCCGCGCGAGCATCGCGAGGGTCTCGCGATAGAGCCCCTCCTTGCCGCCGAAGTGGTAATTGACGGCCGCGAGGTTGACGCCGGCCTGGTCGACGATGTCGCGGATGCGCGCGGCCACGAATCCGTGCCTCGCGAACTCGTGGGCAGCGGCCTCCAGGATGCGCCGGACGGTCTCCCCTTCGTGCCCCGAGCCGTGCGCCATGGGGCCTCCCCGTCAAAAATTTGTTTGAAACCGGATTTTGTCGTTATTTCATCCGGTTATGCAACAAACTTCGTGTCCGGTCGCAAAGGCCGGAAGCCGGGGGAGCGTTTCAGGCGGGGGCGAGCGAGAGCTCCATGGCCGGCGGCACGTCCTGGACCCTTTCCTCCAGGACTTCAAGGCCGGCCAGCACCCAGCCCCGGCCCAGGTGCCGGATCCGGTTGAGCCGCAGGCCGTAGTGCCGGTCGCCCAGGCGCGCGTCCAGGTAGGCCTGGGGATCGAAGTCCGATTGCGCGACGAGGATCGCGTCGGCGCGGCCGGAGGAATCGGTGCCCGGCAGGTAGAGCGCATCCACCTGGCCCCGCCGGGACTGGCGCTCGAGCGTGAGCCGGCGCGGATCGCCGGAGAGGATTCGCATTCCGATGCGAGTCGGTGCGCCGGCGACGGCGACGCGCCTCGCCACTTCCGCGAGCAGCGGCGGCCCGCCGTCCTCGCGGCGAAGGGCCACGAGCGTGCCCACGGCGAGGCTCTGGTCGGCGTCGTCGCCCTCCAGCCCCAGTCCGCTCGCGCTTTCGTCCACCAACCGCAGGCGCCGGCGGTTCACCTCGAGCTGGCGCTCCTCGATGCTTCTTTGGCCGCCGCCATGGGACGCGATCACGTTGCCGCCCCAGCCGCGCGGGGAAAAGGCCTTCGCGAGGATCTCCGGCAACCCGACCAGCAGTTCGACGAAGGCCTCGCAGCCTTCACGCACCTGGCGTGCCGGCAAGCCGCGTCTCGCGATGTCGAGGAAGGCGCGGAGGTGATCGAGGACGGCCGCGTGCTCCTCGACCCGGAAGATGAGCGAGATGCCTCGCCCCGGCGGGATCGATCCTTCGTGGAATGCACGGACGGCACCGGCGATCTGCTCGCCCAGCGGCTCGATCCAGAGCAGCCGCCCGGCGGGCGTCTCGCCGGCCGCGAGCGCCCGGGCGCCCCGGGCGCCATGGCCCTCGACCGCGAGGAGCGCCCCGGGCAAGGCGGTGCGCGTGACGCGGTACTCCGGCGCCCATTCCCACAGCCAGCTATCGAGGATCGCCACCTGGGCGCGCCCCAGGTTGCCGCGGCAGAAGGCGTCGAGCAGCATGACCCGGGAATAGTGGGATTCCAGGCTCGGCGACTGGTCCCGTCCCGCCGCCACCGTGACCGGCTTGTCGCGAACCAGGTCCAGCGCCTCGACGATCCCGAACGCGCGGTTCATCTCGGCGACCGCGGCGCCCCGCCGGCCGGCGCCCGCGACTTCCGTCCATTTGAGGGCCGCGCCGCCCGCCGTGAAGGCGAGCCCGGCCAGGGCCGCGGCGATGTCGTTGCCGGATTGGCCCGCGACCCGCGCCTCGGCGAAGCGCCCGAGGGCCGCCACCGCCGATTGGGTGAATTCGTGGAAGGCGCGGCCGATCCACAGCCCGAGGGCCTGTTCCTCGTCGTTCCAGAGCAGCGGATTGGCGAGAAGCTCGGCCTCCTCCTTCGCGACGGCGGCGTCGAAGCGGCGGTATTCGGCCAGCGCCTGGCGGGCGACCGGCGCCGGGTCGCCGTGGTGGGCCTCGTCCTTGAGCCAGGCGATGACCTTGTCCCACGCGCCGCGATCGTCGCCCCGCAATCCGGCCGGCGGCGCTTCGGGCTTGTCGTTGCGACGCGCGCTCATCGCCTTCAGGCACCCAGCGTGAAGCCACCGCCCGACCGGAGCACGCGGCTGCGAAGCTCGACGGCCAGCACCTCGGCCGTGAGATCCCAGGAGGCCTCGATCCAGTTCGGCGCCTCGGGCCACGCGCCGTAGTGGGCATCGGCCGCCTTGACGACCGGCCGGCCCGAGGCGAAGGCCGGCTCGCGAGGCGCGAGGCGCCAACCCAGCCGGGCGACTTCCGCCCATTCGGCCGCCTGGGGAAAGCGATCGCGGAAGGACCGGGCCGCCCGCACGAAGGCTTCCGATTCGCGCTCGAGGAAGAGGATCTCGAGAAGCGCGAGCCACAGGCGCGGCTCGAGCGGCGAGGTCTGGATCGCGAACTCGAGCAGTTCGACGGCCCGTTCGCCGTCGCCGTCCTCGAAGTGCAGGCGTGCCGCCTTGATGGTGGCCGCCGGGTCCTTGCCGTCGCTCGCGCTGCCGGGCGCGCCGGGGAAGCGCACGCTGAAATAGCGCTGGCGGATGCGGGCGCGTCCCGGTTCGTCGGGCGGCGCGAGGGCCACGGCCTGGGCCAAGGCCGGCGCCGGTCCGCGAACGGGTTCGGGAACCGGGTCGATGGCCGGCGCCGCCGGGCGGGGCCTTTGCAGCGCGGCCACGGAGACGACCGGCTCTTCCCATTCGAACGCGTCCAAGTCCGGCGCGGGCAGGAAAGCGGTGTCGTTCATCGCCCGCGCCCGGGGTGCCGCAGCGACGAGGCGCACCGCGGGCGAGGCCACGGGTGCGCGGCCGGCCGCTTCCGGCTCCCACCGCAGGAGGTCCATCACGCCGCCGGTCTTCACTGGACTCACGCCTCGCCTCGGGGCCGTCATCGGCCGGTCGGATTCGCCGGCGGCGACGGGCCGCGGGCGGACGGGGCGAGGCACGCAATCCCCGCCGCTCGTCCCGTGTCCTACGGCCGGCGAAGGCGGAACTTGAATGCCGGAAAAGCCACGCCCCGCTCGAAGGCGGGGCGTGGCGGGCATCTGGCGGAGAGGGTGGGATTCGAACCCACGGTACCCCGGAGGGTACTTCAGATTTCGAGTCTGACGCGATCGACCACTCTGCCACCTCTCCGGGGGCAAGCGCGAAAGGCGCGATTATAGCGCGTTCGCGGGGCGATTCCGACTCCCCGCGGCACGTTCGCGCTTCAAGGCGCGGGCGGCGCGAGGCGCGCAAGCACCTGCGCGACCGAGTCCGTCCCGGCGTTGTCGCGCCAGACGGCCTTCACCCGGCCGTCGGGGCCCGCCAGCACCGTGAGCTTCTTCGCGAAGCGCATTGCGACGAGGTTCACGAGGCTCCCGAACGCCCGGGCCGCGCGGCCGTCCGCGTCCGCGAGGATCGGATAGGGCAGCGAATGGGCCAGGGCATAGCGCGATGCCGCCTCCGGCGTGGCGACCGCGATCGCGAGCAGCTTCGCGCCGGCCGCCTCGATGCGCGGGGCCGCCTCGGCGAAGGCCCTGGCGACGGCGAGGCACTCGGGCGTCTCGTCCATCGGGAAGAAGAAGATCACCGCCGGCCGGCCACGGAGGGTCTCGTCCGAGTGGCTCGCGCCGTCCGTGCCGCCCAGGCGGAACGCGGGAAGCGGCGAGCCCGGGGACGGAGGATCCCCGGACTGGGCGACGGCGAGAAAGGTCACGGCGGCGGCGGAAAAGACGACGAGAGCGATGAGGACGTATTCCATGGCGGGGCGGCTCGGACCCGGGCGGGTTGCCGGGCGCGGCGAGTGTAACAGCCGGGGTCGCGCGGCGCGCCGGGACTTGGAGCGCCCCCCTCCGCCGTGAGACACTTTCCCACCGGCCGCGACGCTTCGCGGACAAGAACATCCCCGCTTTTCCCACCAGAGGAGTCACCCCATGAGAACCAAGGCCATCGCCGCGCTCGTCGCCGGCGCGACCACCGCCATCCTCGCCCTGCCCGTCGGCGCGGCGGACAACTACGTCACCGTCGGCACCGGCGGCATCACGGGCGTCTATTACCCCGTGGGCGGCGCCATCTGCCGCCTCGTGAACCAGGGCCGCAAGGACCACGGCCTGCGCTGCACGGTCGAGTCGACCGGCGGCTCCGTGTTCAACATCAACGCCATCGCCTCGGGCGACCTCGACGTGGGCGTCGCCCAGTCGGACACGCAGTACTACGCGCTGCAGGGCAAGGACAAGTTCGACGGCAAGCCCGTCAAGGAACTGCGCGCCCTCTTCGCCCTGCACGCCGAGCCCTTCACCGTCGTCGCCCGCAAGGACGCCAACGTGAAGAACTGGGACGACCTGAAGGGCAAGCGCGTCAACATCGGCGACCCGGGCTCGGGCACGCGCTCCGTCACCGAGATGGTGATGAAGGAGACGGGCATGACCGCCGCCTCGTTCAAGCTCGCCACCGACCTCAAGCCCGCCGAGATGGCCGGCGCCCTGTGCGACAACAAGATCGACGCGTTCACCTACGTCGTCGGCCATCCGAACGCCTCCATCAAGGAAGCCTCGACCACCTGCGCGTCCAACCTCGTGAACGTGACGGGTCCCGGCATCGACAAGCTGATGAAGGCCAACACGTTCTACCCGGCCGCCACCATCCCCGGCAAGATGTACACGGGCTCGGACGCCGACACGAAGACCTTCGGCCCGCGCGCGACGATCGTCACCTCGTCCAAGCTCTCGGACAAGGCCGCCTACGCCATCGTGAAGGCCGTCTTCGACAACCTGAACGACTTCAAGAAGCTGCACCCGGCCCTGGAGAACCTCCAGCCCGCCGAGATGCTCACGGGCAATACCGTCCCGTACCACCCGGGCGCCGTGAAGTACTTCAAGGAAAAGGGCCTGATGAAGTAATCGTGGCCCGCGCCACGACCGCCTGAACGACGGGCGCCCCTCGACCGGGGGGCGCCCGTCGCGCTTTTTCCGCCGCGACTGGAAGACGACGAGGAGACGACATGGCCGAGCCCCAATCCGCCCTGAGCGAGCAGGAGCGCGCCAAGATCATCGAGAACGTGGAGGCCGCCGACGCGGGCGGGCGCAAGCCCGAGGGCTTCACGCGATCGCTCTTCCTCAACGTGGCGGTCGTATGGTCCCTCTTCCAGCTCTGGATCGCCTCGCCCATCCCCTATTCCCTGGGCTGGGGCGTCATCAATTCCACGGGCCAGCGCGCGATCCACCTCGCGGTCGCGATCTTCCTCGTCTACCTCATCTACCCGCGTGGCCGACGCAGCCCCCGCGCCCACGTGCCGGCCTACGACTGGATCCTCGCGATCGTCGCGGCGGCCTGCGCGGCCTATCTCTTCGTCGAGGCGGACGCGCTCGCCAAGCGCCCCGGCTCGCCCACGCCCTTCGACCTGGGCGTGACCGTCTGCGGCATCCTGCTGCTGCTCGAGGCCACTCGCCGGGCCCTGGGCTGGCCCATGACGATCATGGCGATCGTCTTCATCGTGTACATGTTCGCCGGGCCGTACATGCCCGAGCTCATCTCCCACAAGGGCGCGTCCCTCGGGCGCGCGGCCTCGCAGATGTGGCTCACCACGGAGGGCGTCTTCGGCGTGGCCCTCGGCGTGTCGGCGGAGTTCGTCTTCCTCTACGTGCTCTTCGGCGCGATGCTCGACCAGGCCGGCGCCGGCAACTGGATGACCCGGGTCGCGTTCGCGCTGATGGGGCACCTGCGCGGGGGGCCGGCCAAGGCCTCGGTGCTCTCCTCGGGCCTGAACGGGATCATCTCCGGCTCGTCCGTCGCCAACGTGCTCACGGGCGGCAACGTGACGATCATGCTCATGAAGCGCGTGGGCTACTCGCCGGTGAAGGCCGGCGCGATCGAGGTCTCCTCCTCCATCAACGGCCAGATCATGCCGCCCGTGATGGGCGCGGCCGCGTTCCTGATGGTCGAGTACGTGAACCTGCCGTACACCGAGATCATCAAGCACGCCTTCCTGCCGGCGGTGTTCTCCTACATCGCGCTGCTGTGGATCGTGCACCTGGAGGCGGTGAGCCTGGGCATGAAGGGCCTCAAGCGCCCGCCCGCGCCCCTCACGGGCAAGCTGCTCAACTGGGGCTTCGCGATCGCGGGGCTCGTGATCGTCGTGCAGCTCTCCCACTGGCTCACGGCCTGGATCCCCGGGGTATTCGGCGAGATCGGCGGCAGCCTCGCGGTGGGCGCCCTCGTCTTCGCGGCCTACGTGGCGGGGGTCGCCATCTCGGCGAACTACCCGGACGCCTCGGGCGAACTCACGGAAAGCCTCGACGTGCTGCCGGCCTCGCGCCCCACCGTGCTCGCGGGCCTGTTCTACATCCTTCCGATCTTCGTGCTCGTGTGGTGCCTCATGGTGCTCGAGCAGTCGCCGGGCCTCGCGGGCTTCTACGCCTGCGCCGTGATGATCGTGATGCTCGCCACGCAGCGCCCCCTCATCGCCTTCTTCCGCAAGCAGGCGCTCGCCGGCACCTGGCGCCACGGCCTCGAGGACCTCTACACCAGCCTGCACGGCGGCGCCCGCAACATGCTCGGGGTCGCGATCGCGACGGCGACGGCCGGCATCATCGTGGGCTCGGTCTCCCTCACGGGCATCGGGCAGGTGCTCGCGGAAGTGGTCGAGACCCTGTCCCTGGGCAACCTGCTGCTCGCGCTCCTGCTCACCGCGGGCCTGTCGCTGCTGCTGGGCATGGGCCTGCCGACCACGGCGAACTACATCGTGGTGTCCACGCTGCTCGCGCCCGTCCTCGTGAAACTGGCGGCGTCGCACGGCCTCGAGGTGCCCCTCATCGCGGTGCACCTCTTCGTCTTCTACTTCGGGATCATGGCCGACACGACGCCACCCGTCGCGCTCGCGGCCTTCGCGGCGGCGGGCCTCTCGGGCGCCGACCCGCTCAAGACCGGCGTGCAGGCCTTCGTCTACAACCTGCGCACGGCGGTGCTGCCCTTCATGTTCGTGTTCAACACGGAACTGCTGCTCATCAACGTGGGCACGAACCTGCACCTGGCCTGGGTCGTGGTGACGGGTCTCACGGCCTGCCTCATCTTCGCGAGCGCGACCCAGGGTTGGTTCGTGGTGAAGAGCCGCCTGTGGGAAAGCCTCCTCCTCGGCATCGCGGCCTTCATCCTCATCCGCCCGGGCGTGCTGCGGGACCACTTCCATCCGCCTTACGCGCTGCAACCGCCCGCTGCACTGATGGACATCGTGAAGGCCACGCCGGAGGGGGTGAACATCCGCCTGCGCGTGGAGGTGGACGATCGCAAGGGCCGCGTGCAGGAACGCACCTTCCTCATCACGCGCGAGAAGGGCAGCCCCTCCGTCGCGCTCGCCAAGGCCGGCCTCACGATCGAGGAGAAGGACGGCAAGACGATCATCGCCGACATCGCGTTCGACAGCCCGGCGGAGAAGGTCGGTCTCGACATCGCGGACGCCAATCGCGTGCTGGGCGTGGAAACGCGCGTCCCGCAACCCGACAAGGCCTGGTACACCGTGCCTGGCTGGGCACTGCTCGCCCTCGTCTTCGGCGTGCAGTGGCTGCGCCGCCGACGCGAGAAGGCCGCGGCCCCTAGCCCCGCGTAGGCGCGACGATCACCGAGCGCGCGCCGCCCGCGGCCCCGAAGAAGGGGTCGCGGTTCGCCCGGAACGCGAGGTCGATCGCGAGCCAGTCCGAGGGGCGCAGCACCCGTTCGGCCAAGGGGACCATCACCTCGCCTTCGAGCCGCATGTGCTCGAGCTGCTGGCGGGCGTAGGCCTCGAAGCGCTCGGCCATTTCCTCGAAGGCGTCCATCGCCCCGACGGCGACGAGCGCCGCGTAGCGCCGGAGCCTCGCGTAGTCCCGGGCGCTCTTCGCGTGGTCGTGATGCAGGTGCGCGAGGACGGCGTCCGCCTCGCTCGTCCGAGAGCGAACCGCGCGGAAGAGATGCTCGTCCTCCTTCGGGTGGTGGAAACGGTCCATGAAGGTGGCCAAGTAGCCCAGGGACCGGTCGAAGAGCCCGCCGTCGGGCGGCGCCTTGCCCGCCCGCACGAGCGCCACCTGCTCCACCAGGCCCGCGAGCGCGGCGTCGAACGCCCGGTGCTCGCCCGCGAGGATGTCGAGGGCGGACTGGCGGGCCGTCAGGGGATGGCGGTGGGCTCCGTTCATGGCCTGCATGATATTTCCGATGGCCTTGTCGCGCTCGATTTTGGTCAAGGGCCCGGGGGTGCGATAATTGCACCTGTCATCTGTCCCCTCGCCCCGGTAGCTCAGTGGATAGAGCAGCCCCCTCCTAAGGGGCAGGTCGGACGTTCGATTCGTCTTCGGGGCGCCATTCCTCCGCCGTCCGCCCGGTTCCGGGCTCAAGTTCCGCCATCGCCCGCCGTTAACCCGGTCGAAGCCCCGTCCATGGGTGGACGGGCGCCAATCCGAGGAGACGCCCCCAGGCGATGGCAACGATTCCCGCGGCGACAAGGCCGCCGGCCCGCACCGGGCCTGCGGCCGACGCCCTGCTTGATGCGGTCGGTGATGCGGTCGTGGTCTTCACGATCGCGGGGCTGGTGCGCTACGCCAATCCCGCCGCCCGCCAGTGGCTCGGGGCGCACCTGGACGGACTCGCCCGCCACCCCGAGATCCAGCCGCTGCTTCGCGATTGCGCGCTCGGAAAGGCGAGCCTTCCGCAGGCGGTCCGGCTCGAACTCGATACGGGCGGCACGAAGCCCGAGCGACTCGCCGGCCAGCTCACCTCCGGCACCGCCGGTCCCGATTTCGCGCTCGTCTTCCCCCGTGGCGAGACGGGCGAATCCTCCGAGGAGTTCGCCCAGCGTCTCGTCGGCCTCTTCCGCGAAGACCTGATCGACCCGATCAAGGGCCTGCTGCGGCGCCTGACCGACGTCGACGGCCTGCCGCCGGCACTCGCCCGGGACCTCCTCGGTCGAGGTGCCGACGTCGCCGGGCGCCTCGCGAAGCTCGCGGACCTGATCGACCTCTTCGGCACCGTGGCGATCGAGCTTGAGGACCGCGTGTCCCTGGAGCCCCTCGTGCGCGGCGCCTGGGACGAGGTGTCGGCCCTCGCCGCCGAGAAGCGCGTCGAGGCCAGCCTCACGGGATTCCGCGACGACCTCCCGCCGGTCTACGGCAACGCTCGCCTGCTCTCGCGCGCCGTGCGCGAATGCCTGGAGAACGCGGTCAAGCACAGCCGGGAGGCCGTGACGGGCGAGGCGGCCGCGCAGGTCGGCATCCATGCCGAAGTGCACGGGGAGCATGCCCGCCTCACCGTGACGAATCACGGGCTGGGCCACCTTCCGGCGCTGGGCGAACGCGCGTACCTGCCGTTCAACGCGGCCCGGACGCCGATCACCCCCGGGCGGCGCAGCCCCGGCCTCGGCCTGGGCCTGCCGCTCGCCCGCCGCATCGTCGAGATCCACGGCGGCTTCGTCCGCGTCGCCACGGCACACGACGAAGCGGCCGAGCTGGTGATCGAGCTGCCCACCGGCGCGCCGCGCCGCGAGGCGGGACGGCACGACATCGCGCAGGCCCAGCGCTACGCCGCGGACCTCGCCAAGCTGATGGGGCGCCGGCGCGCCGCACCCGACAAATAGACCGACGGAGCCGCCATGCCCCGCATCCTGATCGTCGAAGACCAGCCCGACATCCGCAAGCTCATCCGGATGACGCTCGAATTCGGGAACTACGAGCTGCACGAGGCCGAGAATGGCCAGGACGGCTGGCTCAAGGCCCAGGGCCTGCGGCCCGACCTCGTCCTGCTCGACGTCATGATGCCGGGCGAGCTCGATGGCTTCCAGGTCTGCCGCAAGGTGAAAGGCGATCGCGAGCTCGGCACGCGCACGCGCGTCGTCATGCTCACCGCCCGCGGCCAGAAGAGCGACCTGGAGCAGGGCGCGCAGGCCGGGGCGGATGCCTACCTGGTGAAGCCCTTCAGTCCGCTCGAGTTGGTGGACAAGGTCGACGATCTTCTCGCCGCACGGGTCGCGAACGCGGGATGAACCGTCCGGATCGAGGCACGGCATGACGATGCTCGCGCGCCTCTGGCCGCGCCGCCTGTACCGGCGCGTCTTCGCGCTCGCGTGCGGCGCGATCGCCGTCACCGCCGTGGCCGTGACGGCACTCATCGCTCACCTGGTTGCCGGCCATGCCCGCGAGTCCCAGGTTCTCCTCGCGGACAAGCTGGCCCGCGCTGCCGCCACGATCGCGGCCATCCACCTTCCGGCGGGCGAACCCGCGCTGCTGGATCGCGAACTGGGCGCCCTCTTCGACCTCCCCGGCGTGGAAGACATCGTCGTGACCGACCCTCGCGGGCGAGTCGTCGTGGGGCTGGCGCGCAATGCCGGCGGCGGCACAGTGCCGATCGGGAACGCAGAGGACCTGCGCCCGGGCCCGTCCGGCCTGGCATCGGTGCTCCCCGTGGGGATTCCACCCGACGGTCATCTGGTGGCATGGGCCCCGATCGTCGCTGGGGTCGCCGCCGGCCATGTCCGCGTCCGGATTTCCATGGCGACGGAGCACGCCGTCGCCGTCCGGGCCTGGCGCTACTCGCTCGGGGGCGGATTCGCCGTGCTCATCGCCTGCGGCGCGGCCTTGTTCGTCTTCCTTCACCGGTCCCTGAAGCCCCTGGCCGAGGCGGCCCGTTTCGCGGAGCGGCTGAGCGACGACCCGGGCGCCCGGCTGCAGCTGCCCCGGGGAATCCACGAGATCGAATCGCTGACCCAGTCGCTCAACGACGCGTCGGCACGGCTCGCGCTCGATCGCCTCGCACTCGATGTCCAGGCCGCCCGCACCGAGGGCATCCTGGATACGGCGCCCGACACCATCCTCGGCATCGACGCCGACGGTCGCATCGTGTTCGCGAACGCCGCCACCAGCCGGATCTTCGGCCACACGCCCGAGGAACTGCAGGGATGGCCGCTCGAGCGCCTCGTTCCGGGATTCGGCGCGCCGGACATCCGCCGGACGGTCGAAAGCGGCATCCTGATGGGCGGAGCGGACCGGCGCACCGCCACGGTCGAAGCGAAGGGCGTTCGCAACGGCGGCACCGCGTTCGAGATCGAGATGGTGCTCGGCGACGTCGAATGCGGCGCCGATCTCCAGTACGCCTGCGTGATCCGCGACATCACCGAGCGCCGGCAGAACGAGGAATCGCTGCGGCTCGCCACGCGCGCGCTCGACTGCAGCGGCAACGGCGTCGTCATCAGCGACATGCGTCTGCCGGGCGAACCCGTCGTCTACGTCAACCCCGCATTCGAGTCCATCACGGGCTACGCCGCCGGCGAAGCCGTCGGCCGCAACCTCTGCTTTCTCCAGGGTTCGACGAACGGAGACGCCGAGACGATGGCCGCCCGCAAGCGCCTTCGCCACGCCATCGGCGAAGGTCGCTCGGTGGCCGTCGAGATCCTCAACTACCGCAAGGACGGCTCCCCCTTCTGGAACGAACTCACGATCGCGCCCGTCACGGGATCGGCCGGCGCCATCACGCACTACATCGGCGTGCTCACGGACATCACCGAGCGGATGGTGGTCGAGCAGGCCCTCGCCGAGCGCGGCAGCCGCCTCGACGCGATCTTCTCGCTCTCGCCCGACGGCTTCGCCCTCTTCGACGCGCGGGACCGACTCGCTTACGTGAATCCCGCCTTCCTCGAGATGGTCGGCATCGACCAGGAAGTCTTCGATCGCGCCCCGTCCCTCGAGGAGTTCGAGCGCGCCCTGCGCGAGCGCTGCGATCCCGCCCAGCCCTGGGAGCCGCTCGACGCGGCCCGCTCGCGCGAGCGTTCGGGCGAGGCGGTGCGCGGCGCGCCCGTCCACCTGCTTTCGCCGGTCCGGATCCTGGAGCGGCACGTCCGGCGGACGGGGGACTCCGGCACCACCATCCTCTACTTCCGGGACGTGACCCGCGAAACCGAGGTGGACCGGATGAAGAGCGAGTTCCTCTCGACCGCGGCCCACGAGCTGCGCACGCCCATGGCGAGCATCTTCGGCTTCTCCGAACTGCTGCTCCGGCGCAGCTACGACGAGAACACGCGCCGCGACCTGCTCGAGACCGTCCATCGGCAGGCCGGACTGCTCATCAACCTGCTCAACGAGCTGCTCGACCTCTCCCGCATCGAGGCGCGCGCCGGCAAGGACTTCAAGATCCGCGTGCAGCCCCTCGCGCCGATCGTCGAGGACACGGTCGCGGCGTTGCTCGTGCCGAACGATCCGCGCGTCGTGACGCTCGTGCCGCCGGCACCCGACGTGCTGGTCCGCGTCGACGCGGAAAAGCTGCGCCAGGCGCTCACCAACCTGCTGTCGAACGCCTACAAGTACTCGCCGAACGGCGGGGAGATACGCCTCGACACGCTGGCGGGCGACATCGGCGGGCGACCGGCGGTGGGCCTGCGCGTGGCCGACCGCGGCATCGGCATGACCGCCGAGCAATCCTCCCGGGCGTTCGAGCGCTTCTACCGCGCCGACGCCTCGGGAAACATCCCGGGCACGGGCCTCGGCCTGTGCCTGGTGAAGGAAATCGTCGAGATCCAGGGCGGACGCGTGGATCTCGCCTCCGAAGCCGGCCGCGGCACCACCGTCACGGTCTGGCTGCCGCTGCCCGACGCCGACCTGGCCCGGGCGGCCTGAAACCCGCGCCCCCGATGGGAGTGACCCCGTGAACCTCGACATCTTCCGCCGCGCCGGCCCGGCGCCGCTTCTCGCCGGCTTCACCGTGATGCTGCTCCTCGTGATCTGGGGCGTGGCGGCCTTCACGATCGACGTGCAGCGCGAGCAGGCGATCGCCGGTGCGCGGGAGGAAGCGCGCAACCAGGCCCGCGCCCTCGAGGAGCACGCCGAGCGCACGTTCCAGTCGGCCGACCAGGCGGTGCTCTTCCTCAAGTACCAGTACGAGCGCGTGGGGAAGTCCTTCGACATCGCCGGCTACCTCTCGACGGGCGTGATCCAGGGCGACATCTTCACGCTCTTCACGATCGTCGACGACAAGGCCGACGTGGTCCTGTCGAACAAGGCCTTCAAGCCGATGAACCTCGCCGATCGCGAGCACATCCGCGTGCACATGCAGGAGGACCTGAACCGCCTCTTCGTGGGCAAGCCCGTGCTCGGCCGGGTCTCCGGCAAGTGGTCCATCCAGATGACTCGCCGGATCGACGGCGGCAACGGCACCTTCGGCGGCGTGGTCGTCGTGTCTCTCGACCCCTTCTACTTCACCCGGTTCTACCGGGACTTCCGCATCGGCCCGAACGGCAGCATCGCGCTGGTGGGCGAGGACGGCATCGTGCGCGCCCGGCTTCGCGGCACCGATGAGAGCGTGGGGCAGGACGTGAGCCGCGCCTCGAACTTTCCGGACATCCTGTCACGCTCCGTGGGCGACGCGGTTCTCCGGAGCGACGTGGACGGCGAGGAAAGGCTCTACGCCTGGCGGCGCCTGAAGCACTATCCGCTCTACGTGGTCGCCGGCTACGCGATGGGCGACGTCCTGGCGCCCTTCCGGGAGCAGCGCACCTCGATCCTCCTCGCGGCCACCGGCGCCTCGGCGATGGTGCTGCTTTTCGCCGGCTTCGCCCTGGTGCTCGTGGTCCGGCTCGAGGAAAGCCATCGCCGCGCCGTCGCGGCGAGCGAGGCGAAGAGCCGCTTCCTCGCGAACATGTCCCATGAGCTTCGCACCCCGCTCAACGGGATCCTGGGCTATGCCGACCTGCTCCGCGAGGATCTCGCGGGGACCGAACAGGCGAGCTTCGCCGAATCGATCGAGGCGAGCGGACGGCACCTGCTCGCGTTGGTCAACGACGTCCTCGATCTCGGGCGCATCGAGTCGGGCCGCATGGAGCTCAACCTTTCGCCCGAGCGCCTGCAGCCGCTGCTCGAGGAGGCGATCGCCTCCCACGGCGCATCGGCGGCGGCCAAGGGCCTGACCCTGCGCCTGGACAGCGCCCCGGGCGTTCCCGAGACGCTGCGCTGCGACCGCGTGCGCCTCATGCAGGTGCTCAACAACCTGCTGCACAACGCGATCAAGTTCACCGATCGCGGCACCGTCGTGCTGGAGGTCCGCCCGGAGGGCGACGGCATCCGGCTCGCCGTCTCGGATACGGGGCCCGGCATCCCGGCCGACAAGCGTGCGCTCATCTTCGAACGCTTCACCCAGGCCGACGATTCCCTCGTGCGCAATCACCAGGGAACGGGACTGGGCCTCGCGCTCGCCCGGGACCTCGCGCGGGTGATGGGCGGTCGGCTGTGGCTCGAAAGCCGCGACGGCCCCGGGGCCACGTTCGCCCTGCATCTGCCGGCGGTGGCATGATGGACACCCTGCACGGAGCCGATCCCATGGCCAAGCGCGTCCTGGTGGTGGACGACAACCCGATGAACGCGACGCTCGCGCGCGTCATGCTGAGCCGCGCGGGCTACGAGGTGCACGTCGAGGAAAGCGCGCCGCATGCGCTGCAGTATCTCGCGGGCCACCCGGTCGACGTGGTGCTCACCGACATCAGCATGCCCGGCATGAGCGGCAAGGACCTGTGCCGCGAGATCCGCGAGCGCATGGGCGAGGGCCGCCCTCGGCTGGTGGCGCACACGGCCTTCGCGCTGGAACACCAGCGCCGCGCCATCATGGAAGCGGGGTTCGACGCGCTGGTGGTGAAGCCGGCGCCCCGCGGCGTGCTGATCGGGGCGGTGGACCCCGAGTCCCCGGACGCCCAGCCCTGAGCCGGCCGGCGCGTGACCGGAGCGGTCCCTAGTCGGTGCCGCCTTCCCCGAGGGTATCGGGCGGACGCCTGCGCAGCGTGAGCCCCGGCCCGTCGCGCAGCTGCTCGGCGAACCGGATGTTGCGCTCCACCGCCGCCATGTAGAGGTTCTCGCCCCCGAAATGGGCGCCGGCGTAACGGTGGGCGCCGCCCAGGTCGCGCTCGAGGCGCTTGGTCGCGCTCAGGTAGAAACCCGGCGTCTTGCGGATGAGGTCTTCGGCAGAGCCGAAGATCACCTCTTCGCCGGCCTCGGTCCACCGCCGCGCGATGCCGCCGTCGACGAATTCCGGATAGAGGCGGTCATGGCATTTCTCGAGGTAACAGCGGTCGGACATCTGGGCGATGATGTCGGCCGCGCCGAGAAGGCTGCCCAGGAGCCGGAACACCGGATGGGGCACGCGGATCGAGGCCACGGTCCGCTCGTAGCCGGTGAAATGCAGCACCGACGCGCAGGCCGCCGTGAACTCCGCCATGCCGATGGACGGCAGGTAGTCGCGCAGGATGCGTCCGCCGCGGCTCACGTGGGTCCGCGTGTATTCCGCGCCGCGGCGGTGCTTGCGGTCGCCCCGGCGGCGCAGGTAGCCCACATCGTGGAAGAGCGCACAGACCACGCCGAACTGGAACAGGCGCGAGCCCAGCGGGGGCGACGCGTCGCGCGCGCGCTCGTAGCCGTCCACCAGGCGCGCCATGGCAAGGGCCACCTCGAGCACGTGCTGCAGGTCGTGGTACGCCGTGTCGCAGCGCTCGAAATCGGGATGCTCGCCGCGATAGCGACCGGCCACGTCGGCAAAGGCGCGCGGGAGCCCGGACGCGTCCGCCTCGCCGTAGAGCCCGGCATGAAGGCGAAGCACCTCCGCACAGACGCCGTCCGGATCCGTCGTGTTCACGCGGTCGGTGACGTCGTATTCGTTCCGGCGGAAGCTCATGCCCCCTCCTGCATCGCAACGTCTTGTTTTTTCATGCCCTTCCCCGTCGGGCGAGTGGGGCATTGTGGGTCCAAAACGCGCCCCTTGCAAGGCGTGGATTGCCGGCTGTCAAGACTAGCCAAGCCCCGCCTCTGGGAGTAAGGTGGAACCCATATTCTTCGTCAGGAAAAAGACCCATGCCGACCATCGCGGAGAATGCCGAGGAAATCAAGCGGCGCATCAACGAGCTGAATCTGGAGCACCGCGACCTCGACCGCGCCATCGAAGCTCTCGAACTCAATCCCCTCCACGACGAACTGCAGTTGAAGCGCCTGAAGAAGCGCAAGCTCATGCTCAAGGACCAGATCTTCATGCTGCAAAGGCAGCTGGTCCCCGACATCCCCGCCTGACCGCCCGACCGCCGGCGCCCCCCGCCGGCCGCTGAACTTCCCGCCGCCCGGCGGGGTCAGTCCCGAATCGCACCGCGCCGCCGCCCGCCTCGGGCGGCAAGGCCGCGGGTCCATAATGCCGGTTTTGCCTCCACGCCCATGAAAGCCACCCCGATCCTCGGCGCCGTCGCCGTCCTCGCCGTCGCCTCCGGCCTGTCCTACTGGGCCGGCACCCGCCAGGCTCCGTCCACGGCCTCCGCACCCGCTCCGGCGGCGGGCGGCGCGCCGTCCAAGGCGGGCGGCCCGCCGCCGGGCATCGTGATCGAGGCGCGCGCGCCGGCCACGGTCCGGCTTCCCCAATCGATCACCACCGTGGGCAGCCTGCGCTCCGACGAGGCCGTCATCGTCCGTCCGGAGATCGCGGGCCGCGTCGCGGAGATCGGCTTCCGGGAGGGCCAGCGGGTCGCGAAGGGCCAGCTGCTCGTCCGCCTCGACGACTCCGTCCAGAAGGCGGATCTCGAGCGCGCCCGCGCGAACCTCACGCTCTCGCGCTCGAAGTACGAGCGGGCGGTGGACCTGCGCGCCAAGGGCTTCATTTCGGGCCAGGCCCGGGACGAGGCCGAGAACGCCCTGAAGGTGGCCCAGGCCGATGCCGAGTTGGCGGCCGCACGTCTCGCCAAGACGGAGATCCGCGCGCCCTTCGGCGGCCTGATCGGGCTGCGCGCCGTGAGCGTCGGCGATTTCGTGAAGGAAGGCCAGGACCTCGTGAACCTCGAGGAAGTCGACCCCCTCAAGGTGGATTTCCGCGTGCCGGAGGTCTTCCTCGCGCAGGTGAAGACGGGCCAGGCGCTGCAGGTCACGCTCGACGCGATGCCCGACCGCACCTGGGAAGGCAAGGTCTACGCGATCAACCCCCTGGTGGACGCGAGCGGCCGCGCGATCGTGATCCGCGCCCAGGCCTCCAACCCCGACGGACGCCTGCGCCCCGGCATGTTCGCGCGGGTGCGCCTGCTCACGAGCGACGTGCGCGAGAGCCTCATGGTCCCCGAGGAGTCGATCTTCCCCGTGGGCGACGACAAGTTCGTCTACAAGGTGGTGGAGGGCAAGGCCCTGCGCCAGAAGGTGGAGCTCGGCCAGCGGCGCGACGGCCAGGTCGAGGTGACCTCCGGGCTCGCCGCCGCCGACCAGGTGGTGACCGCGGGCGTGGTGAAGCTGCGCGACGGCGCACCGGTGCGAGTGGCCAATGCGGCGCCGGCGCCCGCGGCGCCCCCGGCCGCCAAGGCCGGCGGCGACCCCGCCCGCAAGGGCTCCTAGGAGGCGCGCGCCCGTGACCCTGCCCGAACTGTGCATCAAGCGGCCCGTCTTCGCGACGGTCCTGTCGGTGATCGTGCTGCTCGTGGGCCTCATCTCCTACCAGCGGCTCTCGGTCCGCGAATATCCGCGCATCGACGAGCCCGTGGTCTCCGTCGAGACCGTCTACAAGGGCGCGAGCGCGGAAGTCATCGAGTCCCAGATCACCAAGGTCCTCGAGGACTCGCTCGCGGGCATCGAGGGCGTGGAACTCATGACGTCCTCCTCCCGCGCCGAGCGCTCCCAGATCACGGTGCGATTCCGGCTCGCGCGCGATCCCGATTCCGCCGCCGCCGACGTGCGCGACAAGGTGGCGCGCGTGCGCGGGCGCCTGCCCGACGAGGTGGACGAGCCCGTCATCGCCAAGGTCGAGGCCGATTCCTTCCCGATCATCTGGATCGCCCTCGCCGCCCCGGGCAAGAGCCAGCTCGAGGTCTCGGACTACGCCGCCCGCTACATCCGCCCGCGCCTGTCGACGCTGCCGGGCGCGGCGGACGTGCGCATCTTCGGCGAGCGCCGCCCCTCCATGCGCGTGTGGGTGGACCGCTCGCGCCTCGCGGCCTTCCGCCTGACGGTCCAGGACGTGGAGGACGCCCTGCGGCGCCAGAACGTCGAGATCCCCGCCGGCCGCATCGAAAGCGACAAGCGCGAGTTCTCGGTACTCTCCCTCACCGACCTGCAGACGCCCGCCCAGTTCGAGGCCATCATCGTCCGCGAGGTCGGCGGGCATTCCGTGCGGCTGCGGGACGTCGCCCGGGTGGAGATCGCCCCGCTCGAGGAGCGCGTGATCACCCGCTACATGGGCGGCACGGCCGTGACCCTGGGCGTCATCAAGCAGGCCGTGGGCAATCCCCTCGAGCTCTCCCGCGCCGTTCGCGCCGAGGTCGAGGACATCAACCGCACCCTGCCCGACATGAAGCTGCAGGTGATGTACGACTCCTCGCTCTTCATCGACGAGTCGATCCGCGCCGTGTTCAAGACGATCGTCGAGGCCATCGTGCTCGTGGCCCTGGTGATCTTCCTGTTCCTGCGGAACCTGCGGGCCACGATCATCCCGCTCGTCACGATACCCGTCTCGCTCGTGGGGGCCTTCGCCTTCATGTACGCCTTCGGCTTCAGCGTGAACACCCTCACGCTGCTCGCCATGGTGCTCGCGATCGGCCTGGTGGTGGACGATGCCATCGTCGTGCTCGAGAACATCTACCGCAACCTCGAGAACGGCATGTCGCGCCTGGACGCGGCCCTCGTGGGCGCGAAGGAGATCGCCTTCGCCGTGGTCGCGATGACGATGACGCTCGCCGCGGTGTACGCCCCCCTCGCCTTCGCCACGGGCCGCACCGGGCGCCTGTTCATCGAGTTCGCGCTGGCCCTCGCGGGCGCGGTGCTCGTGTCGGGCTTCGTGGCCCTCACGCTCTCGCCGATGATGTGCTCGCAGCTGCTTCGCCACGAGACCAAGCACGGCGCCGCCTACAACGCGATCGAGGGCTTCTTCCAGGCGCTCACCGCGCACTACCGGAAGGCGCTCCACTTCGCGCTCCTGCACCGCGCGTGGGTGGTCGCGGCCGCGCTCGTGGTGGCGGTGGCGTCGGTCTTCCTCTTCAAGAGCCTGCGCTCGGAGCTCGCCCCGGTGGAGGACCGCGGCGTGGTCTTCAGCTTCGTCGTGGCCCAGGAAGGCTCCACGGTCCGGCACACGGCGGAGAATCTCGCGCGGATCGAGGCCTTCTACAAGGAAGTGCCGGAGATGCAGCGCTTCAACGCCTCGGCGGGCTTTCCCACGGTGTCCGACGGCCTCGCCATCATGCGCCTCAAGCCCTGGGAGGAGCGCAGCCGCAAGCAGCAGGCGATCACGCAGGAGCTCGCGCCGAAGTTCTCGCAGATCCCGGGCGCGCGCGCGTTCCCGACGAATCCGCCCTCGCTCGGCCAGTCGCCGCGTAACCGGCCCGTGGAGTTCGTGATCATGAGCTCCATGCCCTACGAGGACCTGGCGCGGCTCGTGGACCGCTTCGTGGCCGAGGCCGCGAAGAACCCGGGCCTCGCCAACCTGGACACGGACCTCCGCCTCGACAAGCCGGAGATCAAGGTCTCGGTGAACCGCGACAAGATCGTGGACGTGGGCGCCTCGGTGGACGCCGTGGGGCGCACGCTCGAGACGATGCTGGGCGGCCGGCAGGTCACGCGCTTCAAGCGCGACGGCGAGCAGTACGACGTGATCGTCCAGGTGGCCGAGGGCGACCGCCGCACGCCCGGCGACATCGCGGACATCTACGTGCGCGGCCGCAACGGCGAGATGGTGCAGCTCGCCAACCTGGTCACCGTCCGCGAGAGCGTGGCGCCCAAGAGCCTGAACCACTTCAACCGCATCCGCGCCGTCACGATCACCGCCAACCTCGCGCCGGGCTACGCGCTGGGCGAGGCCCTCGCCTTCATGCAGGAAACCGCACGCAAGGTCCTGCCCCCCACGGCCCAGACGGACCTGAACGGCCAGTCCCGGGAGTTCCGGGACTCCTCCTCGGACATCTACTTCGTCTTCGTGCTCGCCCTCGCCTTCATCTACCTCGTTCTCGCCGCGCAGTTCGAGAGCTTCATCGACCCGTTCATCATCATGCTCACGGTGCCACTGTCCATCACCGGCGCCCTCGCGGCCCTCAAGCTCACCGGCGGCACGCTCAACGTCTACAGCCAGATCGGCCTCATCACGCTGGTGGGTCTCATCACGAAGCACGGCATCCTGATCGTCGAGTTCGCCAACCAGATCCAGGCCCGGGGCAAGGGCGTGCGCGAGGCGGTGGAGGAAGCCGCGGTCCTGCGCCTGCGCCCCATCCTCATGACCACGGGCGCGATGGTGCTGGGCGCCGTGCCCCTCGCCCTCGCCACCGGCGCCGGGTCCGAGTCCCGCCAGCAGATCGGCTGGGTGATCGTGGGCGGCCTGCTGCTGGGCACCTTCCTCACGCTGCTGGTCGTGCCGACGGCCTACACGCTGCTTGCCCGGCGCCACCGCACGTTCGAGGAACGGCTCGAGGCCGACAGGGCCGACAACGCCAAGGCGGGTCACCAGCCGGCGGCGGCGGACTGACGGGGGCCGGCGCCGGAATGGACAAGGGCCGCGAAAGCGGCCCTTCTTGCTCGTCGAGCGTCCGGCGGGTTCAGGTGGTGCGGGCGCGGAAGCGGTGATAGATGCCGATCACCTTCGGCACGTAATCCTGGGTTTCGGCATAGGGCGGAATCCGGTGTCCGGCGCGGATGACGGCGTTTTCGCCCGCGTTGTAGCCCGCCAAGGCGAGCCTCAGGTCCCCCTTGAACAGGCCGAGGAGGTCCTTCAGGTACTTCACGCCCCCGTGGATGTTCTCCGACGGATCGAAGATGTTCTGCACGCCATAGCGCCTGGCGGTGTCCGGCATGAGTTGCATGAGGCCCGAGGCGCCCGCGCGCGACACCGCGTTGGGATTGAACCCGCTTTCGGCCGTGATCACGGCCTGGACCAGCGCGGGCTCCACCCCGTGGGTTCGTGCCGCGACGTCGATGATGCTGCTGAATTTCCTGATGTCCGCCTCGGTCGGCATCCAGGCCTGGCCGGAACGGGGAACGCGCGAGCCGGCCTCGCGCCGGATCAGCTTGTAGCGCCGGTCGAGGCCGGGGATGTTCGTGAAGTGCACGACGCCCCGCTCGTCGGTGAACGAGTAGATGTCCGCCCGGGCTTCGAACGGCAGGAAAGCGGTGGCCACCAGGGTGGCGATCGGCATGAGGGCGAGGCGCTTCATGGCGGACATTCTAGGCAATTCCGCGGCATTGTCCAGAGAAAAAACATGAGGAATATTCCATAACCCGATAATTATTAATGATTATGGACTTGCACCCATTCGGACTTCAGACCCGTCGCTCGCTGGCGGGGTTCCCGAAACATCGGCACGACACCGGAAAAAGAAAAGGGACCGCCTTGCGGCGGCCCCTTCTGGACTGGCGTCCCCACGGGGATTCGAACCCCGGTTATCGCCGTGAAAGGGCGGTGTCC